>Ga0208242_100274_pt1 | contig 50286 bp, 51 predicted proteins | sample SubbioAug_CSW13A_FD_184825 | JGI IMG/M metagenome (GOLD analysis project Ga0208242, IMG submission 184825) | Serpentinite rock and fluid subsurface biosphere microbial communities from McLaughlin Reserve, California, USA - CR12Aug_CSW13A (SPAdes) | ecosystem: Environmental > Terrestrial > Deep...
CTTCTCGCGGTTCGAAAAGCTCGATTCGATGTTCCTGGGCTTTCTCAGCTTCGTGCTGGTGGCCGACGGCCTTCGTGGTTTGTGTTAACAGGCCCTACTCCAAGGGCCTGCCGCAGCGGTTCAAGGCGTTTCGGCAACTGCTGCGAAACTACCCCGAGAACGTCGGCAGCGCCACCCTGATCCAGATCGCCTCGCCCAGCCGCGAGTCGGTCGATGCCTACGCCAGCCTGCGCCAGGAGCTGGAAAGCCTGAGCGGCGCCATCAACGGCGACTTCGGCGAACTCGACTGGATGCCGCTGCGCTACATCCACCGCAATGTGGCGCGCCGTCGCCTGCCCGGTCTCTACCAGGCCGCCCGCGTGGCGCTGGTGACCCCGCTGCGCGATGGCATGAACCTGGTGGCCAAGGAATTCATTGCGGTGCAGGATGCGCAGGACCCGGGCGTTCTGGTGCTGTCCCGGTTTGCTGGCGCTGCCGAACAGCTGGACGAAGCGCTGCAGGTCAACCCCTACGACATCTCGCGCACGGCCGAGACCATGCAGCGCGCGCTGCAAATGCCCTTGGCCGAGCGCCAGCAACGCCACCAGGCCTTGCTGCAACGCATCCGCGAGCAGGACGTGCACTGGTGGTGCCAGCGCTTCCTGGCCGCGCTGCACAGCCAGCCCACCCACTGAAGCCGGTCGGCACACCTGGCCGGCCACCCTGCCACCCGACCCCGGGTCGGGCGGAGCCATTGCTGAAAGGAGCCCCATGAACGAACAGACCCTCGACACCCTCGCCCGCTGGTGGACCAGTCTGGACGGTGCCGCCACCGGCCTGCTGCGCATCACCCTCATCATCGTGGCCGCCTGGTTGCTGACCGCGGTCCTGCAGCGCAGCATACGGGTGCTGCGCGAACGCATCGCCGGCCGGCTGGACGACCGCGAGGCGGCCAAGCGCGCCGAGACCCTGGCGCGCGTGTTCCGCTACCTGGTGGCGGTGGTGGTCAGCCTGATTGCCGGCATGCTGGTGCTCTCCGAGCTGGGGGTGTCGGTGGCCCCGATCCTGGGTGCGGCCGGCGTGGTCGGTCTGGCCGTGGGCTTCGGCGCCCAGAGCCTGGTCAAGGATTTCTTCACCGGCTTCTTCCTGCTGCTGGAGAACCAGGTTCGCCAGGGCGACGTGGTCAAGCTCGGCGACCACGCTGGCCTGGTCGAGGAGGTGACGCTGCGCTTCGTGCAGCTGCGCGACTACGACGGCAATGTGCACTACGTGCCCAACGGCACCATCAGCACCGTGATCAACATGACACGCGGATTCAGCCACGCAGTCATGGACATCGGCGTGGCCTACCGCGAGAACGTCGACGAGGTGATGGCGGTGATGCGCCAGGTCGGGCGTGACCTGCGCGAGCACCCCGAGTTCAGCCTGCGCATCCTGGACGACCTGGACATCGCCGGGGTCAACGAATGGGGCAACTCGGCGGTGGTCATCCGTTGCCGCTTCCGCACCCTGCCGCTGGAACAGTGGGGTGTGCGCCGCGAATACCTCAAGCGGTTGAAGGCCGCCTTCGACGCCGCCGGCATCGAGATCCCCTACCCGCACCTGACCGTCTATGCCGGCCAGGACAAGCAGGGCCAGGTCACGTCCTTCGGTCTGCAGAACAGCGCAGCGTGATGCCTGGCCATGGGCCTGCGCGACAGCGCCCCGGGCAATTGCACGGATAATCCGGCCGCATGGCACACCTGTTGATCGTGGAGGACGACGAGCTGCTGCGCGACGGCCTGGAGGCGGAGCTGTCGCAGGCCGGGCATCGTGTCCGGCTGGCCGAAGACGGCCAGCAGGCGCTGGACCTGCTGGGCAGTGACACGTTCGACGGCATCGTGCTGGATCTGGGTCTGCCCCGGGTCGACGGATTGAGCGTGCTGCGCCAGGCCCGCCAGCGCTGGCCCGCCCTGCCGGTGCTGGTGCTGACGGCCCGCGACGGGGTGGAAGACCGGGTGGCCGGTCTCAATGCCGGCGCCGATGACTACCTCACCAAACCGTTCAGCCAGCAGGAGCTGCTGGCCCGGCTGCATGCCCTTCTGCGAAGGGCCAGCCTGCCGGCCAGTGGGCCGGCCAGCCCCAGCGAGCCCGCGCGCCCCCTGAGGCTGGAAGCGTACCCGCCACGCGCCTGGGTGGGCGACGAGCCGGTCGACCTCACACAGCGAGAATATGTGCTGCTGGACCTGCTGCTCAGACAGTGTGGCCGGGTGGTCAGCCGCGAGGACGTGCTGCATGCCTGGCAGAACGACACCGAGGAGCCGGCTGGCCTGGCCTCGAATGCGCTGGAGGTGTATGTGCACCGGCTGCGGCGCAAGCTGGCCGGGTCGGCACTGAGCATCCGCAACATCCGCGGCCTGGGCTATCTGCTGGAGAACCGGGCCTGAACCATGGGGCGATTCCGTCCCTCGCTCCGGCGCCAGTTGCTGATCTGGCTGCTGCTGCCGCAGCTGGTGCTCTGGGCCATGGGGGGTCTGCTGGCCTACCGGATTGCCCTGTCCTACGCTGAAAAGGCGATTGACCAGTCCCTGACCCAGTCGGTGCGTGCCCTGGCCCGACAGGTCAAGCCGATCGGCTCGGGCCTACTGATCGACTTTCCGCGCGCCGCGCAGGACGTGCTGGAGCAGGACCCCGACGACCGGATCAGCTACATGGTCTCGTCGCCGCCGGGCCAGTTCCTGCTGGGCAACGGGCAGCTGCCGCAACCCGGGGGCGCAACGCCGGCCATCAACGTGCCTCTGCTCTACAGCGCCGAGGTCGATGGCAAGCCCCTGCGTGTGGTCGCCCTGGACCTGCACTACGGTGACACCGAGCCACCGCAGACGCTGCGCGTGCAGGTGGGCAAGGGCACGGCCGAACGCCAGCGGATTGCGCGCGAACTGGTGGCCGACATGCTGGCGCCGCTGCTGGCGCTGGCGGTGCTGCTGAGCCTGCTGGTGTACGGCGGCATCCGCCGAGGCCTGCGCCCGCTCACGCGCCTGACCGACCAGCTGGAGAACCGCCAGGTCGATGCCCTGGAGCCGATCGCCGCCACCGAAGCACCGCGCGAGGTGCAGGGGCTGGTGCAGGCGATCAACGCCCTGCTGCAGGCGGTCGACCGCAGCCTGCGGCAGGAAAAGCGCTTCCTGAACGACGCCGCGCACCAGCTGCGCACCCCGCTGGCCGGCCTGATCAGCCAGGTCGAGCTGGCGCAGCGCGAGGCGGCCGGCACACCCCTGGTGCCGCGCCTGGCCAAGGTGCGCACCGGCGCCGAACGCAGCGCCCACCTGGCGCACCAACTGCTCACCCTGGCACGCACCGAGGTGCCGGTGCGCAAGCAGGCCTTCGACCTGGCGTCGATGGTGCGCGAGGTCGCCCGCGAATGGACACCGCGTGCGCTGGACGCGCGGATGGACCTGGGTTACGAAGGCCCTGACCAGCGCCCCTGGATGGGCGACGAGCTGCAGATGCGCGAGGCCTTGTCCAACCTGATCGACAACGCCATCCGCTACAGCCCGGCCGGCACGCGCATCACCTTGCGCCTGCTCGATGTGGCGTCGGGAGGGGTCAGCCTGGAAATCGAAGACGACGGTCCCGGTCTCCCTCCCGACGGCCAGGAGCATGTCTTCCAGCGCTTCTGGCGCGGCACCCAGACCGGCGGTGGCTGCGGGCTGGGGCTGGCCATCGTGCGCGAGATCGCACGCCGGCACGGCGGCGAAGCGGTGGCCGAGCCGGTGCGGCCGCACGGGCTGCGGGTGCGCCTGCGGCTGCCTTGAAGTGCCGACGGAAGGCGGAAACGGTCAGACGATGCGTTGACCCGAGTCCTTGGCAAACCAGACCGAATGCCCGCTCTGCACCGCCAGCCCGACCCGGTCCCCCGGCTGCAGGCGCTCCTGCGGCGGCAGGCGCACCGAGACGTCACCGACGGCTGTGCGGACAACCACAAAGGTGTCGGCCCCGGTGGGCTCGACCACCGAGACTTCACCGCGCCAGGCGGCGTCGTCCCGGATCACCAGGTGTTCCGGGCGCAGGCCGAGGGTGGCGGACACGCCCTCGCTGACCGGGCAGACCAGTGGCAGATCGACACCTGCCAGCGAGACACCGTGGGCGCCACGCCCGGTCACCTCGATCAGGTTCATGGTCGGCGATCCGATGAAGGTGGCGACGTAGGTGTTGGCGGGCCGGTTGTAGATCTCATCGGGCGTGCCCAGCTGCTGCAGGACACCGCCCTTCATGACCGCGATGCGGCTGCCCAGGGTCATCGCCTCGATCTGGTCGTGCGTGACGTATACGCTGGTGATGCCGCTGGTCTGGTGCAGGCGCTTGATCTCGGCGCGCATCTCGACGCGCAGCTTGGCGTCCAGGTTGGACAGCGGCTCGTCGAACAGGAACAGCTGAGGCTGGCGCGCCAGGGCCCGGCCCATGGCCACGCGCTGGCGCTGGCCGCCCGAGAGCTGACTGGGCCGGCGGTCCAGCAGGTGGGTGATCTGCAGCATCTCGGCCACCTCCCGGATGCGCTGCTGTCGCTGCGCCTTGGGCACCTTGCGCATCTCCAGCGCAAAGCCGATGTTGTCGGCCACATTCATGGTCGGGTAGAGCGCATAGCTCTGGAACACCATGGCGATGTCGCGCTGGGCCGGCGGCACCCCGATCACGTTGCGCCCGCCCAGGTGGATGGCCCCTTCGGTGGGCTCCTCCAGCCCGGCGATGATGTTCAGCAGTGTGGACTTGCCACAGCCGGACGGACCGACCAGGATGAGGAACTCACCCGGCGCCACCTCGATGTCGATCTTCTTGAGGACCTCCACCATGTGATCGCCCTTGCCGAAGCACTTGCGGACGCCGCGAATGTCGAGTGCCGATGCCATGAAGTCTCCTGAAGCTCAACCTTTGACCGCGCCGGCGGTGAGCCCGCGCACGAAATAACGTCCGGCCAGCACATAGACCGCCACCGTGGGCAGGGCGGCAATCAGCGCCGCCGCCATGTCCACGTTGTAGGCCTTGACGCTGCTGGTGGTGTTGGCCAGGTTGTTCAGGCCCACCGTGACCGGCTTGGAATCGGCGCCGCTGAAGGCCACACCGAACAGGAAGTCGTTCCAGATCTGGGTGAACTGCCAGATCAGGGTGACCATGGCGATCGGGGTCGACATGGGCACGATGATGCGCAGGAATATCTGCCAGAAGCCGGCGCCATCCAGGCGCGCGGCATTGAGCAGTTCGCCCGGCACAGCCGCGTAGTAGTTGCGAAAGAACAGCGTGGTGCTGGGCAGGCCCGCCAGGCAATGCACCAGGATCAGGCCACCGATGGAGCTGGAAATGCCCAGCCAGCCCAGCACCTGGCTCATGGGCAGCAGCACCACCTGAAAGGGCATGAAGACGCCAAACAACAGCAGGCCGAAGAAGGTCTCGGAGCCTCTGAACTTCCACAGGCTGAGCACGTAGCCGTTGAGCGCGCCCCAGGTGGTGGAGATCAGCACCGCCGGAACAGCCATCCAGACCGAGTTCCAGAAGAAGGGCTGCAGACCCCGGCAGTCCGCGCCGGTGCAGGCGCTGGACCAGGCCTCGCTCCAGGCGCTGAAGTTCAGGCTGCCAGGCAGGCTGAGCAGGTTGCCGGTGCGCAGTTCCTCGGCATCCTTGAGCGAGGTCACGACCATCACGTACAGCGGCGCCAGAAAGAAGGCGGCGCCGATCAGCAGGGTGGCCATCAGGGCAAAACGACCCAGGGTGAAGCGTCGGGCGGTCATGGCTTTTTCCGGAGTTCGCTGTACAGGTAGGGCACCACGATGGCCGCCACCGTCGCCAGCATGATGGTGGCGCTGGCGGCGCCCAGTCCGATCTGGCCGCGGCTGAAACTCATGGCGTACATGAAGGTGGCCGGCACGTCGGTGGCATAACCGGGGCCGCCCGCTGTCAGTGCCATCACGAGGTCGAAGGCCTTGATCGACAGGTGGGCCAGCACCATCAGGGTCGAAAAGAACACCGGGCGCAGGGCCGGCAGCACGATGCGCCAGTAGATGCGGGGCAGCGACGCGCCGTCGATCTGGGCCGCCTTGATGATGCTGTCATCGATGCCACGCAGTCCGGCCAGAAACAGCGCCATGGCAAAACCGGCCGATTGCCACACGCCCGCGATCACCACGCAGTAGATGGCCATCTCGGACTGGACCAGCCAGTCGAAGGTGAAGCTTTCCCAACCCAGGTCCTGCACCAGCTTCTGCAGGCCTTCGCTGGGGTTGAGGATCCATTTCCAGGCCGTGCCGGTGACCACGAAGGACAGGGCCATGGGGTAGAGGTAGATGGTGCGGATGAACCCCTCGGCTCGCACCTTCTGGTCCAGCAGAATAGCCAGCAGCACCCCCAGTGCCATCGAGCCGCCCACATACAGCACACCGAAGATGCCCAGGTTCTTCAGCGCCACCCACCACCGGTCCATCTCGAACAGGCGCGTGTACTGCTCCAGCCCGACGAATTCGTAGTTGGGCAGCATGCGCGAGGCGGTGAGCGAGAGCACACCGTTCCACACCATGAAGCCATAGATGAAGGCCAGTCCGAGCACGAAGGCGGGGGCCAGCACCAGCTTGGGCAGCAGCTTGTCAAGGGAGTTCATGGTCATTCCGCAAGCCCCCCATCCGCCATGCGGGGATGGAGGGCGGACCGGGCACCGGTGGTGCTCAGCGGTTGGTGGCGGCCTTGGCGATGTTCTTCATGCCATCGGCCACCGAGATCTTGTCGTTGTTCCAGAACTGGCTGACGGCATCCTTGATGGCGCCTTCGGCGGCCGGGCTGACGGCCATGCCATGGGCCACGGAGGGCACCAGGCCACCGCTCTTTGCCGTGTCGACGAAGTCCTTGCTGGAGAGCCTGGCGCAGTCGTCGAACTTGTCCATGGCCATGCCCAGGCGGACCGGGATCGAACCTTTGTTCAGGTTGAACACCTCCTGGAAGGCCGGGCTCATGATGGCCGCGGCGAGATCGGCCTGCGCCTTCTGGGCGCCAGCGTCCTTGAGCTTGTACATCGCGAACGAGTCGACGTTGAAGGTGAAGGCATTCGCCGTGCCCGGTGCGGCTGCGCACAGGAAGTCCTTGCCGGGCACCTTGCCAGCGGCCATGAACTCGCCCTTGGCCCAGTCACCCATGAACTGGAAGCCGGCCTTGCCCTGCATGACCATGGCGGTGGCCAGGTTCCAGTCTCGGCCCGGCGCGGCCGGGTCCGTGTAGGACTTGATCTTGCGGAAGGCCTCCAGGGACTTGGCCATGGTGTCGCTGGTCAGGGCCTTCTGGTCGAGCTTGACCAGCGCGTCCTGGTAGAACTTCGGGCCGCCCACGCCCAGCACCACCGACTCGAAGGTGGTGAAGTCCTGCCAGTTCTGGCCGCCATGGGCCACCGGGATCAGGCCGGCGGCCTTGATCTTGTCGGCCGCAGCGAAGAACTCGTCGAGTGTCTTGGGCATGCCCGCCACACCGGCCTTCTGCAGCACCTCGGGGCTGGCCCACAGCCAGTTCACGCGGTGCACATTGACCGGCGCGGCCACATAGCTGCCCTTGTACTTCATGACGCTGGCCACCACGGCCGGCAGGGCGGTGTCCCATTGTTCGGCCTTGGCGACGGCGTCCAGGTTGGCCAGCACGCCCTCGGCGGCCCACTCCTGGATGGCCGGCCCCTTGATCTGGGCAGCGGCCGGCGGGTTGCCCGAGACCACGCGGCTCTTGAGCACCGTCATGGCGTTGTCACCTCCGCCGCCGGCCACCGCAAAGTCCTTCCAGGTGTGGCCCTTGGACTGCATCATCTTGCGCAGCTCGGCCGCCGACTTGGCCTCGCCGCCAGAGGTCCAGTAATGCAGCACTTCGACTTCGCCGGCCACGGCACCGGTCAGGGCCAGGGCCAGCACCGCGCCGGCCAACAGGGGTTTGGATTGCATCTGCTCGTCTCCAGGTGGGCACAGGGCCCCGGTTATATGAATGGACCCGGCACGCTGTGTCGGGTGCGTTCATTTTTCATTAATTAATTAAAACAGACATCCGAAGAAACCCTAGGAACCTGCGCAAACCCGTGCGCAGCCGGGTTGACCCGGGATGTCAGTCGCCGGCGTCGAGTGCCCGCGACGCGCCCAGCAGGGCCGGCGACTGGCTGGCAGTGATGACCCAGACTGGGATCTCGGCCAGGTAGGCCCGAAAACGCCCCTTGGACTCAAAGCGCTCACGGAACGGCGACTGGTCGAACACCATCCCCAGCCGCGGCACGATGCCGCCCCCCACAAACACCCCGCCGCGCGCGCCCAGGGTCAGGGCCAGGTTGCCGGCCACCGAGCCCAGCAGGGCGCAGAACATGTCCAGCGCCTCGACCGCCTGCGGGTGCCGGCGTGCCAGCGCCGCCTCGGTGACGGCCGACGGGGCCGTCAGGCCGCCCACATCGGCCCGATCGGCTTCGCAGAGCAGCTGGAAGGTCTCCAGCAGTCCTTGCCCGCTGACCAGGCGCTCAGCCGATGCATGGCCGTGCACACGGAACAGGCCATCCATCACCAGCCGCTCGCGCGCGGTCTGTGCCGGCAGGGTGACGTGCCCGCCCTCGCCGGCCAGCGGGACCCACCCGCCCTGTCCGTCAGGCAGCAGTCCGGACACCCCCAGCCCGGTCCCGGCACCCAGCAAGGCCATGGGTGCACCGGCCAGTGCAACCCTGCCGCCCACCTGTCGCAGGTCATCGGGTGGCAGCGCGGGCACGGCGAGTGCCAGCGCCGTGAAGTCGTTGAGCAGCCGCCAGCGCCGGAAACCGAAGCGGCGTTGGACCTCGGACTGGGAGAACGACCAATGGTGGTTGGTCATCTGGACGTGATCACCGGTGATCGGGTTGGCAATGGCCACCGCCGCGGTGGCGGGCGCCTGGCGTCCGATCCCGGCCAGATAGGCCTGTATGGCATCAGCCAGCCCCGGAAAGTCGGCACAGGGCAGCACGGTGACATCGGTGATGGGGGCACCGGGCGCAGACTGCCAGGCAAAGCGCGCGTTGGTTCCCCCGATGTCTGCCAGCAGACGGGGATCTGGAAGGGTTTGGTTGGCGGTCATGGTCGAACGACAAAGGATGCCGGCGGCGCCGGGTTGCCCGATCCGGCATTATGCCGGAGCTGTAACCAAATTACATGACCTGCGGCCTTTTGAAGAAACCGGCCGCCGGTGCCACCCGATCAGCGGGGCAGGTGCGCCCGCGCCCAGCGCACGATATCCGCGGCTCCCATGGCCCCTGGCTGGCGGGCCACCTCGCGACCACCGACCAACAGGGCCAGCGTGGGAATGCTGCGGATCTGCAGACGGGCCGCCAGACTCTGCGCCTCTTCGGTATTCACCTTGGCCAGACGCAGGTTCGGCTCCAGCTGCGTGGCCGCCTGCTCGAAGGCCGGTGCCATCATGCGGCAGGGTCCACACCACGGCGCCCAGAAGTCGACCAGCAGCGGCAGGTCGGAACGCGACACATGCTTTTCGAACGCCGCTTCGTCCAGCGCCACCGGATGCCCCTCAAACAGGGCGCGGTGGCAGCGCCCGCAATCGGTGGCCTTGCCCAGGTCGGCACGGGCCACGCGGTTGGTGGTGTGGCAATGGGGACAGACGATGTGCAGGGTTTCGGCGGACATGGAGACACTCCGGGCAAAGAATGTCTGGGCAGATGGGTCCAGCCCTGGCGAAATCAAGACACCCCAAGGGGTATCAGAACCGGTGTCAGATGAGCTGACCGATCAGGCTGGCCACAAAGCTCAGCAGAATGGTGGTGGTCAACGGAATGAACCATTCGCGCCCGAAGGCCTTGAAGCGGAAGTCGCCTGGCAGCTTGCCGAAACCGAGCTTGTGCAGCACAGGCGTGAACCAGCTGATCAGCAGCAGGGCCAGGAAGATGACGATCATCCAGCGGATCATGCGGACCTCATAGGCGGTGGGTACGGTCACCGGTGGCAAAACCCAGCGGCGTCCATCCCGCCGCACAGGCCTCGGGCGCCAGGCACAGCACCTTGAACAGCTCGCCCATCTCGTGCTCGTTGACCAGCTTCTGCATCAGGGCATTCTCGCGTGCGCCGGCCTGACTGGCCAACTCCGGCAGCCCGGCATTGAGCAGGAACCGGCCCTGCGAGGTGTAGCCGAGCACCGACAACCCGGCCTCCTGTGCCGCCAGCGCGATCCCGGTGAAGTTGACATGCGCCGTGATGTCCTTGAGCCCCAGATCGGCCAGCGGGTGGTCGTCGCGGCGGTGGGCGCGGTGGCAGGTCAGTGTGCCCATGTGGCGCTGAGGGTGGTAGTACTCGGCCTCCGGAAAGCCGTAGTCAATGAAAAACGCGGCACCGCGCTGCCAGCGTTCGGCCAGGGTGCGCACGAAGGCCTCGGCCTGGGGGTGGATTTCGGTCAGGTAGTCGTGGATGCCGTCGACCTCCAGCGGTGGCCGCAAGTGGGTTGGCCGGTCACCCCAGGCCAGGCCGCCGGCCGCGTCCAGCACCACACCGCGCTCGTGCCATTGGCCCGCCAGCCGGACCAGCAGCTGCACCGGCATGGCATCCAGCACCTCGTTGCCCAGCAACACGCCCGACAGCTGCTCCGGCAAGCGGTCGGCCCAGGTCACGCGGGCCTCGCAGGCCCGCAGGGTGGCCCGCTGGCGCTCACGCAAGTCGCCCGACAGATCGACGATGGTGTAGCGGCGCAGCGGCACCGACATGGCGTCCAGCCCCTCGATCACCTGCCGCGCCAGCGCACCGCTGCCGGCGCCGAACTCCCAGACCTCGTCGGTGCCGGTGGCCTGCAGGGCCTGTGCCACCTGGCGCGCCAGGGTGTGGCCAAACAGCGGGGTCAGCTCCGGCGCGGTAACGAAATCGCTGCCCTGCCCCTGCGGTCCGCCCGGAAGATGACCGAACTTGGGGCTGGCGTTGGCGTAATAGCCCAGACCAGGCTCATACAGCGCCAGGGCCATGAACCGGTCGAAGGGCAACCAGCCGCCCGACGCACGGATGGCCCCGCCCACCCGCTGCAGCAGGGCGCCCGGTAAAATTGAGGGTTCGCCTTCGGCGACGGGGGCAGACCGCCCCCCGGCTGTGTCATTCACCCCCCGATTGTCCTTCATGACCGACCCCACGGAGCCCGTCTCCATCCGCACCGCCCTGGTGACCGGCGCCGGCCGCCGCCTGGGGCGCGAGATCGCGCTGGCGCTGGCCCGTGCGGGCTGGAACGTGGCGGTGCACCACCGGCAGTCGGCCGAGGACGCCTTGCGCACCGCGACCGACTGCGACACCCTCAGCGGTCGCGCCGGCAGCGCCCAGGCCATCTATGCCGACCTGTCGGTCGAAGCCGATGTGCGCACCCTGATCCCGGCCGTGGTGGCCCGCTTCGGCCAGGTCGACGCGGTGGTCAACAGCGCCTCGCTGTTCGAACATGACGAGGCCGCCAGCTTCGGCTTCGACAGCATGGAAAAGCACCTGCGCAGCAACACCGGTGCGCCGGTGCTGCTGGCCCAGGCGCTGGCCGGCCACCTGACCGGCAGTGACGACGGACGCGAGGGCGTCGTGGTCAACCTGCTGGACCAGAAGCTGTGGAACCTCAACCCCGACTTCTTCAGCTACACCCTGTCAAAGGCGGCGCTGGAAGCGGCCACCGGCATGCTGGCGCTGGCCCTGGCGCCCCGGGTGCGTGTCGTCGGGGTGGCCCCGGGCCTGACCCTGACCAGCCACATGCTCAGCGACGAGCGCTTTCGCGAACTGCACCGCCAGTCGCCGCTGGGCCGCTCGTCCACCCCCGAGGACGTGGCCGCGACCGTGCTGTTCGCGCTGAACAACCGCTCGCTGACCGGCACCACGGTGCTGGTCGATGGTGGCCAGCACCTGATGCGCTTCGAGCGCGACTTTTCCCTGATGTGAACGCCCCGCGCGCGACCGCCATGAACCTACCAACTTATGCCGGCACCCAGACCCTGGAGCTCACCGGCTTGCGCTTCGACGCCAACCTGGGCATTCTGGAGCACGAAAAGACCGCACCGCAACCGATCCTGGTCGACGCCGAACTCAACCAGGGAACACAGCCGCTGATGCCGCACGACGACGACATCAGCCATGTGCTGGACTACCGCAAGGTCAGGCAGATCATCATCGACGAATGCACCGCCGAGCACGTCAACCTGCTGGAGAGCCTGATCGGCAAGCTCACGCGCCGGCTGATGCAGCTGCCCGGCGTCATCGGCGTGCGGGTGAAGATCGCCAAACTCGAAATCTTTGACGACTGCGAAGTCGCGATCCGCATGGAAAGCGGACAGTGGTGAACAGGCCCCAGACATGACCCCCGAAAAACGCGCCTTCGAAAACCACAAGCTGGAAAAGCGCCTGTGCCGCGAGGTCGGCCGCGCCATTGTCGACTTCAACATGATCGAGGAAGGCGACCGTGTCATGGTCTGCCTTTCGGGCGGCAAGGACAGCTATGGCCTGCTGGACATCCTGATGAAGCTGCAGGCGCGTGCGCCGGTGAACTTCGAGCTGATCGCGGTCAACCTCGACCAGAAGCAGCCGGGGTTTCCGGCCCACATCCTGCCCGAGTACCTGTCCAGGCTGGGCATCCGGTTCCACATCGAGACGCAGGACACCTATTCCATCGTCAAGAAGAACATACCCGAAGGCAAGACCATGTGCAGCCTCTGCAGCAGGCTGCGCCGGGGCATCCTGTACCGGGTGGCCAAGGAACTGGGGGCCACCAAGATCGCGCTGGGGCACCACCGCGACGACATGCTGCAGACCCTGTTCCTGAACATGTTCTTCGGCGGCAAGCTCAAAGGCATGCCGGCCAAGCTGGTCAGCGACAACGGCGAGTTCATGGTGATCCGCCCGCTGGCCTATGTGCCCGAGAAGGACCTGATCCGCTGGGCCGAACACCGCCAGTTCCCCATCATTCCCTGCACGCTGTGTGGCAGCCAGGAGAACCTGCAGCGCAAGCAGATCGGCAACCTGCTGCGCGACTGGGACAAGCAGTTCCCCGGCCGGCTGGAGAACATGCTGACCGCGCTGCAGAACGTGGTGCCGAGCCACCTGATGGACCGCAAACTGTTTCCGTTCGAGACCATTGAGGCCACTGGCTTGGCCGACGAGGACGGTGACAAGGCCTTTGACGAAGAACCCGTGGCATCGCCTGCAGCCGGGCGCTGGGAAGCCGACCTTCCCGAGCCTGGGAACGCCAGGGTCGAAGCCGCGGTCATACCCATCGCCCGCGCCGTCTGAAGGTGATCGGCGGGGCCAATTTCACGGGAGCTGCCATGAACGTCCTGCCTCACCCTCTGTCCCGCCCCCTCGCCTGGGGCCTGCTGGCCCTGGGGGCACTGCTGGCCGGCTGCAGCGGTCCGCTTCGGGTCGACAACCAGGTGCGCAGCTTTGCCCAGTGGGCGGCAGAAGCCACACCCAGTGGCCCGGCGGCCAGTGGCACGGCCCCACAGGCGCCCCAGACCTTCCGCTTCGACCGCCTGCCTTCTCAGACCGAAGGCGCCGAGCTCAGCGCCCAGGAACGCCTTGAAGCCCTGGCGGCGGCAGAGTTGCGCGCGTTCGGCTGGCAGGTGGCCGAAGGCGGCAGCGCGGCGCCCTGGCGTGTGCAGGTCACGGCCAACACCCAGCGACTGGCGCGTGCCCCCTGGGAAGACCCCTGGGATGGCTACCGCGGTTACTTCCACGCCGGTATCGGACTCGGGGCCTATCGCAGCGGTGTCGGTGGCCTGCTATGGGTGCCGGTGCTGCCGCCACCCAGCTCACCCTATTACCTGCGCGAAGTGGCACTGGTGATCCGCGACGTGGCCTCAGGACGGGTGGTCTACGAAACCCGCGCCAGTCACGACGGTCGCTGGAACAGCACGCCAGACCTGTGGTCGGCGATGTTGCGTGCCGCCCTGCAGGACTTCCCGAACCCGCCGTCCGGACCGCGGCGGGTGGACATCGAGATCGAACGCAGCCCTCGCTGACCGGCGCTCAGGCGGCGCGGGCTTCCTCGATCAGCGCGCGGATGGCGCTGCCCAGCGCATCCATGCTGTCCTGCTTGCCCATCACGCGGAATACGCCCAGCTCTGCGGCCTCTGTGACCAGCGCATCGGTCACATGCCCGCTGATCATCACCACACGCACGGCGGGACGCAGCTGGCGCAGTGCGCGCGCCACATCCAGGCCCGACATGCCCGGCATGTTCTGGTCGGTCACCACCAGGTCCACCGGTTCCTGCGGATGCGCCCGCAGCCACTGCACGGCGGCCTCGCCGGACTCGAAGGTGCTGACCCGGTAACCCTGCTTGCGCAGCAGTCGCCCAACCAGAAACACCAACGCCTCGTAGTCGTCGATGTAGACAATGTGCAGGCCATTGTCCTCGCCATGGGTGGCGGCATCCACCACAGGGGCCGCGGGCGCCGCGACCGGGACTGGCGCAGGCGAAAGCAGTGGCAGCCATACATCGAAACGGGTGCCGGCACCCGGATGGCTGCGAACGCCGATCGCGCCGTTGTGGGCCTGCACGATGCCGTGCACCACCGCCAGCCCCAGGCCCGTGCCTTCGCCAGGCGCCTTGGTGGTGAAGAAGGGCTCGAAGATGCGCCGCCCGGTGTCGGCATCCATGCCAGGGCCATCATCGGCCACCGACAGGCAGGCAAACGACCCGGGCGCCAGACCACCCAGGACCTCGGCTTCGGCGGCATCGAGCTCCCTCTGGCGCAGGCTCACCGATATTTCGCCGCCCCGCCCACCGAAGGACTGCCACGCGTTGGTGCACAGGTTCATCATCACCTGCTGCACCTGGGTGGCATCGGCCATCACCTCCAGCCCGTCCACCAGGCTGGCATGCAGGCGCACCCCGGCCGGCAGCAGGGAGCGCAGCAGGCGCAGGCTCTCCTCGACCAGCGGCGTCAGGGGCTGGCGCACCAGCGCCTGTTCCTGGCGGCGGCTGAAGGTCAGGATCTGCTGCACCAGCTGCCGGGCACGGATCGCTGCCCGGTGCACCTCGGCCAGGCTCTCGTGCGCCGGGTGACCGGCCTCCAGGTCTTCCCGGGCCAGTGTGAGGTTGCCGAGGATGGCCGCGAGCAGGTTGTTGAAATCGTGGGCCACACCTCCGGCCAGGGTGCCGATGGCTTCCATCTTCTGCGACTCGCGCAGCTGCACCTCCAGCAGCTGCCGACGCGCCTCGGTCTCCTTGAGTTCGGTGATGTCGGTGTGGGTGCCCACCATGCGCAGCGGCCGACCTTCGTCATCGCGCGCGATCACCATGCCCCGCGACAACACCCATTTCCAGCTGCCGTCCTTGCAGCGGATGCGGTGCTCGTTGCGGTAGACCGGCACCCGACCCTCGAAATGGGCCTGGCGGTCGATCTGCATCTGCGGCACGTCGTCAGGGTGGGTGCGACGGTCCATTTCTTCGGCCAGCTGGGCCAGATCGCCGTCACCGAAACCGTACATGGCCAGGATGCCCGGAGAAAAATACTCCTCGCCAGTGGCCAGGTTCCAGTCCCACACACCATCACCGGCACTCTCCAGGGCCACCTTCCAGAGTGCCTCGCTCGCGTGCAGGGCCCGCTGGGCCTCGACCCGCTGGGTGACGTCCAGCAGGACGCCGACACGAGTCACGCCAAGCGCATCGCGGGCCACTTCGGACGAGCGGCGCAGGATCCAGCGCAGCTGCCCATCCGGCCTGACGATACGAAACTCCCCGGCCAGCTCGGTTCCCCCATCCAGCACCATCTGCACATCCTGCAACAGCAGGCTGGCATCGTCCGGGTGTCGAAAGCGCACCACCAGCTGCGGATCCCGCATCAGGTCTTCCGGGCCGAAACCGAAGATCTCGCGCACGCCTTCGCTGACAAAGCGGTAGTCACGCCGCCCGTCGTGGCCCAGACGGACCATGTAGACCATGCCCGGTATCTGGGCCGTCAGCAGGCGCAACTGCTCCTCGCTGCTGCGCTGGGCCTGTTGGGCCAGCACCTGCGCCGTGATGTCCTCGACCGTGCCTTCGTAGTAACGGACACCGCCGTCGGCGTGGCGCACCACATGCGCGTTCTCGCTGACCCAGATGCACCGATCGGACCCCTTGGGCCGAATCTCAGAAACAAAGCCCCGCACAAACCCGTCTCGCTCGAGCAGGCGCCGGAACTCGGCCCGCCGTCCTGGCACCACGTACCACTCGTTACCCGAGACGCGCACACTTTCGAGCAGGGCCTCTTCGCTGGTGTAGCCATTGAGCTCCACCAGCGCGGTATTGGCGCGCAGCATGGTGCCATCGGGGCTGCAGCGGTAAGCCCCGACCGGGAGGAAATTGAACAAGGACGAAAGGTCTCCGTCAGGAGGCGACGGGCGCGTCATGGAGGTGCATTGTGGCGGAAAGGCCAAGGGCTGTATGTCCCATCAGCCGGCGTTTTGTCCAACAAATGCAGGGATCGTGCCACCCGCGGGCGGCCGGGTGACAACCTGCAATCAGGTGGTCAGCGCAACCCGGTGGCGCTACAGTGTGCGTTTTGCACCGGATCGACCTCCATTTTGCAAGTCACCCGCATCCTGGCCGTGCGACACGGCGAAACCGCCTGGAACCGCGACACGCGCATCCAGGGCCACACCGACATCGGGCTCAACGACCACGGCCGCTGGCAGGCCGACCGTCTGGCAATGGCGCTGGGCGACGAGCCGATCGCCGCCTTCTACACCAGCGACCTCAGCCGCGCCCGCGAAACCGCCGAAGCGGTGGCACGCCGCCACGGTGCCTTTGTGCAGGTACACACCGGCCTGCGTGAGCGAAGCTTCGGCCATTTCGAGGGCCAGACCTGGGCCGAGCTCGAATCGCGCCACCCCGAAGAGGCCATGGCCTGGCGCAAGCGGGTGCCCGACTTCGCCCCGCCCGGCGGCGAGACCCTGCTGCAGCTGCGCGAGCGGGTGGTGGGCACTGTCGAACAGCTGGCGGCCCGGCACCCCGGCGAGCAGGTGCTGCTGGTGGCCCATGGCGGCGTGCTGGACATCCTCTACCGGGCAGCCACACGGCTGGAGCTGCAGGCCCCCCGCAGCTGGGAGCTGCCCAACACCGCCATCAACCGCCTGCTCTGGTCACCGGAGGGTCTGAGCCTGGTGGGCTGGGCCGACACCGGCCACCTGCAGACGCCACAAGGTGGCCAGGCCCTGGACGAGCGCAACGCCTGAGTCCGTTCTGGCCGCATCAGGGTTCCTGCGGTGGCGCCAGGGTACTGACCCGTACCAGAATAGTCCGCCATGACGTCCAGCCAGATCATCGTGCTGGCGACCCCGGTCTTCCTGCTGCTCATCGGACTGGAGTTCGCCATCGGCCGCGCGCGTGGCCACAACACCTACCGCATGGCCGATGCGGTCACCAGCATCGGCCTGGGCATGCTCAGCCAGATCAGCGCCATCTTCACGCGACTCCTGCGCGTGGGCATTTACACCGCCGTGTACGGCGTGTTCGCCGTCTTCCCCGATGCGGCCCTCTGGGACCACTGGGCCGGCTGGCTGCTGGCGCTGCTGTTCTACGACTTCTGCTATTACTGGCACCACCGGCTGGGGCACGAAAGCGCGGTGTTCTGGGCCGCCCACGTGGTGCACCACCAGAGCGAGGACTACAACCTGTCAACCGCGCTGCGCCAGACCAGCAGCGGCGCCCTGCTCGGCTGGATCTTCTATGTGCCGATGGCGGTGGCTGGCGTGCCGCCCCTGCTGTTTGCCATCGTGGCGCTGGTCGACCTGCTCTACCAGTACTGGATCCACACCCAGCAGATCGGCCGCCTGGGCTGGTTCGACCGGGTGTTTGCCTCGCCCTCGAACCACCGCGTGCACCATGCCGTCAACGACGAATACCTGGACAAGAACTACGGCGGCATCCTGATCGTGTGGGACCGGCTGTTCGGCAGTTTCAAGGATGAGGACCCGGACAACCCCTGCGTCTACGGCACGCGCAAACCGCTGCGCAGCTGGGACCCGCTGTGGGCCAATCTGGAGGTGTACGCAGCACTGGCCCGGGACAGCTGGCGCACCCGCTCATGGGGCGACAAGCTGCGCGTCTGGCTCAAGCCCCCTGGCTGGCGACCGGCGGATCTGGCCGCGGCCGAACCCGCGGCGTCCTTCGACCCCGCGCGCCTGCAGCGCTTCGAAACGCCCATGGGGCCGGGCCTGCAATGGTTCTCGGCCTTGCAGTTCCTGACCCTGCTCGGTGGCGTGGCGCTGTTCCTGTGGCACGCCGAAGCCTGGCCGCTGTCGCGCAGCGCCCTCTGGTTCGGTGTGCTGCTGGGCGGCCTGTGGGCGGTGGGTGCCGTGATGCAGGGCCGCCTGCTGCCGCTGGAAGCGCTGGTCATCGAAGCCGGTGCTCTGTCCATGGCGGCTGCGGCCGACGGCTGGCGTGAGGCTCACCTGCTGTTCAAGCCCGCGGCGATGGTGCTGGCCCTGCTGCTGGTGGTGCAGGTCTGGCGCTCGGGTCGCCTGCCGGGTACCGCAGCGCTCTGGCTGGGCCTGGCCCTGGCCGGCTCGCTGGCGGGTGACGTGTTCCTGATGCTCGAAGGCCTGTTCATCCCCGGCCTGGTGGCCTTTCTGCTGGCTCACCTGGCCTACATTGTGCTGTTCCGCCAGGGCACGCACTGGTGGCCGGTGCGCCCGGTGCTGGCAGGCTGCGTGGCCTACGCGGCGCTGATGGTCGCCGTGCTCTGGGTCGGTGGCCTGCCAGCGGGCCTGCGCGGGCCGGTGGCGGTGTACGCGCTGGTGATCTCGCTCATGGCGGCCCAGGCCATCGGCCGCGCCTGGCTGCAGCGCGACCGGGCTTCGGTGCTGGTGGCGGCGGGCGCCATCGCCTTTGTGGCCAGCGACACCCTGCTGGCCCTCAACCGCTTCGTCAGCCCCCTGCCGGCCTCGGCCGTGTGGGTGCTGAGCACCTACTACGCAGCGCAGTGCCTGATCATCGGGGGGACGCTGCGCGTATCTCTGGTTCAGGGACGCGCCTGAAGCCGCTCCCGAGCCAGCTGCATGGCCTGCAACAGCTCACCGGCCCGGACGGTGTCGGTCACACCGTTGACCTCCATCGCCATGATCTCCAGCCAGCCCGACTGCAACACGGACAGGTTCGCCAGACGGTCCGACGACGCAGCGTCCCTGGCCCGTGTCAGACGTTCACCCAGATCCTGGTAGGCCGGCATGTGGATGCGCCGCAGCGCGTCCAGCAGTTGCACGCGCGTCATGTCGCCGGCCCGGTGGGCCTGGATGTCGGCCAGCAAGGCCTGTTCGGCCGACTGGTAGGCCGGCAGCACCTGCCGCAGTGCACCCTGCTCGGCAAACAAATGCCGGTGGTCCACCCCGGGCTGCGCCGCCCAGACCAGCCCTGACACGGCCAGCGCCACCACGGCCACCGACATGCCCTGGCCGCGCCGGCGCGCCCCGGGCGCGGCCTGCGGGCCGACCCGCTCCACCAGCAACCAGCCTATGGCGGCGCCCGCCAGCAGACCGCCCACATGGGCTGCGTTGTCGATGCCATCGCGCGTGAAACCCTGGCCCAGCGAAAACAGCACGAACAGGCCCTGCGAGGTGAGCAGCTGCGTGACCACCGCCTTCGGAATCCGTTCACGGTGCTGCAGCACACCGGCCAGCAAGGCCCCGAGCACGCCGAACACCGCGCCCGAAGCGCCCACGGACACCGCCTGCTGGGCCGCGAAATGCAGGCTCAAAGACGCCCCCGCCAGGGCCGAGCCCCAGTAGATCAGCAGGAACTGGCCGTTGCCGAACCAGCGCGAAACCTGCGTTCCGCCGATCCAAAGGGCGTACATGTTGAGCGCCAGGTGCAGCAACCCGCCGTGCAGCACGGTGGCCGTCAGCAGGCGCCAGAGCTCGCCGTCGCGCACCACCGCCGTGGCAGAGCTGGCACCCCAGCGGAACAGGTCGGCCGTGGCCGGCTGCATGGGGTCCAGGCCATCGGCCAGGTTGGCCAGCCAGACACCCACGTTCAGGGCCATCACCGCATACAGGGCCCAGAGGCAGGGGGTGGACTCGCGCAGGCGCTGATCGAAGGCCTCGTGGTCCAGCGCCTCCTGCCAGGCCGCCCGCTCGGCCCGCTGCGCCTGGGCGCTGGCATGGCGGCGAAAGGCCTGCATCACCGCCAGCGTGGCCAGCGCACGATCGTCCCGGCGCAAGGGGTCCAGGCTCAGACCCCGCACCAGCCCGCCTCCGATCAGGGGCTTGGTTGGCACCAGCAGCGGCGAGCCGGCACGCAGGGTGAGCGTGATCACCTCCCGGCCCTGCACCACCTGAAACCCCACATCGGTGATGTCCGACCAGGGCACGGTGTGGCCACGCAGCAGCTGCCCACTCACGCCCTGGGGACCGACCTGGACCACCGGCAGGCGACTGACCAGGGGTTTGAACAGCACCAGGCCCAGGCCACCGAAGAAGACCGCAAAACCCCAGAGGGCCATCGGCGCGCCATCGTCGGCCGCCGCCCACCAGGCCATCAGCACACCCACCACCAGGCAAGCCCCCGCCGGCAGCGTGGTGCCGCCACGCCAGCTGGCCCGGAACACCTCGCTGCCGTCGGGCAGTCGCTCGACCATCCTCAACCGGCCAACTTCAGGCCCCGAACAGCCCGCCTTCGGCGGACGGCGGCGCCACGCCCAGGTGCCGGTAGGCGGCCAGCGTGGCGGTGCGGCCGCGCGGTGTGCGCTGCAGGTAGCCCTGCTGGATCAGGTAGGGCTCGATCACGTCCTCGATGGTGTCGCGCTCCTCACCGATGCTGGCTGCGATGTTGTCCAGCCCCACCGGGCCGCCGTCGAAGCGGTGGATCACCGCCTCCAGCAGCTTGCGGTCCATCAGGTCGAAGCCTTCGGGATCGACGTCCAGCATGGTCAGTGCGCGGCCGGCGATGTCGACCGTGATGTGGCCATCGCCCTTCACGTCGGCGAAGTCGCGCACCCGGCGCAGCAGGCGGTTGGCGATGCGCGGTGTGCCGCGGCTGCGGCGCGCGATCTCGAACGCGCCCTCGGGGTCAATGGGCGCGTTCAGCAGACCGGCACTGCGGGTGACGATGCGCTGCAGCTCGGCCGGGGTGTAGAACTCCAGCCGCGCCACGATGCCGAAGCGGTCGCGTAGAGGGTTGGTCAGCATGCCGGCCCGCGTGGTGGCGCCGACCAGGGTGAAGGGCTGCAGGTCCAGCTTGATGCTGCGCGCCGCCGGCCCCTCGCCGATCATGATGTCGATCTGGTAGTCCTCCAGCGCCGGGTAGAGGATTTCCTCGACCACAGGGCTGAGCCGGTGGATTTCGTCGATGAACAGCACGTCGTTGGGTTCGAGGTTGGTCAGCAGCGCCGCCAGGTCCTTGGGCTTTTCCAGCACCGGACCGCTGGTCTGGCGCAGGTTCACGCCCAGCTCTTGCGCGATGATGTGGCTGAGTGTCGTCTTGCCCAGGCCCGGCGGGCCGAACAGCAGCACATGGTCCAGCGCCTCGGCCCGCTTCCTGGCCGCGCCGATGAAAATCTCCAGCTGCTCGCGCACCTTCTGCTGACCGACATATTCGTCCAGCAGCTTGGGGCGCAACGCGCGCTCGATGGCCTCTTCCTTGGGCGAGGCAGCGGCGGCCGACACCACACGCGGTGGCGGGGCGAAGTCGTCGGTCTGGATGGTCATGCGCGTGTGGCCTGCTTATTTCGCCAGCGACTTGAGCGACAGCTTGATGCCTTCGCTCACCCCCACGCCGGCCGGCAAGGCCTTGAGCGCGGCGGCGGCGTCCTTTTCGCTGTAGCCCAGGGCCATCAGCGCCTGCTGGATGTCGCTGGCGGCCTCGCCCACGGCGGCCGCGCTGCCAGGCAGCGGCAGATCGGCTCCCAGCTTGCCCTTGAGCTCAAGCAACAGGCGCTCGGCGGTTTTTTTGCCGATGCCGGGCACCTTGACAATGCGACCGGTCTCCTGGGCGGTCACCGCCTGCGCCAACTCGGCCACCGACAGGCCAGACAGCACCGACAGCGCCGTGCGCGGTCCGACACCGCTGATGCGGATCAGCTGGCGGAAGGCCTCGCGCTCGGACGCGCTGCCAAAGCCGTACAGGATCTGGGCGTCCTCGCGCACCACGAAGTGCGTCAGTAGCGACACCTTCTCGCCTGCCGCCGGCAGGTTGTAGAAGGTGCTCATGGGGACATCCACCTCGTAGCCCACGCCCTGGCAGTCGATCAGGATCTGCGGCGGGTTCTTTTCCAGCAGGGTGCCGGTCAACTTGCCTATCATCGGGGTATTTCCTTGGTTCTCCGGAGATTATCGGCTTGATCCTGCGCCACACCTTCGCACCACCCGACAACGAGCGCATGGCCCACCTGTGCGGCCCGATGGACCGCCACATCCGGAGCATCGAGGCCGCGCTGCAGGTCAAGGTGGCGCACCGCTTCGAGCAGTTTCGCGTTGAAGGACCCAAGGCACGTGCCCAGCAGGCGATGGAGGTGCTGCAGGCCATGTACGAGATGGCGCGCAAGCCCATCCCGGACGAGCAGGTGCAGCTGATGCTGGCCGGCGACACCGCCCTGCCCGAGGCCGGTGAGGACGCACTGGCCATGCAGACACGGCGCGGCGAGGTGCGCGGGCGCACGCCCAACCAGGCCCGCTACCTGGAGAACATGGCCACCCACGACATCACCTTCGGCATCGGGCCGGCCGGCACCGGCAAGACCTACCTGGCGGTGGCCTGTGCGGTCGACTCGCTGGAGCGCAGCGCAGTGCAGAAGATTGTGCTGACGCGCCCGGCGGTCGAGGCCGGCGAGCGCCTGGGCTTTCTGCCGGGCGACCTGACGCAGAAGGTCGACCCCTACCTGCGCCCGCTGTACGACGCGCTGTACGACCTGATGGGCTTCGACAAGGTCCAGAAGGCCTTCGAGCGCCAGCAGATCGAGATCGCACCGCTGGCCTTCATGCGCGGGCGCACGCTCAACCACGCCTTTGTCATCCTGGACGAGGCGCAGAACACCACGCCCGAGCAGATGAAGATGTTCCTCACCCGCATCGGTTTCGGCAGCAAGGCCGTGGTCACCGGCGACGTGAGCCAGATCGACCTGCCCCGCACCCAGTTGTCGGGCCTGATCGACGCCGAGCGGGTGCTCAAGCGCCTGCAGGGCATCGCCTTCAACCGCCTGACCAGCGCCGACGTGGTGCGGCACCCGCTGGTGGCCCGCATCGTTGACGCTTACGACGCGCGTGGCAACGCCGACGACCTGCCGCCGCTGCCCACCCGCAGCCGACGCAAGAGCAGCTGAAGGGATCGCCATGGCCGCCTCTTCTCATTCCTTGCGTGTGGTCGCGACGGCCCTGCTGGGCGGGCTCACCGTGCTGCTGGGCGGCTGCGCCACACCGGGCTTGCAAGCCACCGGGACCACCCCCGACCCGGCGCCATCAGCGGTCCGGACTTCGAGAGCCACACCCAGCGCTACCGCTGCGCAGGCGGCGTCGAACTTGAGGTCGCCTACTTGAACCTGCGCAGCGGCCTGTCCTTTGCGGCCCTGCACCACCAGGGTCGCACCCACCTGATGCAGAACCGGCCATCGGCATCGGGCGCGCGCTATGTGGCACTGGACGAGGAAGCCGGCCTGCGCTGGCACAGCAAGGGCGATGAAGGTTTCCTGGCCTTTCTGGCGGCCGACCACACGGCACGCGAGCAGGTGCGGCTGGCCGACTGCCGCGCGGTCAGGCCCTGACCCCAACCCGCTTCAATCCCCCTCCACCATGTCCCTGCCCAGCCTGAGTCTGTCGCTGCAGTTTGGCGCCCTGAGCCAAGCCGAAGTCCACCGCGCCGCCCTGCCCCGCCACCGGGTGCAGCGCGCCATCCGCCACGCCCTTGAGACCGATGCCGAGATCACGGTGCGCATCGTCGACGAAGACGAAGGCCGTGCCCTGAATCGTGATTACCGCGGCAAGGACTACGCGACCAATGTGCTCACCTTCGACTACGCCACCGAGCCCCTGGTGATGGCCGATCTGGTGCTGTGTGCGCCGGTGGTCGCGCGCGAGGCCAAGGACCTGAAGAAGTCGCTGGCCGATCACTACACCCACCTGCTGGTGCATGGCACCCTGCACGCCCAGGGCTGGGACCACGAGACGGGTGAAGCGGACGCCGAGGCCATGGAGGCCCGCGAAATCGAGATCCTGGCCGGGCTGGGCCTGAAGAACCCCTACCGCTGAGGCGCGGCGCGGGCATGACCCATTGCCTGTCAGCCTCTCAGATCATCGCGCCATTGATGGAGATGATCTGGCCGGAGATGTAGGCCGCCTTGTCGGACGCCAGGAAAGCCACCAGCTCAGCGACTTCTTCCGGCTGACCGGCACGCTGCATGGGCACCATTCGCTTGATGGCCGCCGCATCGAAGCTGCCGTCGATCATGCCGGTCTCGATGATGCCGGGCGCCACCGCGTTGACCGTCACGCCCCGACTGGCCAGTTCCAGCGCCAGCGACTTGGTGGCCGCGTGCAAGGCACCTTTGGCCGCAGCGTAATTGACCTGGCCCCGGTTGCCGGTGATGCCGGCCACCGAGGTGATGTTGACGATGCGGCCCCAGCGGGTGCGCAGCATGGGCAAGGTCAGCGGCTGCGTGACGTTGTAGAAGCCGCCCAGCGAAACATCGAGCACACGGTCCCACTGCTCGGGCCGCATGCCCGGGAACACCGCGTCATCGTGCAGGCCGGCGTTGTTCACCAGCACCTGCACCGGCGGACCCACCTGCAGCAGGGTTTCGACCGCCGCCCCAGTGGCGGCTCGGTCGGACAGATCGAACTGCACCGCCTCGGCCGAGCCCCCGGCCTGACGGATCTCGGCAACCAGGGCCTCGGCGCGGTCGCGACCCCGGTTGGCATGGACGATGACATGCAGGCCGTCGGCGGCCAGGCGGCGACAGATGGCCGCGCCGATGCCGCCGCTGCCTCCAGTAACGAGGGCGCGCTTCATGAACGGTTCTCCGGGGTGGGGGGGTCGGCGTCCAGCATCACAGCGGCGCGGCCTTCGAGCAGGCAGCGGCCCTGGTGGTGAACGGCAAAGCGGTAGAGGATGTGCAGTCCGTCGCCCGAGATGCGCTCGGCCCGCACGTCCAGCGGTGAAGGCAGGTCATCGAGCCGGTCCACATGCAGGCTGACGCCGCGCACGCTGGCCAGGTAACCCTGCCTCGGCGGTCCACCCGAGGCGCCGGCCAGCAGGGCACCATGCACCGCCATGGCCTGCGCGGCGTACTCGATGCCGTGGGCTGCGCCCAGGCGGCCGTCGGACCGCAGGGGGTTGGACGGATCGGTGTGGCTGACCGCCACGCAGTCGATGGCCTCGGGCGACCAGGCCCGCACAGCGTCGAGCAGGCACATGTCGCCGTGGTGGGGAATGCGGGCCGCAATGCCGGCGCGGTCGATCAGCACGGCTGCACCTCGATGCGCAGCTGCATGGGCGGCAGGTATTCCAGGCAGACCGATGCGGCCTGTCCGCAGGCCAGCGCCCGCAGCAGGGGCAGCGCGCGCAAAGCCGGAATCTGCTGGCGCAGCGACTCCAGCGACGACTCGGTCAGCCTGTCGGGCGCGGCCGAATCGCTGTGCCACCTGAGGCTGGCCAGCGACCGCGGGCCGGCTTCGGGCGTGAGCAGCAGGGCCACGGCACCGGCGTCGGGGGTGTCGCGCGCGGCATGCAGCGGCTCGGGGTATTCGCTGTCGTAGGCCACCAGCAGCACCGGCTGGCGCTCCAGCACCACCTGGGCCACGGCATCGATCAGGCCGGCGCCGAAACTGGCGTCGTAGGCGCACAGCACCTGGCAGGGCGCCATGGAGCGGGTGGCGATGCCCCAGTAGCCGGCGGCGGCGTTGTGCACCGAGTTGTGAAAGCGCGTCGGCGAAATCTGCCGGTCGTCGCTGGCCAGCTGCTCGCACAAGGCATGGCAATTGTGGCCGTCGGCCCCGGAAGCCGTGAACACGGTGGTCAGGGTGGACGCGTCGGCGCCCGCGTGGGTCACGGCCTCCAGCCCGGCGGCCAGCGCCAGCTTGACCACACGGCTGGCGCGTCGGCGCTCGGCCGAGGGCAGCAGGGCCGGCGCCGGCAGCACGCTGGGTGCGGGCGTGTGGGCCTGCTCACCGCGCAGCACCGCACGGGCGGTGGGCCAGTCGGGCAGGCCGGGGGCGATCAGTCCGATGCCTTCGATCCAGACGGTTTGCGGGCTTCGATCGGTCACGGAGTGCTCTGGACTGACTTCGCCCTCTGGGCTGCGGTGCGAGCTGGCCTGGGAACGGCCCGACGCGGCGCTCATGCGACCACCCCCAGCACCAGCGCGCAATTGCTGCCCCCAAACCCGAAGGAGTTGCTCAACACATGGCGCAAGGCTCCGGGCCGGGTGCGGCGCACCACGTCCACCGGCAGCGCCGGATCCAGCCGCTCGGTGCCCGGACTGCCTGGCAGCAGGCCTTCGGTCAGGGCCATGGCGCACAGCACCGCCTCCAGCCCGCCGGCAGCGCCCAGGGTGTGACCGGTGGCGCCCTTGGTCGAGGAACACGGCACCCGGCCTGCGAACAGGTCGGCCACGGCACGGCCTTCGGCGGCGTCGTTGGCCGGAGTGGCGGTGCCATGCAGGTTGATGTAGCCGATGTCGCCGGCCTGCAGACCGGCCGAGCGCAAGGCCGCCTCCATGGCCAGGCGTGCGCCCAGACCTTCAGGGTGCGGCGAGGACATGTGGTAGGCGTCGCTGGACTCACCCACGCCTTCGAGCAGCACGGTACCGGCGGTGCGTGTGTCACCTGTGCGTTCGAGCAGGGCAAAGGCCGCCGCCTCGCCGATCGAGATGCCGTCGCGCTCGATGTCGCAGGGTCGGCAGGGGCGCGCCGAGGTCAGCCCCAGCGAGGCGAAGCCGTACAGGGTGGTCAGGCACAGGCTGTCGACACCCCCCACAACCGCCGCATCGATGCGACCGAGCGCCAGTTGACGCGCCGCCGCGGCAAACACCTTGGCGCTGGACGAGCAGGCGGTGGAGATCACCAGGGCCATGCCCTCCAGTCCGAAATGGGCCCGCACGTAGTCGGCCAGCGAGAAGCTGTTGTGGGTGTGGCGGTAATCGAAATCGGGCGGCAGGGCGCCGGAGACCGGATCGCGGCGGCGGTACGCCAGCTCGGTCTGCAGAATGCCGGAGGTGCTGGTGCCCATGAACACACCCACCCGGTCGCGCCCATGGCGGGTGATGGCTTCGCGCACCCGGTCACCGAAGCCGTCGGTCTCCAGGCCCAGGGCAGCGAGGCGGTTGTTGCGGCAATCGTAGGCCGCCAGAGAAGGCGGCAGCACCACCGCGTCGACGCCGGGAACCTCGCCCACCCAGGTGTCGAGCCGCACCGTCTCGAAGGTACAGGGTGCCAGACCGCTGTGGTCGGCCAGCAGGGCATCGCGGTGTGCGGCCAGTCCCTGCCCCAGGCAGGACGTGGCGGTGTAGGCGGTGAGTTGACAGGGGCTCAAGCGGGGGTCTCCATGGCTAGTGTGCTGTCCCGGAAATGGTTGCATGAAGTGAAACCGATGGATTCACGCCCAGGGCAAGGCGCAAACCGCAGCGATAGCCTGTGCTATCGCGAGGATTTGCAACGCTGCCATGGGTGTGAAGACACGGTTTCACATGCAAGGTATTTCCGGGACATCACACCAACTTGCGGCAGAGCAGCATGACGTTGGCAAAGGGCTTGTCGCCGCTCATGTCCTGGCTGCGCACCTCGAACCCGGTGGTCTCCAGCAGCGTTTTCCATTCTGCCAGAGGGCGCGCGTACAGGCGGGGCAGTCGGTGTCCGCGGGCAAAGGTGACGATGTGGTCGACCCAGTTGCTCACGTGGTAGGGCAGACCGGCGCTGACGTCGCCGATGCGTGTGAGGAACAGGCCGCCGGGCGGCAACGCCTGATGGATGCGGCGCAGCACGTCGGCCTGGCCGGCGTGGTCGAAGTAGTGCAGCGCATCCAGGATGGTGACCAGGTCGGCCTGGCCGAAGTCGGTGCGGCACATGTCGCCCTGCTCCACCCGCACCATCGGGTGACCGGCGCCGAAGGCCTGGGCGGCCCGCTCGACGTCACGCGGCATGAGTTCGACGCCGCGCATGGCCTGCGGCTGTGGCGGCGCGGGCCAGCCGGCCGGCCAGTCGCCCTCGCGGTGCAACTCGGCTGCGGCCAGCAACCAGGAAAACAGGCTGCCCTGGCCGCTGCCCAGGTCAAGAAACCGGCCACCGGCCGGCAACAGGCCCTGGCGCAGCAACTCACGGAAGATCGGATCGCCGCCGAGTTTTCCGCGCGCGTAGTGGTAGGCAAAAGGTCCGGCCGCACGGAAAGGCGCACTGGCGCGGTCGAGCAGGCGGCGAAGGAATTGCTTTTCGTCTGGCGTCATGGGCAGGCCTGGTGCAGGGTCACGGTCTGCAGATGGTGTTGTTTCAAGGTGTCCAGCAGGCGTGGCAGGGCGGCCAGCACCACGGGGCTTCCGTCCGGCGTGCGGGCGCCATGGCCGTCGTGCAGCAACAGGATGTCGCCCGGGCCCAGGCCGCGGGTCAGCCGCGCCAGCACCGTGTCCGGGTTGCCGGTGCGGCTGTCGTAGGCGCGTCGTGTCCAGGCGGCCAGCCGCAGGTCCAGGTGGGTGAGCACCGGATCGAGGATCGGGTTGCGCAGACCGGCGGTCGCCCGAAAGAAGCGTGGCGCCTGGCCGGTGATGTCGGACAGTGTGGCCTGGGCGGCCGAGATATCGTCCTTCATGCGGCGATAGCCAAAGGTGGAGAAGGCCCACGAATGGGCGTCGCCATGGTTTTCCACCCGGTGGCCACGGCGCACGATCTCGCGGCAAAGCGCCGGGTGCTCGCGGGCCCGCCAACCAATGCAGAAGAAGCTGGCCTTCACACCGGCCTCGTCCAGCAGGTCAAGCACCTGCGGTGTGACGGCCGGGTCGGGTCCGTCGTCCAGGGTCAGGGCCACCTCGTGCCGATCGGCCGAAGCCGCCGGCAGGCGCGTCAGGTTGGGGCCCAGCAGATGGGTGCGCGGCAGCAGCCCTGCCGTGGTGAGCACCGCGTGGTTGAGCGCCAGGGCGCCCAGCGCCCAGGGCCAGGCGCCGGGCACGGCCACCGCCGCGGCCGCGGACGCAACATGGAGCGCGGCGCTGGCCTTCAGCGCGGGTGAGGGTGTCCAGCGCCGGTTCATCCAGGGTCTCCTGCGACCGGAAAGTGGCCCTGGTCGAGAAACAGCTGCCACAGGCGTTGCCAGGCCGGCCAGTCGTGGTCACCGTCGACCAGGTGACGTGATGCAGGCGGAAAACACGCAGCCAGCGCCGCCATGCCGTCGGCAAAGCGGTCGTCCCGCCCGTGGCCGACAAAGACCGGCAGGTCGGCCGGGGGCGAGCGCAGCCAGTGCCAGACCCGGTACTCGGGGTCCTGCTGTTGGACGGCATCGGGGCGCCAGTGCGCCAGGCCCCCGGCGCGGCGGATGGTGTTGGCCACCAGGCGGCTGCCCGGGTAAGGCGCGATCAGGCACAACCCGTCGACCTGGTCCGCATGGGCTGACGCATGCACCATGGACATCAGACCGCCCAGCGAAATGCCCCCCAGCCAGAGCTGGCGGTAGTGCACCCGGACCGGCGCCAGCAGCCCCTGCTGCAGCTCGGCCAGCGGTGCTCCGCCAATGATGCGGTCCATGTCCATGTCGGCGGCACACAGGTCCAGTGCCAGTCCGCGCTGGCGCACCTGCTCGAACCACCCGGCGGCCTCGATGTCGGCCGGTCGCATCAGGGCACCGGGCAACAGCACCAGCAGGGTGTCGGCACCCTGGCGCAACCAGATGTCGGCATGGGACGGCCGGTGGCCGGGCAGGTTCATGGGCGTGGCCCCCCGGGAGAAAACATGGCCGCCAGCACAAAGGCCATCAGGGCCCCGGGACCGACGGTGATACCGATGGCGTGCAGCACCGGCACGGTGGAGAACGACAGCATGCCGAAGCCGATGACGGTGGTCAGGTTGGCGACCGCCATGGCCGACAGCGTGCTGGCCTCCAGCCCGTGGCCGGCCGCCGTCCGGTCGAAGAACAGGCCGTAGTTCGACCCCACCGCCACCACCAGCAGCAAACCGACCAGGTGCAGCAGGTGCAGGCGCTCGCCGGCCAGGTGCAGGCCGGCTATGAGCAACACCACCGCCAGGGCCAGCGGCAGCAGCACCGACAGGAGGCGTGGCAGCGAACGCAGTGTCAGCACCAGCAACAGCAGCACCAGGGCCACCCCGGCCAGAGACAGCCACACGGCCTCGCCCAGGTAGCTGTCGTACAGGCTGTCCAGTTCGCCCTTGAGGTCGATGAACAGCGCGCCGCTTCCCGACAGCGCCTGGGCGACCCGTTGGCCGTCGAGCCCGGCCTCATGCGCCTGCGGCGGCGGGTGCAGGGGCAGCACCGCCCGCCAGCCATCCGAGGCTTCCATCAACAGGGCCCCGACCAGCAGGTCCAGTCCGCTGCCCTGCAGGTCCTCGGCGCGCAGCAGAGGCTGATCCCGGGCAGCCGCCACGGACTGGATGAACGGCTCCAGCCGGCTGGCCGACAGGGGTGATCCGGCCTGGGCCTCGGTCAGGCGCTCGCGCAGCAGGTCCGCATCGGGCAAGGCCGCCTGCCGGGCGCGCTGGGTGCGCTCGCTGGGCAGGAATCGGGCCGGGCTGTCGTATCCACCGATCAGGCCCTGTTCCACGAGCGCCTCCAGCCGGGGCGTCAGCGCCTCGACCTGCTGCAACACCGCCTCCTGTCCGGACCCTTTGACCACCAGCAGATAGCGGCTGTCCGGGCCGCCCATGTCCTCGCGCAGCTGCCCGTCCAGCGCCAGATCGTCTGCCCGCGCGGTGCTCAGCACCGAGATGTCCGGCTGCCACAAGCCCTCGCGCTGCTGCACCAGCCAGACCATGCCCACCAAGGCCAGCACCAGCACCGGCCAGCGCAGGTGACGCAGGTGCTCGATGCCTGCTTCCAGGCGACGTCCCAGCGGGCTCAGGTCCCGCACCGGCAGGCCGTCGGGCACCAGCGCGGGCAGCACGAAGCGGGTGACCAGCGCGGCCACCAGCACGCCGGTCAGCGCATACAGGCCCAGCTGGCCCAGCCCCGGGAACCCGGCCCACAGAAGGGCACCAAAACCGGCTACCGAGGTCAGCACACCCAGGCGCACCGTCGGCCAGAAGCGTTCCTGCCAGGCCGCGGCACCGATGCGGCCGGCCTGCACGAAGTAGTAGATGGCGTAGTCGACGGCCTCGCCGATCAGGGCCAGCCCGAAGCCGACCGTGATGGCAAACACGGTTCCATGCACCCAGCTGACCGCGACGATGCCCGCCAGGGCACCCGAGGCCACCGGCAGCAAGCCCAGCGCCAGCAGGCGCGGTGAGCGGTAGATCGTCAGCAGGACCAGCACGATCAGGCTGGTGCCCAGCAGGGACAGCCGGGTGACCTCGCTGCGGATGGTCTCGCGCGCCTGTACGGCAAACACGCCGGGCCCGGACACCAGCAAGCGCGCATCCGGCACACCCAGCTCCTGTCGAACCGCTTCAAAGCTGGACCGTGCTGTCTCGATGGCGCGCTGCTGGCCGTCGGTGTCGGCCCCGTCGGCCCGGGTCTGGGCCAGCATGAGCGCCCGCTGCCCGTCACGCGAGGCCCACACCCCGTCGACGGCGTCGGGCTGCTGGCCCACCTGCAGTCCCTGCAGCAGGGCCCACAGCTCCCCGGTCGGGTCTTCCAGCAGGTGGGGGCGAATCAGCATGCCGGCCGGCGAAGCCAGCAGGGCCAGGCTGTCGTCGGTGGCCTGGCGCAGGCCGGTGATCGAAAAGCGTTCAGGCGTGACCGCGGGGCTGAGCAGGTAACGGTGTGCCAGCAGCACCTCGCGCACCGACGCCTCGATATCGGACTGGCCGTTCTGCACGCCCTCGAAAGCGCCGTCGGCGTCCAGCCGTTTCTTGAGTTCCCGGGAGAGCGTGGCGCGGGTGGTGGCATCGCCCCCTTCGATGCCCAGCATGAGCAGCCGGGCCACCGAACCCTCGCGGACCTGCTCGACCATGGCCTGCTGCCCAGGCGTCGGATCGCTCGGCAGAAAAAACGACATGTCGGCCGTGAACCGGCTCTGGGCGACCATGCCCACACCGGCCAGCATGGCGGCCAGCCAGATCAGCAGCACGCGCCAGGCGCCGGGCCTCATGGTTTGACCGGCTCGACCTCGAGCACCGAACGGTCGCCGTCGGCCTGCAGGTATTCGATCGAGCGCACCTGGTCGGCCTGACCGGCAACGGTGATGCGTTGCACCAGGGCAGCAATTTCATGGTCCTTGGGGTAGAGGGTCAGCACCCAGCGCTGCGGGCTTCCCTGCAACTGCATCAGGTAATTGCGCTCCAGCGCCTGGTGGTGACCACCCAGCATGCCCCGGATGCTGTCAACAAAGGCCAGCACCTCCGGCCGGTTGCCCAGCCGAAGGCTCATGCGCCGCTGGTCGCGTTCGAGGGTCAGGGTGTCACGTTCGAGCAGCAGACGCTCCGGCCGCGGCGTGAGGGTCCGCTTCTCCAGCCGGTCGGGTGGCGTGTAGGTCATCTCACCGGTGCTGACGATCGGCACATCGAGCACCGCGACATGCCGCGTTTCGACAAAACGCACCGATCCGCCGGGGTGTGCTGCCAGGCTGCGCATCAGCTGTTCGATGGTGAAACTGCTGGCCAGCGTGGGCCAGGAGGCCACCAGCAGGAGAAGGGCGATGAGCCGACGGGTCATGAAGCGCGCCAGAAATCGAAGAAGTTGAACCAGTTGTAGGGCGCGATCCGGCAGAAGTGACTCAGGCGATCGGCATAGGCCCGCTGTGCGGCTGCGATGGCGGCCGTGCGCTGGGCCGGACCGGTTCCGGAGAAATCGGCCAGTGGCTCAAAGTGTATGTGATAGCGGTTGCCCCCCAGGTAAAGCCCGGTCATGAAGATCACCGGGCGACGCAGCATGGCCGCCACCCGGAACGGGCCGTCGGGAAAGGGTGCCGGCGCACCCAGGAAGACCTGGTCGCTGGTCGGGTCGGCCCCCAGGCGCCGGTCGGCCAGCATGCCCACCAGATAGCCCTGGTCGAGCCGGTCGCGTGCGGTCAGCATGGAGCCCGGCTGGCCCAGCGCGATGATGTCCTGGGTCGCCGCCGGGTTGATCGCCTCCAGCGTCCGGTTGATCTTGCGGGCGTTTTCCTCGTACATCAGCATGGCCACACGCGCACCCCCGAAATGCCGCCCCACGGCCCGCAGGGCCTCGAAGCTGCCCAGGTGGGCACCGATCATGATCACCCCTTCGCCACGGGCCTGCAGCGCCTGGACATGTTCGTGCCCGGTGGACCGGATGTCGAACAGGTCGAAGCGGTCGTTGAGCAGGTAGATGCGGTCATGCACCGTGGAGGCGAACGACAGCACATGGCGAAAGCCGTCTCCCCAGCCGGCCGGGCGACCCAGGGCGCGTCCCAGGTAGGCGCGGCTGGCACGCCGGGCAGCAGGGGCAAACAGCACGAAGTAGGCGGCAATGCCGTACAGCACCCAGCGGCTGGCCGCCCGGCCCAGGCGCAGGGAAAGCCAGACCATCAGACGCAGCATGGCGGTGCTGCTGCGCTCCTTGCGCCGGGTCCACTCGGGCCGCGTTTCCATGCCGTCAGCCCAGGATGCCGGAGGCGACCTCGTGCTCGCCATCGCGCACAGTGAAGGCGAGTGCGCCGGAGGGTCGGGTGGACAGCTCAAATGCCAACGTGGTTCCAGGACCCACGGGCCGGAAGAACTTGGCGTTGTCGATGCGCCAGCCGGTTGATCGCCCCGTCATCTGCGCAGCCAGCACCAGCACGCGGTCCAGCAGCACCACGCCGGGCACGATGGGCCGGCCGGGGAAGTGACCGGCCAGGGCAGGCAGATCGGCAGGAACGGTCCAGTGGTGGGTCATTTGCAATGCGGTTGTGTTCAACCCTGTTGCTGCGAAGCCAGCCACTGCGCATGCAGGACCTTGAGCGCCTCGCGCGGCAGCTTGCCGGTGCTGTTGCGTGGCAGGGCATCCAGCAGCACCAGTGGCCGGGGCATGAACACCGCATCGATGCGCGGACGCAGGCCGGCCAGCACCGCCTCCCGCGACAGCCCGGGCGCGACCACGAAGGCGCACAGGCGGGTCACGGCCACTGCATCGTGATCGGTCTCGTCCGGCAGGAAGAAGGCTGCGTCGACCACCCCCGGCACGGCGCCGATCTGGTGGTTCAGGTAGGCCAGCGAAGTGCGCTTGCCGGCGATGTTGACCAGGTCGGCGTGGCGGCCGTGCAGCAGGAAACGACCGCCCGGCAGGGGCTCGATCAGGTCGGACAGCGGCACCCGCCCCTCGACATGACCGCCCGAGGCGATGGCGCCGTCCCCTTCGTCCTGCAACCCGACACCGTCCAGCAGTGTCCATTCGGGTCCGTCGGTGGTGCGCCGGCTGGCCAGTTGCCCGCTCTCGGTCGAGCCATAAATCTCGTGCAGCGGAGCGCCAAAACGCGACTCGGCCTGGCTGGCCAGGTGCCCGGACAGAGGGGCAGTGGCCGACAGCAGCAGGTCGGTCGGCGGCAGGTTCAGGCCGGACGCCAGCAGGGACTGCAGATGAAACGGTGTGGTGACCAGCAGGCGTGGCGTTGGCAGCGCCGCCAGGGCGGTCACGATGTCCTGCGGATAAAAGGGTTTGCCGGTCCAGAACGGACTGCCGCTCTGCAAGGCCATCAGGAAGGTCGACTCAAAGCCGTAGCTGTGCTGCACCGGCACGGTGCCGACGATGCCGTGTGGCCTGGCCACCAGACCGAGCCGTTCGGCCTCGACGCGGCCGTTGCGGACCAGTCGGCCCCAGGTCTTGCCGTGTGGCTGGGGCAGGCCGGTCGACCCCGAGGTGAACAGGATGGCCACCAGGCGGTCGGCCTCGAAGGCCGGCAGTTCGCATTCGTCCTGCGGCCGTGCCTCCAGTGCGTCGGGGTAGGCCACACAGGGCAGGCCCTGACTGTCGAAGGCGCTGTCGGCCAGGCAGACCACGTCAGGATGGGCGGCGCGGATGCGGTGCAGGGTCTCGGGCGACTGCGAGGCCGGCTGCAGGCTGACCCGCCCGCCCAGCAGGCCTGCCACAAATCCGACCGCAAACCGGTAGCGGTCCTGACAGACGTTGAGCAGGTGCCCTCCCCCGGGCAGCACACGCTCCAGCGCCCGGGCATCGGCCAGCAGGTCGCGCAGGCGACGCTGGCCAGCCGGGCCCCAGGCCACCACGGCATCGAGATCGGCCACAGGCGACAGCGGAACCGGAGGCGACGGGGTCATGGTGCGGAATCCGACTGGTGCTGGCGCCAGGCACGCACCGCGTCGGCCAGGGTGGAGCGCTCGCCGGGCGGCAGCACGAGGCAACGCACCAGGAACTCCCCGACAAACATCAGGCCGATCAAGGGCGCGCCCAGCAGGTTGGCGAAAACCGACCAGGTGGCCGGGCTGGCCAGCAGGAAGAGCAAGGTCGACACCGCGCCCATGCCCAGAAAGAACAAGGTCCAGGCCAGGGTCACGGCGCGCGTGTAGCTGGCCTGCCTGGCGGTGAGCAGGCCACCGTGCAGGCGCCTGGCCATCTGGGTGACCAGGGACTCGCCTGGTCCTGATAGGCTGCGGCCAAACAGCGCGGCCAGCATGACGTAGATGCCCAGCTGCTGGACAAAATAGAGCAACGCCACCTGGGTCCGCAGCAGCGGCCACAGCCAGACCAGCAAAGTCAGCGCCGCCAGCGCGCCGAGCACCGCCACGCTGCGCCAGGGCACCTGTCTCAACCCCACGGCCAGGGCCAGTCCCAGCGGCAGCAGGGCGAGCGCCGCGCCCCAGCCCGAGGGTTCGCCGCTGGCGCTGGTGATGTGCGCCGCCACCGCCCAGGCCACCCCTAGCACGACCACGCCTGTCAGGCGAAGCAGCCGCACCGGAGAAGCGCTCATTGGGTGCGCTGGGTGGCGATGTGCGCGGTCAGTGCGCGCAGGGACGCGAAGATGCGCTCGTTGTTCTCGTCGTCGGACTTCATCTGGAAGCCGTATTTCTTGGAGATCACCAGCGCAATCTCCAGCACGTCGATCGAGTCCAGGTCCAGTCCTTCACCGAACAACGGAGCGTCGGGGTCGATGTCCGCGGGCGCCACATCCAGGTTCAGGGCCTCCACGATGAGCTGGGCCACCTCGGGCAACAAGGCGTCGACGGTTTCAGGCGAGATAGGGGTAGACATGGCAGGCGTGGTGCGAAATCGGTGACCGGCAGAGCCCGCCAGGCGGGACGGGAGAGCACGCCGCCAGGCGATCCCCTGGGACCGTCTTCGCCGGCGCTCCCCTGCCGGTGTCGTGGGGATCACCCGGTATTTTACCGGCTGCCGCCGGGGGCACCATCGGCTTTCTACAATGCCCGGACCCACCGGACCCGCTGTGCCCTCCACCCCCACACCCACCCACGTCAGCGCCATCACGGTGACTTCGGCCATCGGTCCGGGCATGCGGGCACTGGCCGAGGCCATGAAGACCGGTCGCAGCGGCTTGCAGCCACTGGACGAACGACCCCTTGGACAACATCCACCACTGGCCCGGCTGCCAACCTGGGTTGGCCGCGTCGAAGGATTGGACACCCCACTGCCTCCAACCTGGCAGCCCTGGGATTGCCGTAACCACCGTCTGGCCTGGCAGGCGCTGCAGGGCGACGGCTTCACCGCAGCGGTGCAGGCGGTGGTGGAACGCCATGGCCCCGGCCGGGTTGCGCTGGTGCTGGGCACGTCCACCTCCAGCATTGGAGCCACCGAAGACGCCTACAGGGGGCTGGCGCAGGGCGAACCTTTTCCCTCGGGGAAGGCAGCGACCCGGCTGTACAGCCTGCACGCGCTGGCGCATTTCGTGCGCGCGGTGCTCGGGTTGGGTGGCGTGACCCAGACGGTCTCGACCGCCTGCACCTCCAGCGCCAAGGCCTTCTGCACCGCCGAACGGCTGCTGCGCCTGGACCTGGCCGACGCCGTGGTGGTCGGTGGCGCCGACTCACTGTGCGCCAGTGTGCTGTTCGGTTTTCACGCACTGCAGCTGGTCTCACCCGAGCCGTGCCGCCCCTTCGACCGACGCCGGCAGGGCATCAACCTGGGCGAGGCGGCCGGTTTCGCGCTGCTGGAGCGAGGCCCGGGGCCCCTGCAGTTGCTGGGCTGGGGCGAGTCGAGTGACGCCCACCACATGTCCGCGCCCCACCCACAGGGGCTTGGCGCCGAACAGGCGCTGGACCAGGCCCTGGCCAGTGCCGGCCTGGATGCCGACGCGATCGACTTTGTCCACCTGCACGGCACCGCGACCCCACAGAACGACGAGGTCGAGGCCGCCCTGCTGCTGCGAAGGTTCAGCCAACACACCCACGCCGCCTCCACCAAGGGCATGACCGGCCACACCCTGGGGGCCGCCGGCATCCTGGGCACTGCCTTCTGCCTGCAGGCCCTGCAAACCGGCTGGATGCCGGGCACGGTGCAGACCACCGACCCCGATCCGGCGTTCGGCGGACGCATCGCCCTGACGCCCCGGCAGACCGAGGTGCGGGTGGCCGCCTGCCATGCCTTCGGCTTCGGGGGCACCAACTGCGTGCTGCTCTGGGGGCGTGACCCGGCGGGCACCGCAGAGGATGCCGACCATGGCTGAACACCGCGCCTGGATCGAGGGTATCGGCATCTGGGCTCCCACCCTGCCCGACTGGCCCGCCGCCTGCATGGCCTGGCGTGGCGGTGCACTGCCGCCCGGGCCGGGCGCACGACTGCCGGCACCCGGCGAACTGCCACCCGCCGAACGCCGGCGGGCGCCGGCATCGGTGGCCTTGGCCCTGGAAGCCGCGCGCCAGGCCGTCACCGCGTCCGGTCGCCCCGGCCACGAGCTGCTGTCGGTGTTCACTTCAGCGCACGGCGACCAGCCGGTGATCGACCAGCTGTGCCAGACCCTTGCCGAACAACCGCTGCTGGTGTCGCCCACCCGCTTCATCCACTCCATCCACAACGCCGCCAGCGGCGCCTGGAGCCAGGTCCATGCCTGCCACCGGGGCAGCACCGCCATCAGCGCGGGTGAACACAGCTTTGCCCACGGCCTGCTGGAAGCCCTGGTGCAATGCACCAGCCAACGATCGCCGGTGCTGCTGGTCGCCTTCGACACCGCCGCCGCCGGGCCCCTGGCGCAACTGGTGCCGGCCAGGGCGCCGATGGCCGTGGCCCTGGTGCTGGCGGCCGAACCGCTGCAAACGGAGGCCCTGGCGCTGGACTGGCAGGTCGACGCCGGCCGTCCCGCACCGCCAACCCCTGTCCACCACCCGGTCAGCGCCGCCCTGGCCGAGCACGGCATGGCAGCCGCCCTGCCCCTGCTGGAGGTGCTGGCAGGCGCACGGCCCGGACCGGTGGGCCTGCCGCTGGATCCGCGACTGACCCTGAGCCTCCGGCTGCAGCCGTCGGCATCCACCTGCCACCCCGGCGGGTGATGGCACAGCGACGGGCAGGGTCACTTGCCAAGCGCGCCGAGCTTCACGCGATACTGCGCGCATGACCACCGCAACCACCGCCCGCCACGACGTCGTCATCCTCGGCGGTGGTCTGGCCGGCCTCAGCCTGGCCCTGCAACTGCGCAGCCGCATGCCCGACATCGACGTGCTGGTGCTGGAGCGGCGCACCCTGCCCCTGCCCGAGGCGGCGCACAAAGTGGGCGAGTCGACCGTCGAGATCGGTGCCCACTACTTCTCGCAGGTGCTGGGCCTGGGTGAACACCTGCGCCAGCACCAGTTGCGCAAGTTCGGTTTCCGCTTCTTCTTCAGCGAAGGCCGGCGCGACATCGACCAGGTGACCGAAATCGGGGCCAGCCGGCACCTGTCGGTGCCCAGCTACCAGATCGACCGGGGCATCTTCGAGAACTTCCTGGCCGCCGAGGCCCAGCGCCGCGGCGTCCGCTTTGTCCAGTCGGCCCTGGTGCGCCAGGTCACCCTGTCAGAGGCACCGGCCGACCGGAACACGGCCCAGCCGCTCCACCAGGTCGAATACACCGCCGCCGGTCAGGTTCACCGCGTGCAGGCCCGCTGGGTGGTGGATGCCTGTGGCCGCGCCGGCCTGCTCAAGCGCCAGCTGGGCCTTTCGCGTACCAACGGGCATGCAGCCCATGCCGTCTGGTTCCGCATCAAGGACCGAATCACCCTGGACCACTGGAGCGACAACACCGACTGGCGCGAGCGCTGCACCCCGCAGGCGCGCTGGCTGTCGACCAACCACCTGGTCGGCGCGGGCTACTGGGTCTGGCTCATCCCGCTGTCATCGGGCTCGCACTCGGTGGGCATCGTGGCCGACCCGGCGCTGCACCCGCTGGACCGGATGGACAGCTTCGACAAGGCCATGGACTGGCTGCAGCAATTCCAGCCGCTGCTGTTCGATGAGCTCGACGGCAAACGCCACCTGCTGCAGGACTTTGCATTTTTCAGGCGCTTCTCCTACGACTGCCAGCAACTGTTCTCGGAGCACCGCTGGGCGCTCAGCGGTGAAGCCGGCTTCTTTCTCGACCCGTTCTACTCGCCGGGCAGCGACTTCATCGCCATCGGCAACACCTACATCACCGAGCTGGTCGAGATGGACCGGCGCGGTGAACGCCTGGGGGCCCACATCCAGCTGTTCGACCAGCTGATGCACTCGTTCTACGACAGCACCCTCACGCTCTACCAGGACCAGTACCCTTTGTTCGGCGATCCCGAGGTGCTGCCGGTCAAGGTGATCTGGGACTACACCTTCTACTGGGGTGTGCTGGCTCAGTTCTTCTTCCACCAGCGCCTGACCGACCTGGCCAGCATGGCCGCGCTGCGCACCGAGCTGGCCGACTGCCAGCAGCTCAACCGCGCGGTGCAGGCCTTCCTGCGCCAGTGGTCCGCCTGCAGCGAGCGACGCAATCCGCCTGCCATGCTCGACCAGGCGGGCATGCCCTGGTTCGCCGAGCTCAACCGCAGCCTGACCGACAACCTCGACACCGCGGCCTTCCGCGAACGCATCCGCCACTCCCGGCGGCAGCTGCGGCAGCTGGCGGCGCAGATGCTGACACGCGCGCTGGCTGAGCACCCGAGGCTGGATGGCGCGGCCTTGCGGGACTTGGTGGGGGATGTGGTGGTCGAGGGGGAGTGGATGTTGCCTGGGGTTGGGGTGGAGGTGGTGGTCTAGTTGTTGGCCGGGTTTCGGCCCGGCCAACCCAATCACCCTGAAAGCCTACCCACGAACCCTCTGCAGCAAAGGCGTCACACAAGGCACCGTCAGCATCGTGCTGGCCACCGCCATCAGCAGCAGCGCGGTGAACGCATCCGCCGTGATCACCCCCTTGTCCAGCAGGATGTTGGCAAAGATGATCATGATCAAGGCCTTGGTCTGCAGCAGCCAGCCCACGATGCGCGCCTCGCCCGGGGGCCAGCGCAGGATGCGGCCGGCGATGTGCACCCCCAGCAGTTTGCCGACCACCGCGGCCAGCAGCAGAATGGCCGCGGCCAGGAACACCGGCCAGCCGCCCATGGCCCACTCGGTGCGCAGTCCGGTGGACAGGAAGAACACCGGCATCAGAACCAGCAGCACATGGTGCCGCAGCAGGTCCATGCGTTCCTGGTCGAACCAGTCGGCGTCCAGCACGGCACCGGCCAGGAAAGCACCGACCATGAAGTGCAGGCCGGCCCAGTCCGAGCCCAGCGCGCACAGGCCCAGCCAGATCAGCGCCAGGTACCAGCGGTCACCTTCGGGCACGCGGCGCATGAGCGCCCGGACCAGCCAGGTGGCCAGCGCAAACACCAGCAGGAAACCCAGCTGCCGGCCGACCCGGGTCCAGTCCATGAGGATGAGCGCCAGCACCGCCCAGATGGCGATGTCGTCCAGGCTGGCATAGCGCAGGATGCGCTGGCCCAGTGGCTGGCGCAGCAAGGCCATTTTTTCCATGAACAGGATCAGGATGGGCAAAGCGGTGACCGCGCAGGCCATGCCGATGCCCAGCACGAACTGCCAGGGCCGGGCCGACGGGCCGATCCAGCCACCACCGGCCAGCAACACCAGACCGGCTCCCGCCCCCAGCAGGAGCGGTGTGCCCAGCGCAAGGCCGGCCGTGACCCCGCTCTCGACCCGGTGGGCCCAGGCCTGCCGCAGGTCCAGCTCGACACCGGCAATCATCACGAACAGCATCACGCCCCACCAGGCCAGGCCGTTGAGGGACTGGATCACCGCCGGGGTGAACACCGTGGCGTGCAGTTCGGGGGCGGCCTGCCCCAGCATGCCCGGACCCAGCAGGATGCCGGCCATGATCTGCACCACCACCAGGGGCGCAAAAGACTCGGTGCGCAGCAGGCGCCAGACCAGCCAGGGGATGCTGAAGACCAGCACCATGGCGACCAGAAAAAGCTCTGTTGTATTCACGCTGGCCTCAGGCGGGTTTGACGCCCGTGTACTCGCGGAACACGCCCAGCGAGACGGTGCATTCCACCTGGGTAAAGCCGGCCCCGCGCAGGGCACGCAGGATGGTTTCCGGGTCGATGGCTGCCTCGATGGTGTCACCGTAGTAGGCCCAGAGCCGCCGAACATCGGCATGCCGACCGGTCAGTCGGGCCAGCAGCGGCACCAGCACCGAGATGTGGAACCGCATCAGGCTGCGCAGCAGCGGGCTCTTCGGCCGGCTGATCTCCATCAGGCAGACCTTGCCTCCTGGCCGCAACACGCGGTGGTATTCCGACAAGGCACGCCCCAGATCATCCACATGGCGCAGGGCGTAGCCCATGGAGACGAAGTCGGCCTGCGCATCGGGCAAGGGGATGGCTTCAGCAAAGGCCTCGATCACCTCCACCGACACCTTCTTGCGCAGCTCGGCCAGCATGCCTGGCGAAGGGTCGACCGCGATCACGCGGCCGGTGGAGCCCACCAGTTCCACTCCGGCCACCGTCACCAGTCCGGTTCCGGCAGCCACGTCCACCAGGGTCATGCCCTCGCCCAACCCGAAGCGTCGCAACACCTCCCGGCGGTACCAGGCCCCGCTGCCCAGCGCCGTCAGGCTTTCGGCGCTGTCGTAACCCCCCGCCGCCTCATTGAACAGGTCCTGCGTGAGCTGGCGCCGCTCGGCCTCATCGTCGAAATAGGTCTTGAGGCGCGGGTCGTTCTTGAGGGCGCCAGAGGGCGTCGCCGGGTGTTTCATGTCGAAGCTCCTGAGGGGCGGATGCGGCGCCACACAAGCAGGGGCAGGCGCAGCAGGAAGCCGAGAAAAAGTCGGGTGTGCATCCAGGTCAGCAAGGTGTTGTCGCGCAGGTAGCGGAAGTGCGAGACACCGCCCTCTTCCGCGCTGAGGTAGCGCACCGGCGCATCGACATTGACCGGGCGGACACCGGCCCAACACAGGCGGACGACCGCCTCGGGGTCGAAGTCGAACCGGCGCATGAAACGGTGCCGCCGCATGATCGCCCGCAGCGGCTCGACCGGGTAGACACGAAAGCCGTACAGCGAGTCACCAATGCCCATCCACAGCGTCTCGAGGTTGGCCCAGCCGTTGGACACCTTGCGCCCGTTGACCCTCAGGGCCGGGGCCTCGGGCCCGAACACCGGCCGGCCCAGCACCATGGCCGCGGGGTCGGCCTTGGACACCTGCATGAAGCGCGGAATGAGGTCAGCCGGGTGCTGTCCGTCGGAGTCCATGGTCAGCACATGGGTGTAACCCTGGGCAGCAGCGGCTTCGATGCCGGCCAGTACCGCAGCCCCCTTGCCCTGGTTGACCGGCTGCACCATCACCTTCAGGCCCGGGTCGGTCGCGGCCATGGCCTGCAGCATCTCGGTGCTGCCATCGGTGCTGCCGTCCACCACCACCCATACCGGTGTCCACTGCTCCCGGGCGGCACGCACGGTGGCCTGGACGCCGGGGCCCGGGTTGTAGCTGGGAATCAGCACCAGGTGCGTGCGGTCTGGATGGGTCATGAGCGGCTATGAGGCTGGCTGGCAGTGGAGGCGAGCGCCATCTGGAAATAGGCGTCGAGCTCGCGGCGAAAGGCATTTGTGTCCGACGGCGGGTCAAATCGACGCCCCAGCTCCACGCGGCAGGTGAGGGGCAACCGCGGCGGACGCCACAGCGGCCAGGCCTTGCCGAGATAGGGCGTCGAGAAACGGATCAGCACCGTCTGCACCGGCAGGCCGGCACGCGAAGCGATCAGCCCGACACCCGGCTGGCTGGGGCCGACGGGAAAATCCGTGGTGCGTGTGCCCTCGGGAAATATCACCAGCTGGCCACCGTGACGCAGCTCCTCCAGGGAACCGAGCACCACATCAGCCGGCACCCGGTTGCGGATGTAACGGGCCAGCCGGGCGGCGGATCCGAACAGGGGGTTGTCCATCAGGGATGCCTTCATCACGCAGACGGCGTTGGGCAGGCGCGAGACGATCAGCACCGCGTCGAGCAAAGTGGGGTGATTCGCTGCCAGAATCAGCGGCGATTCGTGTTTCAGGGCATCCAGGGCCTGCAGGTCGAATCGGCAGGCACAGAGCAGGTGCAGCAGGCGCAGGTAGAAGCGCAGACCCAGGCCGATCATTCGCCGCCCCAGCGGTTGGCCGATGTGGCGGGGCAGCAGCGGATAGGCGATCATGGCCAGGGGCAGCCACAGCAGGCACAGCGCAGCCAGGCTGCCCAGCCCCACCACCATGGCCAGCGCTTCGTAGGCCTTCCACAGAGGGTGCACGCGGTGCGCGCCAGCCTCAGTCATCCACCACCACCCGGGTACTTGACTCGCCCAGGATCCAGCTGACCGCAAAACCGCCCGCCACGTAGTGCCGGTCACGCACCAGCGGGCTGTCGGCAAAGCGCGCGCCCGACAGGCGGTCGTAGCGGAGAAAAGCACCCACCCAGTGCGACCGGTAGCGCCGCGAGACGCCGACCAGATACTGCATGCCGCCGAAGCCGCCTTCGGCCACATAGGCCGGGCGGCCGGCCCTCGCATCGGCCGCTGACACACCGTAAAAATAGGCGTGCTGGCGCCGGTCGCCGAACACCGGACCGGCCTGCAGGCCGACATTCCAGCCGGGCAATCCCGGCAGATCGGTCAGGTCCAGGTTGAGCTTGGGGTGGAACACCCAGCCCACGTGCTGCGGCGAACGCTCCAGGGTGTAGCCGGTGCGCAGCGGCAGCAACAGCTTGAGGGTGCGGCGCCGGTTTTCCGATTGCCACAGGCGCACATCGATCTGCGGCCCCAGCTCACCCGTGGCCCGCAGGTCGCTCATGCCCTCGCGGGCCACGATGTCCTTGCTCGCCGACGGCGGCGACAACGCGCCAGACACGGTCAGAGTCACCCGGTCGGTCTCGAACAGCTCGGCCCGCACGCCTTCCCGGTCGGCCTTGAAGAACTCGCCACGGTAGACAAAATACGGAATGGGCAGCACAAACTGGTTGCGTTGGTCCGATCCACGGTAGGCCGGAAAACTGAGCGCACTCACTCCGGCGCCCACTTCCCACAGCGGCGCGTCGGCCGCGGCGGCCAACAGGGGCAGACTTGCCAGGGCGGCTGCCCAGCCACGGAGCGTCAGGCGCATGTCGATTTCCTTGGTGGCATCCAGGTTCAACAGGGCAAACAGCCCCAGGCTTCGACCTCGACCAGCAGGTCCTCCCGACAGACGTCGGCCTGCACACAGAGCAGCGAGGCCTTCGGGCAGCGTTCGTGCAGCACCCCACGCACGGTCTCCAGGTCGCTGGCATGACGGATATAGGCCCGCAGGCCCAGTCTGTCCAGCTCGAACGGCTGGCGTCCACGACGGAGCGTGTTGGCCTGTGCGATCACAGCTTCCAGATTGTCCACGGTCTCGCGGCACTGGGCCGCCACATCGCCCAGGTGCACCGTCTCGTGCCCCACGATGCTGGCCGTTCCCGAGATGAACAGCCACTCCTGCCCTGGCGGGTAGACCAGCGCCGCGCGAGCAAAGGTGGGGCTGCGCGGGCCGTACTGCCGGGGATACAGGAAGGCGCTCACCTGACGCGGGTTCTCGATGGGCACCGCGGGAGTGGGGCCGGCCAGGAAGGCCACCGAAAGCGGGCCCTCGCACACACCCAGGGCACAGGCGGCCGGCACCCGCCCCACCACCGAGCGCGCGGCCGACTCGAAGCCCCGGGCCCGACCCAGGTTGAATCGGCGGTAGCGCTCGAGTCCCGCTTCCTGTCCGTGGATGTCGGGCAGGTAGTTCCAGACACGCCACAGGTGGGGCAGTCCCTGCCGGTCGAGCAGGTCGAACAGCTGCTGGTAGGCCAGCTCGGCCGCCCTCTCGAGTGGCGACACGCCGGGCACCGCGCCCAATGCCGACTCGGCCACCTCCACCAGCCCGTACAGCAAGTCACCCCGACGACGCCAGCGCAGCCCGTCGGCCGAGCCCGACGCCGCAGGCCCGGGTGCCATCCAGGTTTCCCACCAGACGGTATCGTTCAGGCCGAGCACCGGCGCCCTGAGGCGCTGACAGGGCCAGTCAGGGTTCATGCCGGGCGGCGATCCGAGCACGAAGCCCCCCAGCACGGATGGGGCGTCCTGGGGCTGTGCCGGAGTGACCTGGAGTTCGAGGGTCACCGCGCGGCTTGCAGTTCGGGGGCCGATGCCTGCCCGATGTTGAACTGGCGGCGTTTCCAGGCCCGGTAGGCACGGCGCGGCTGGAATGCGTTGTTGATGTAGTAGACCAGCTTGAACAGGCGCACCGAGGTCCAGATCGGTGTGCGTCCGTAGATGTCGCCCGCCAGCACCGACAGCAGGGCCTCTTTCATGCGCAGGATGTTGCGGGGCTCCATGAGCAGGTCGCGCATGATGGGGTTGGTCATGCGATAGATGAACCAGGAGAACACCGCCGGTCCCCTGCGCGCCACCCGGTCGTAGGCCTTGAGCGCGGCCGCGGCCTTGCGGGGTTCGCGCAGGCAGGTATCGATGGCCTCGGCCGCTGCCACACCGCCCTGCATGGCCAGCATGACGCCAGAGGAAAACACCGGGTCGATAAAGGCGAACGCATCGCCCAGCAGCACATGGTTCGGGCCATGGTTGCGCTCGGCGGCATAGGAGAAGTTGCCCGTGCCCTCGGCCTCGCTGACCATGCGGGCCCCACTGAGGCGCTCGGCCAGTGCAGGACACATCGCAACGCCGTCGAGCAGGAACTGTTGCAGCGAACGCCCACCCCGTGTCTTCATGAAGTACGGCCACGACACCATGCCGACGCTGGTGACACCATCGGTCAGCGGAATGAACCAGAACCAGCCGTGCTCGAACCAGAACACGGTGATGTTGCCCTCGGCCGGGCCTTCATGGCGACGGGCGCCGCTGAAATGGGCATAGACCGCGGCGCTGGTGTGGTGCGGGTTGCGGTGTTTGATGCCCTGGCGGCTCGCCAGGAAGGTGTCGCGCCCCGATGCATCGACCAGGAAACGCGCCCGCCAGCGCCGTGGCTGGCCTTCGGCATCGAGTGCCTCCACCCGCACCTGCTGGTCGTCGATGAACTCGACACCGGTGGCCTTGCACCCCTGGTGCACCTCGACACCACAGCGGGCCGCGTTGCGGATCAGGATGTCGTCGAAATCGGCACGGCGCACCTGGTAGGCCCCGGGCATGCTCTTGTCCCAGGCATCGGCGAAGGCGATCGACATCGCCTTGTCGTGCCAGGGGGACACAAATTCGGCGCCGGGCTTGGGCATGCCGATGGCCCGCACTTCATCACCCACCCCCAGACGTTCCAGCAGAGGCAGGTTGGCCGGCAGCAGCGATTCGCCGATGTGAAAGCGCGGGTGATGGTCCTTGTCAATCAGCACCACCCGGTGCCCCATGCCGGCCAGCAGAGGAGCCACGGTCGACCCGGCCGGACCGCCACCGATCACCAGCACGTCACAGGCCTGCTCGCCCGGCTGGAGGCGACCGGATACTGCGTGTTCGTCAACGGTTGCCATGGTCACTCCTGTATCCGCCCCTCTGTCCACTTCTTCATGCACCCTTGCAAGCGCCGGATTATAGGTAGGCCCCCATGCCCGTCAGGACATGCGCAAGGGAATGGTCACCGGTCCGTCATTGACCAGGTGAACCGCCATGTCGGCACCGAAGCGCCCGGTCTCAACCTGCGGGTGACGGACCCGTGCCAGCGCCACGAAATGGTCGAACAGCGCGCGTCCCTGTTCCGGTGGCGCCGCCGCGGTAAACCCTGGCCGGTTGCCGTGGCGGGTGTCGGCCGCCAGGGTGAATTGACTGACGACCAGCAGGCCACCACCCACGTCCTGCACGCTCAGGTTCATCTTGCCCTGTTCGTCACCGAAGATGCGCAGCTTCAGGATCTTGTCCAGCATGCGCTGGCACACGGCCTCGGTGTCCTGCGGCTCGGCGCACACCAGCGCCAGCAGCCCGGCTCCGATGGCCCCCACTGTCTCGCCACCAATGTCCACCCGGGCGCTGGACACCCGTTGCAGCAACGCGATCACTTCAGGTCCTCCTGGTCATGGAAATGGGCCTCGACGTCACCGGGCAGCAACTGGATGGTGGCCCGGAGTCCCGGAATCGCGCTCATCAGGGCCTGTTCGACACTCATCCGCAAGGCAGCCGCACGGCGCAAGGTCCAGTTGGGCGGCATGTGCATGTGCAGGTCGACGAATCGGCGCTGACCGGCCCGGCGCGTGCTCACATGGTCGAAACGCAGCAGGTCCGGACGCTGCGGGTCGACAAACTGCGCCAGCACGTCGTCAATGCGCTTCTGAAGCTCGGGGTCGAGCGCCTGGTCCATCAGGCCGGCGGTGGCCCGCTGAATGAGGTGCAGGCCTTCGCGCACGATGTTGGCGGCCACCAGCAGCGCCACCACCGCATCCAGCCAGAGCCAGCCGGTCAGGAACACCAGACCGACGCCCAGCACCACCCCGCCCGTGGTGTAGACGTCGGTGAGCAGATGTCGGGCGTCGGCCTCGACCGCCTCGGCCCCGGCCACCCCCTTGTGACGGTGCATCCGTGAAGCCCGCAGCATCAGCGCGGCGAGCAGACCGTTGAGCGCTGCGCTCACCACCGACAGCCCCAGGCCCAGACCGGGCGCCTCCAGCTCCCGGGGATCGAACAATCGACCCACGGCCGTCCAGCCGATGGCCAGCGCAGCACCCAGGATCAGCACGCCTTCAAAGCCGCTGGAGAAGTATTCGGCCTTGGTGTGCCCGTAGGGATGATCGTCGTCGGCTGGGCGCTGGGCGATCGTCACCATGGCCAGCGCAAACACCGCACTGGCCAGGTTGACAAAGGATTCCAGGGCATCAGAGAGCAGGCCGACCGAGCCGGTGACGTACCAGGCCAGGGTCTTGAGCCCGATGGTCAGCACCGCGACCACCACCGACGCCAGCAGAAGGCGCCGAGGGGTCCACCAGACAGATACAGCAGAGGTCATGTGCAGATTGTCGCCTGCCCGGGTACCCGTCGGCGGTTGCAGGTGCGTCATCGGTAACCCGCTGGTAACGGGTTCACCGGCAACAGTGACAGAATGAAAGAAATGGCCACATCGTCACCGGTATGCCTGTAACCCCAACTGCCATGCCCGCCGCCTGGATCGGTGAAACCGATGCCTGGCTGCTGGCCGAGGGTCGGCACATGCGGCCCTGGCAGAAACTGGGTGCCCACCCGACGACGATGCACGGTCAGGTCGGCGTGGCCTTTGCCGTCTGGGCTCCGGCGGCCCGGGGTGTGGACCTGATCGGTGACTTCAATGGCTGGCAAGGACAGCCAATGGTCCTCCGGCCCGAATGCGGGATCTGGGAGCTGTTTGTCCCCGGCGCCAAGGCGGGCCACTGGTACAAGTTTGCCGTGCATGGTGCTGATGGCCGCATGCGGCTGAAGACCGACCCCTACGCACGCCAGACCGAGTTGCCACCAGGCAATGCGGCCTGCGTCTGCGAGCCGCTGCGCAGCACCCCGGCGCCGCACGGACCGCACCGGCGTGAGGCCGGGCCCATGGCCGTCTACGAGGTGCACGCCGGCAGCTGGAAGCGCCCCGGCGGCGCCCACACCCTGCCCTGCTGGGACGACCTGGCGCGCGAGCTCGTGCCCTATGTCGTCGCCCAGGGCTTCACCCATATCGAACTGCTGCCCGTCAGCGAGCACCCTTTCTATGGCTCCTGGGGCTACCAGCCCACCGGCCTGTACGCACCCACGGCCCGGTACGGCACGCCGGTGGCGTTCCGCCGCTTCATTGACGCCGCCCACTCCGCAGGACTGAAGGTCATACTCGACTGGGTACCGGCCCATTTTCCGGCGGACGAGCATGCTTTGGCGCGCTTTGACGGCACCGCACTGTATGAGCACGCCGACCCGCGCGAAGGATTCCACCGCGACTGGAACACGCTGATCTACAACTTCGGCCGTCATGAGGTGAAGAACTTCCTGGTCGGCAACGCACTGTTCTGGATCGAGCAGTACGGCATCGACGGTCTGCGTGTGGACGCCGTGGCCTCGATGCTCTACCGCGACTACAGCCGCCCCCCGGGCGAGTGGATCCCCAACCGGCACGGCGGACGCGAGAACCTCGAAGCGATTGCCTTCCTGCGCGAGGTCCATGAGGTGCTGCAGCGTGAAGCGCCGCAGGCCATCACCCTGGCCGAGGAATCGACCGCCTTTCCGCGGGTGACGGGACCGGTGCAGGACGGTGGACTGGGCTTCGACCACAAATGGAACATGGGTTGGATGCACGACACCCTGTCCTATTTCGCGCTCGATCCGGTGCACCGGCGCTGGCACCACACACGACTGACCTTCGCCATGATGTACGCGTACAGCGAGGACTATGTGCTGCCGCTCTCGCACGACGAGGTGGTGCATGGCAAGGGGTCGCTGCTGGGCAAGATGAGCGGCGACCACTGGCAGCAACTGGCCAACCTGCGTGCGCTGTACGCCTGGATGTACGCCCACCCGGGCAAGAAGCTGTTGTTCATGGGGGCCGAACTGGCCCAGCCCGGCGAGTGGAACCACGACGGCGAACTGCCCTGGCAGCTGCTGCACGACCCCATGCACGCCGGTGTGCAGCAGCTGGTGCGGGACCTGAACCACGGCTACCGCGAAGCGACGGCGCTGCACGCCAGGGACACCGACCCGCACAGCTTCCAGTGGCTGGTGGTGGACGATGCCGAGCATTCGGTGCTGGCCTTTGCACGCTATGGGCACCGGCTGGAGGACACGGTCGTCGTCATCGCCAACCTCACCCCGGTGGTCCGGTATGCCCACCGCATCGGCCTGCCGCATGGAGGCACCTGGCGCGAGCGCCTGAACACCGATTCGGATCACTACGGCGGGTCCAACGTGGGCAACCATGGGCGCGTGACGGCCG
>Ga0208242_100275_pt1 | contig 50152 bp, 56 predicted proteins | sample SubbioAug_CSW13A_FD_184825 | JGI IMG/M metagenome (GOLD analysis project Ga0208242, IMG submission 184825) | Serpentinite rock and fluid subsurface biosphere microbial communities from McLaughlin Reserve, California, USA - CR12Aug_CSW13A (SPAdes) | ecosystem: Environmental > Terrestrial > Deep...
GGCCGCAGCTTGACGTCGATCTATCCGTTGAGTCCATCCGCAGTCCAGAGCGTTTTCCTCTGGTCTCGCGCGGCGCAGCCTAACCGGCGGTTCAACTCGGACGTGCCTTCGGCACGCCGGTTAACCTCGACGTTAGCGCTCATCACAGGAGGTACTCATGTCTATTTCTACCGAAAAAGAGCTTGGCGATGCACTCAAAAACAATCAGGACAGCATTGAGATTGAGGGCGACCTATCAAAAAAAGTTATCAGAATTAAAGCAACCGGGACGGTTGCATGGGCCGTTGCAATTGGTGCAATCGGCATCGCGGTAGTTCTTACCGTTGGTTCAGGTGGCACTGCTGCGCCAGCCGCCGGGTTGGTTGGTTTTGGAGCCGTTTCTGTCCTAGGCGTTTCAGCAGCAACGTCCGCTGTGGCAATCGCAGTTGCAGCTGGCGGCGTAGGTGCGCTGAATTCCCTTCGAAAATATAAGATTGTCAGCCAAAGCGATAACAAAGTAGTTCTCAGTCGAGGATAGCTATGCCTGTTCGCCCAAGTCCAATGACGTACAGATGCCCATCTTGTGGCTGGTCAAAAACTACTGCACCAAAAAGTGACGCCTTGCTTCCTGGTGAATTTTTCACCAAATGCCCAAGCATTGATGACCTAGACGGGATGTGCGCTGTAGTCTTGGCGCTCACTGGCGCCGACTTCTACAAGAGCATGACCACCCATGCCGATCATCGTGTTTGGCAAGACGTGTACCGAGGCAAGACGCCATGCGGCGATGAGGTGTATCTGAAGCTGACCGTCATCGATGGTGTGTTGATCGTTTCCTTCAAGGAGCTATGACCATGAAATGCCCCTGCTGCGGCGCGGCGGAACTGATCCATGACACGCGCGATATGTCCTACACCTACAAGGGCGAACACACCATCATCCCAGCGGTGACGGGCGATTTTTGCCCTGCTTGCGGTGAAGTGGTCTTGAACCGTGAGCATGGCGACCGCTACAGCGAAATGGTCGGCCTGTTTCAACGCCAGGTCAATGCCGCCTATGTCGATCCGAGCTACATCGCCAAGGTGCGAAAGAAGCTCGATCTTGACCAACGGCAGGCGGCTGAACTCTTTGGTGGTGGAGTCAACGCCTTTTCGCGCTACGAGAACGGCAAGACCAAGCCGCCGCTGTCCTTGGTCAAGCTGCTCAAACTGCTGGACCGCCACCCCGATCTGCTCTCAGAGGTCAGAGCCACCTGATTTTCGGCCAGAAATCGGGGTCTGATATCGGGGTCAGACCATCATGACACTCGGATAAGCTCAAAACATGGGAATCGTGGTCAAGCAGCGATTTACGTGGGACTGGGGCGCTGGGGGCAGTTGGCCGATTTTTGGCCGCGCAGCGGACGGTATGAGGCCTGCTGCCCCCAGCGCCCCAGCCTCTACCCCAAGGCGGTTCACCGCGGCGCGGCAAAGATTTTTTGGCACAAGACACGGTTTCGGTTCTTGCTATTGTGTTGTAATATGGCGGTGTTGTATGACAAAGGGCAAGTCATGACCATCGTCGCAAAAGTCTTCATGAGTGGCCGCAGCCAAGCCTTGCGTCTGCCTGCACGCCTGCGCCTGACGGCCAAAGAGGTGCGCATCGAGCAGGTCGGGGCCGATTGGTGGCTGCACCCACAAACGCCGCCGGAGCAAGACATGGGCCTTTGGCTGCAAGGGTTTTACGCCCACGCAGCCCCTCTGCCAGACCACTTTTTGGCCGACAGACTAGACCATCCGCCGCAAGAGCGCGACTGGAGTTGATCGCGCGCCATGCGACGCACGCTGGACACCAACATTTGCAGCTACACCCTGCGGCGGCACCCTGCTGAGATGGTGACGCGCTTTGCCGGGCTTGAACGCAGCCAAGTGTGGTTGTCGGGCATTGTGGCGGCCGAACTGCGCTTTGGGGCGGCCAAGTTGGAGTCACCCAAATTCAAGGCAGCGGTGGAAGCGTGGCTGGCGGGTTTTGACGTGCGGCCTTGGCCCTTGGAGGCCACCCACCATTACGCCCACATTCGGGCCATGCTGGAGCGAGCCGGGCAGCCTATAGGTGGCATGGATTTGATGATTGCCGCGCATGCCTTGGCCGAGGATTCGGTGCTCGTCACCAACAACGCCAGAGAGTTTTTGCGCGTACCGGGCTTGGCGGTAGAGGAATGGGCGCTGGGCGCTTGAAAATCCGCATCAGAAAGTATTGGTCAAACGCACCATCAGCAAAGTAGGCGTGAACAGGTGAATGAAATCGGAATCAGACCGTCGTGGTACTCGGCCCTGGTTCAAGCTACCACGGCCTCTGCTGACTTCTCGCTCCGGAACAGCCGTCGCCGTTTCAGGCGTATGAGCGCTGCCGTGCCGGTGACCTGCCCCCAAGCCCCCGGCGCTTGCGCCGGCCCATGCCTAGGTGCGCAGATACGCTTGTGGGTTGAAGGGTTGAAGGGTTGAAGGGTTGAAGGTTGAAGGTTGAAGGCTTGATGCCTGCGGCGGCGTCTGCATTTCAGCGAGCGCCAAGTACTGACAAGGTTTATACTGGGACAGTACCCTGACAAGGAAAGCGCCATGTCCAAAGAAGCCATTTTTACGATGAAACTGGAGCCGCAGCTGCGTGCCGACTTTATGGCCGAGGTGGCCGGCGAAGATCGGCCCGCGTCCCAAGTGGTGCGCGAGTTGATGCGCGGCTACATCGAACAGCGCCGCCAAGCCCGCGCCTACGACGACTACCTTCAGCGCAAGGTCGAGGCCGGCCGCACCTCGATGCGTGCCGGTCTTGGCCGCTCCAACGACGAAGTTGAAGCCGCATTCGCTGCCAGACGCCACCAAGCAACGGCAGGCCAAGTGTGATTGTCGTCTGGACGCCTGAGGCAGAGCAAGACCGCGCCGACATTTGGGACTACATCGCGGACGACAACCCAAGCGCAGCCGTGCGCATGGATGCGCTTTTCAGCGCTGCGGCTGCTAGGCTGGCCGCGCATCCGAAGCTGGGCAAGGCGGGGAAGGTTGCGGGCACCCGCGAACTGGTAGCGCATGAAAGCTATAGGCTGGTGTACGAGATCGACGGCAGCACGGTTTGGGTACTGGCCTTGGTGCATACCGCCCGCCAGTGGCCACCAGTGACGGAGTAGCACGCGGGGCTGGGTGTCGGCGCTGCGCCTGCGCCATTTGGTACTGTTTGAACTGCTGGCACTCGCTGGCACCGGGGGCAGCGCCGGGTGCTGGTCAATTTAGGCCCGTTAGGCCGTCTGTGCGCCATGTATGCGGTGCGATTTTGTGCCGTTCTGCCGCTGCGCCTGCGGGGCGTGTCCTTGAGAGGCTTGGCTTAATCTTAAGGGCTTTAACTTGCCGTTTTTGTAACCATCTAATTTTATTAGATATTCTGGTAGGTCGTGCAGGATTCGAACCTGCGACCAACGGATTAAAAGTCCGCTGCTCTACCAACTGAGCTAACGACCCACTCTGCTTGACGGCGCCGATATTCGACATCGCCAAGCCTCAAATTATATCCTGTTTTTCTACGCTTTTCGGCCTGACACTTTTTCGGCCTGATTGTTGTCGCGGGCTGCGTTTATCGGGGTAGGGGCTGAGTGCTTCTGGCGCCCTTCGCCCCAGCCGACCGCACCTCAACCGCCAAGCGCTCCAGCACCCATGAGGCCGCCACCATGCCAAAGCCTGCGGTTACTGCCACGCTGGAGCCGTAACCGTGGCAGTTGAGGCTGCCATCGCCGGCGCCCTCTGTGCTGCAGGACGGGTCGGGCGGGGCCACGGGTTCCCGGCTGAACACGCAGGCCAGCCCCATGGACCCTTTGGCAGCGGCCGCGTGTGTGCGGCGCAGCTGGGAGCGCAGACGGGCCAGCAGCGGGTCGTGGGTGACGGCGGACAGATCGGCCACTTCGATGCGCTGCGCCTGCCGCTTGCCACCGGCGGCGCCGCAGGTGATGAAGTGCAGCGGGGATTGCAAGGCCCACGCCGCCAGCGATTCCTTGGCGCTGCGCTGGTCGCAGGCGTCGATCAGGGCTTGCGGCTGGCCGTTGTGGGCCACGATCTGCTGCAGCAGCGCGCCCCTGTTGGCGGGCGTGACAAAATCGTCGAGCGCGTGCACCTGCGCGGCCGGGTTGATCTGGGCGATGCGCTGCTGCATGGCCTCCACTTTGGACTGTCCCAAGGTGCTGCTCAAGGCGTGCAGCTGGCGGTTGACGTTGGATTCGGCCACGTGATCGAGGTCAATGAGTGTGAGGCGCCCAACGCCGCTGCGCGCCAACGCTTCAGCCGCCCACGAGCCCACACCCCCAATGCCCACCACCACCACGTGGGCAGCAAAAACGCGCTGCGCCCCAGCGGCCCCGTAGAGGCGGCGCATGGCACCAAAACGGCGCTCGAAGCCCTCGAAAGGCTCAGCCACGCTCAAGCAGCCACATTTGGAAGCGCAACGCGCCCACCGCCCCCAAGCCGATGCCCGCCACAGCGATCAGGCTGCCCAAGCTCAGGGTTGAGAGGCCCGAGAGGCCCTGCCCGATGGTGCAGCCCATGGCCGTGACGCCGCCCACACCCATGCACACGGCGCCGACCAGGTGCAAGGCGGTGTCTTGGGAGCCGCGAAAGCCTTCCCAATGAAAGCCGCGGCTCAGCAGCGCATAAGCCAGCGAGCCCAGCACCACCCCCAGCACCGACACCACCCCGAGGGTCAGGACCATGGAGGCGTCGCTAAAAAAAATCAGCCACCTGAGCACGTAGGCCATGGGCGCAGTGAAGGTGAGCGACTCCATGACGCCGGTGTCGGTGGTGAGAAACACCGCTTCCAGCGTCTCGGGGTGCTCGGGGACGAAGGCCAGCACGCCCGTGACCCACCACAGCGCCACCACCGTGGCCCCGATGCCGATGCCGGCCAACGGATTGTCAAGCGAGGAACGAAAATCGCGGCTGGACAGCGCCCACGCGATCAAAGCCACCCCAACCAGCCCCGCCAGCCCCAGCGCCGCACCCGGCGCGCCCCACAGCCCGGCCAGCCAAAGGGGCAAGGCGCTGCTGGTATCCAGATGCAGCACCACTTGATCGATGGTTTGGTTGCGCAGCACCGCCGTGACGCCGCTCAAAGTGGCGTAGGCCGCTAGGCCCATGACGAAGAAAACCACCAGCGATTTGAGGTTGCCAGCGCCGATTCGCACCAAGGTTTTGCTGCCGCAACCGGATGCCAGCACCATGCCAAAACCAAACAGCGCCCCGCCCAGCAGGGCCGAGAGCCAACGCACCCGGCTGCCGCTGTGGATGGTTTGCAGCGGATCGATCCAGCCTAGCGCCGCCATGCCATAGAAACCCAGCATGGCAATGCCGGCGGCCATGCCCCACATGCGCAGCCGCGTCCAGTCGCCCATGTTGACCGCGTCGCTGATAGCGCCCATGGTGCAAAAATGGGTGCGCTGCGCCACCGCGCCAAACAAAAAAGCCACAGCAAAAGCGGCCCACAAGACCAGCGTGGTCTGCGCTTGGATATCAGACATTTCCATGACGAGCAGGGGGCGGATCAGCGCAGCCGCGTTAGGCGCTCACGCGCCACGACAGCGGCTTCGGTGTTGGGGTGCGCCTGGATGAGCTCTTGCAAGGTGGCGCGTGCCGCCCGGTTGTCGCGCAGCGCGATGTGCGCATTGGCGATGCCGAGCAAGGCGTCGGGTACTCTGGGGTGGCGTGGCGAAGCGGCGATCATGCGCCTGAAGGTTTCGACGGCTGCAGCGTGCTGGCGCGCCGCGTACTGCGCGTTGCCTTGCCAATAGAGGGCGGGTGCCACGTAGCCGCTGCGGGGAAACTGCGCGATGTGCTCGCCAAAAAGGCGCGCTGCGCGCTCGAAATCGGAGGCGCGCAAAGCCGCCATGGCGGCATCAAAGGCCTGCACCTCTTCGGCTCGGGCCTGAAACTCCACCCCCTCGACCGTGACCGTGAGCGGCTCCAGCGGGCGCAGGCGCTGGTCGAGTTGTGCCTGCCAGTCGCGCTGTAAGTCGCGCTGCTGGCGCTGCAACTCGGCCACCAGATGCGCCAGCCTTTCGTTTTGGCCGCGCAGTTCGGCCAGATCGCGGCGCAAAGCATCGTTGTGCGCCGCGAGTTCGACCAAGTTGCGGCGCAGACCCAGCAGCTCTTCGTCGAAACGCTGGGTGAGCTCAGTTTGCTCTTGTTGGGCCGCCAAGCGGTTGGCCTCCACGCGTTCGCGCAGCTCGATGATGGCGCGCCGCGCCTGGTCGTCGCCGCCGAACAACTGGGCCTGAACCGGCAGCGCCCACGCCGCCAGCGCCAGCAGCATCAGGGCCAGCAGGCCGAGGCGGACCGCATCAAAAAAGGAGCGTGTAGGCATCAACGGTGAACCAGTTCGACGCGCCGGTTCTGGCTGTGCGCCGCTTCGTCGTTACCCGCGACGGCGGGTTTTTCTTCGCCAAAGCTGACCGCCTCCATTTGCGCGTCTTGCACCCCCATCAGGGCCAGCGCGCGGCGCACCGCTTCGGCGCGCTTTTGCCCCAGCGCGAGGTTGTATTCGCGGCCGCCGCGTTCGTCGGTGTGGCCCTCGAGCGCTATGCGGCGCTGGCGGTCGGCAGCCAAAAAGCGCGCATGTCCTTCCAGCAAAGGGATAAATTCGGGGCGCACGGTGTATTGATCGAAATCAAAAAACACCAAGCGCGCCAAGTGCGCGGGCGGCTGGCCAATGGCAGTGGTGCCGGCCTGCACCGGGGCCACGGCGCGCTGGTCAACCACTCCCGCAGCCGCACCCCCCGGCGCAGCGGGATCGACCCCGATTTGCTGCACCGGCACCGCAGTGCGGTCCAGCACTGGCACGTCTTCGGCCAGATTGACGTTGGAGCCGCAGGCGGCTAAGAGCAAGGCTGCACACAGAACGGTGGCGGCTTGCAGCGCGCGCGCTACCGATTTGCTGCGCAAGCCAGCGCGCTTGCAAAAGGTGCCGAGAAGGGATTGCATGGTGGCCTTTAAAAAAATGAAAAATCGATGCCTTTAGCGCTGAAACGGCCCCCAATCGGGCTCGCGAATGCCGCCCGGCACACTGGCTAGCCGGGTTTTGATGCGGCCGTCGAGCGAGGTGGTCATCAAAATCTCCCGGCCTTGGACCTGGGTGGCGTACATGATCAGGCGGCTGTTGGGGGCAAAGCTGGGGCTTTCGTCGGCGCTGGTGTCGGTCAAGGGGGTGATGCGGCCGCTGGCGAGCTCCAGCACGCAGACACGAAACGCGCCCCCGATGCGCGAGATGTAAGCCAACCAACGGCCGTCGGGGCTGACGGCCGGCGAGATGTTGTAGTTGCCTTCAAACGTGACGCGGGCCACGTCGGCACCCGCCGGCGTCATGCGGTAGATCTGCGGCGAGCCGCCGCGGTCGCTGACGAAGTACACCCAGCGTCCGTCGGGACTGAAGGCCGGCTCGGTGTCGATGCCGCTGGACTGGGTGATGCGCTGCGGTTGGCCGGTGCCGGTGGTGTCGAGGGCAAAGATTTGCGACGAGCCGCCAAAAGTGAGCGTGGCCAGCAGCCGCCGCCCGTCTGGCGACCACGCCGGGGCGCTGTTGGAGCCGCGAAAGCCGGCCAGCAAACGGCGCCGCCCGGTGGCCACTTCGTGGGTGTAAATGACGGGGCGACGCGCCTCGAACGACACGTAGGCCAACTGTTGCCCGTTGGGCGACCAAGCGGGCGAGATGATGGGCTCGGCGCTGGCTAGGGCGGTTTGGGCGTTTTCGCCGTCGGCGTCGGCCACCCACAGGTTGTGGCGCTCGTTGTGGCGCGAGACGTAGACGATGCGGGTGGCGAACACGCCCGGAGTGCCGGTCAGGCGCTCGAACACAAAGTCCGACAGCCGGTGCGCGGCCAAGCGCAAATCGCTGGCGGGCACCGGAAAGCTCAGGCCACCGAGGTCTTGCGCCCGCACCACGTCCCAGAGCCTAAAACGCACATCAAAACGGCCATCGGCCAAACGCATGGCGCTGCCGGTGATGAGCGCATCAACGCCGGCTGCGCGCCAAGGCGCCAGATCGGGCCGTGCCGTCTCGTCGAGCACGGCGCTGCCGCCGGCCAAGGCGCGCAGTTGGCCGCTGCGCTCGAGGTTGGCACGCACGATGGCGGGTACGTCTTGGGGCAGGTCTGGGCTGAGCCGGAAAGGCGCAATCGCAAAGGGAATCTGCTGCAAGCCGACTCCGGTCACCTCGACCCGGAACTGTGCCTGTGCGGTGCCCCAAACACCCAAGCCCAGACCCGCGCCGCCCAGCGCAGCCAGCGCGTGGAAGCGCCGCCGCGTCAGGGCGGGCAGTGGGAACAATGCGGTTTGAAATGGCGGTTGGTGCATGAAGAAACGAACCCAAACAGGAAAAGGCGGCTCAAGGCGGCTGACACGCTGCAAGCGCCACAGCCGCCGATCCGACGGACCGATAATAGCGGATGCGCTGCGCCCGGTATCCAATGGGTGGGCTTGTGAGCCCAAAAGTTCCCCGCCCGCTTCAACCGGGGCGCTGTGCGCCACGCCCTCGCGGCACTTGAGGCCCGCCGTTTTTTTCCAAATCCATCTTGTACGACCGCCCCGCACCCGAAGCCGCCAGCGCCCCCGCCGCACCCGACGCCCGCACCCTGGGTCAACGCCTGCTGCGGGTCTGGCCCTATTTTCGTCTGCACAAGGGCGCGCTGGGGCTGGCTTTTTTGGGCGCACTCATAGCCGCCCTGACCGAACCCGCGATCCCTGCGTTGCTGCAAGTCTTGCTCGACGAGGGCTTTGTGGCGGGCAGTTTTCCGCTCTGGCTGGTGCCGGTGGCGCTGATGGGGCTGTTTGCGGTGCGCGGCCTGGCCACCTTTGCCGCCAAGTACGCGCTCAGCTACGTGGCGGCAGGGGCCATGGTGCAGCTGCGCCGCGCCATGTTCGAGCGCCTCAACGACGCCGAGCTCACGCTGTTTGGCGAGCAAAGCGCCAGCAAGCTCTCCAACACCCTGGTCTATGAGGTGCAGACCGGGGCCCACATGCTGGTCAACAGCGTGCTGACGCTGGTGCGCGATGTGCTCACCGTGATCGCGCTGCTGGCCTATCTGCTGTTTTTGAACTGGCAGCTGACCCTGATCGTGCTGGCGCTGTTTCCGCCGCTGGCTTGGGTGATGCGGGTGCTCTCCAAGCGCCTGTACCGCCTGACGCGCAGCAGCCAACTGGCCACCGACGAGCTGGCCTATGTGGTGGAAGAAAACGCGCTGGCGCACCGCGTGGTGCGGCTGCACGGGGCCCAGGCGCAGCAGACGCAGCGCTTTGACCGACTCAACTTGGTGCTGCGCCGGCTGGCGCTCAAGGCCACCGTGGCCGGGGCCGCCGTGGCCCCGCTGACGCAGATGCTGGCCGCCGCCGCGCTGTCCACGGTGATCATGATTGCGCTCTGGCAAAGTGCGACCAGCGGCGTGACGGTGGGCAGCTTCGTCGGCTTTGTCACCGCCATGCTCATGCTCATCAGCCCGATCCGCCAACTGGCCGACCTCGTGACCCCGATCACGCGCGGGCTGGCAGCACTCGAGCGCGCGCTGGAGCTGATCGAGCACACCCCGGTGCAGCATGGCGGCACGCACCGCACCGACCGCGCCGTCGGGCGCTTGAGCCTGGAGCAGGTCTGGGTGCAGTACGGCAGCAAAGACGACGCGGCACTGCGCGGCATCAACCTCGAGGTGGCGGCTGGCGAGGTGGTGGCGCTGGTCGGCCCCTCGGGCTCGGGCAAAACCACCTTGGCCAACTTGCTGCCGCGTTTTGTCGAGGTCAGCGCCGGTGCGGTGCGGCTCGACGGCGTGGCCCTGCCCGACTGGGACCTGGCCAGCCTGCGGCGCCAGTTCGCCCTCGTCAGCCAGGACGTGGTGATGTTCAACGACACCCTGGCGGGCAACGTGGCCCTGGGCGCCGCGTTCGACGAGGACCGGGTGCGCCAGGCGCTGGAGTCGGCCAACCTGGGCGAACTGCTGCAAACCCTGCCCCAAGGGATGCACACCCCCGTGGGGCACAACGCCACCGAGCTCTCGGGCGGCCAGCGCCAGCGGCTGGCGATTGCGCGCGCGATTTACAAAGATGCACCGATCCTGATTTTGGACGAAGCCACTTCGGCGCTGGACAACGAATCCGAGCGGCTGGTGCAAGAGGCGCTGCAGCGGCTCATGCGCGGGCGCACCACGCTGGTGATCGCGCACCGGCTCTCGACCATCGAACACGCCGACCGGGTGCTGGTGCTGGCGCAAGGCCAGATCGTCGAGCAGGGCCGCCACGAGGCGCTGCTGGCCGCCAACGGCATTTATGCGCGGCTGCACGCGCTCAGCCTAGGGGGCAAGTGGTCGGAATGAAGCGCCCACCCAAGGGCGCTACAGCAGCACGATGTCGTACTGGTCGGGGCGCAGCGCGGCCTCGCTTTGCAGCGAAATCGGCTTGCCGATGAACTCGCTCAGGCCCGCTAGGTGCGCGCTTTCTTCGTCTAGCAGCAGCTCGATCACCGGCGCCGCCGCGACGATGCGAAACTCGCGTGGACTGAAGGCGCGCGCCTCGCGCAAAATCTCGCGCAGGATGTCGTAGCAGACGCTGCGCGCGGTTTTGACGCGACCGCTGCCGCCGCAAGTCGGGCAGCTTTCGCTCAGCATCTGCGCCAGCGACTCGCGGTTGCGCTTGCGCGTCATCTCGAGCAGCCCGAGCTGCGAAAACGCGCCGGTGCTGGTCTTGACGCGGTCGCGCGCCAGTTGCTTGCGCAGCTCGGCCAACACCGCCTCGCGGTGCGCCTCGCGCAGCATGTCGATGAAATCGACGATCACGATCCCGCCTAGGTTGCGCAGCCGCAACTGGCGCGCAATCGCTTGCGTGGCCTCGAGGTTGGTGCGGAAAATGGTGTCGTCGAAGTTGCGCGCCCCGACAAAGCCGCCGGTGTTGACGTCGATCGTGGTCAACGCCTCGGTCTGGTCGATCACCAGGTAGCCGCCCGATTTGAGCTCGACCCGGCGCCCGAGCGCGCGCGCGATTTCTTCGTCGATCTGGTACAGATCAAAGATCGGGCGCTCGCCGCGGTAGTGGCCGATGCGCTCGAGCATGGCGGGCATGTAGGCGCGTGCAAACTGCTGCAATTGGGCAAACTGCTCCAGCGAATCGACCTGGATCGATTGCGTCTCGGCGCTGGCGAGATCGCGCAGCACGCGCTGCAACAGGCTCAAATCCTGCTGCAACAGGCTGGGGGCGGGCAAGCGCGCCGCCGCCGCCTTGATGTGGGCCCAGATTTTGCGCAGGTAGGCCACGTCTTCGGCCAGCTCCTCGTCGCTGGCGTCTTCGGCGTTGGTGCGCAGAATGAAGCCGCCGCCCTCGCCCGCCGTGAGCGCTTGCAGGCGCTGGCGCAGAGCCTCGCGCTGCGCGGGCGGGATTTTTTGCGACACCCCAAGGTGCTGATCCTGCGGCAAAAAAACCAGTTGTCGGCCCGCGATGCTGATCTGCGCCGTCAGGCGTGCGCCCTTGGAGCCGATCGGGTCTTTGAGCACCTGCACCAGCAGCGCCTGGCCCTCGAACAGCTGGCGCTCGATGGGCAGGGCGCCGCTGGCCTCGGTGGGCGCTGCGGCCTGCTCGGCGGCCTCGGCGGGCTCGGGTGTGGCTGGTGTGGCTGGCGCTGCCGGATCGGCTGCAGCGGCTGTAGCGGCAGCAGCAGCTGGCGCAGGCGGGCGCTCTTTGCCCAGATGGCGGGCGCTGATGTTGGGCAGCAGATCGGCCACGTGCAAAAAAGCGGCGCGTTCGAGCCCGATGTCGATGAAGGCCGACTGCATGCCCGGCAGCACGCGCGCCACCTTGCCCAGATAGACGTTGCCCACCAGGCCGCGTTCGAGGGCGCGCTCGATGTGCACCTCTTGCACCGCGCCGTGCTCGACCACCGCCACCCGCGTCTCTTGCGGCGACCAGTTGATGAGGATGTCTTGGGTCATGGGGCCTTGGGGGAAATGGGGGTGGATTGGAGGGATTGGGGTTGGGCGGGCTGGCGCAGAGGCTGGCAACAGTTTAGGGCCGCTGCACAGCAGGCTGGCGGCGGCCTAGGGCAGCGCCAGACCGGCGGCGCGCAGCAGCTGCGCCGTCTCATAGGCCGGCAGGCCGACGATGCCGCTGTGGCTGCCGCTGATGCGCCGAATCCACTGGCTGGCGCGGCCTTGGATGGCGTAGGCCCCGGCCTTGCCCAGCGGCTCGCCACTGGCCACGTAGCGCCCGATCTCGGCCGCGCTCCAAGGCGCGAACTCGACCGTGGAGCGGCTCAAACCCTGCCAGATCTGGCCTTGGTGCGCCAGCGCCACGGCGGTGAGCACCCGGTGGCGCTGCCCGGCGAGGCGCTGCAACATGAGCGCGGCCTCGGCGGCGTCGGCCGGTTTGCCCAAGATCTCGCGCCCAAGGGCGACCGTGGTGTCGGCGCACAACACCGGCCCCGGCGGCCAGCCGCGGCGCTGCAGCCGCTGCAGCGCCGCTTGCAGCTTGAGCCGGGTCACGCGCTGCACGTAGCGCGCCGGCGCCTCGTGCGGTTGCACGGCCTCTAGGGCCTCGAGGGCGTGCAGCTCTGCTTCGGTGTCGGGCAGCAGCAGCTCGGCGCGCCAGCCCCATTGCGCCAGCAGCTCGCGCCGGCGCGGGCTTTGCGAAGCCAGATACAGCCAGGGGGCGGCAGCGCGGTCGGGCATCGGCGTTTACTCGCGGTGGTAGGGGTGCCCGGCGTTGAGCGACCAGGCCCGGTACAGTTGTTCGATCAGCAGCACTCGCGCCAGCGCGTGCGGCAAAGTGAAATCGGACAGGCGCAGGCTCTGCTGCGCGGCGGCCTTCAAAGCCGGGTCTAGCCCATCTGGGCCGCCCATGAGCAGCGCCACGTCGGTGCCCTGCTGCTGCCACTGCTGCCACTGGCGCGCCAGCGCGACGGTGGTGAAGGCGCTGCCGCGCTCGTCGAGCAGCACCAGCCGCGCGCCTTTGGGCAGCGCCGCTTCGATGCGCGCACGCTCGGCCGCCAGCAGCTGCTCGACCGCCTTGTGGCCGCGCGGCTCGGCCTTGACCGGGCGCAGCTCGAAGCGCGCCTCGGATGGCAGCCGCTTGGCAAAATCGTCGCAGGCGGCTTGCGCCCAATCGGGCAGGCGCTGCCCCACGGCGACGAGCACCAGCTTCATGCCTTGGGCTGAGCGGGCTTGCGCGGCTTGGCCTTCGGGACGTCCTCAACGGCTTTGGCTTTGGCTTTGGCTTTGGTGGGTTTGGCCTTTGGCGCGTCGTCGGTGGCCTGGGTCTTGGCGGGCTTGGCCTTTGGCTTGTCAGCGGCGGGTTTGTCCTTGGCGGAGGCTGCGCTGCGGCCAGCGCCGCTCGCTTTGGCCTTGGATCCCTTGGAATCCGCCATGGCAGCGGGGCGTGCCGCCGGCGCCGGGGCGCCAAACTTCAAGCGCACTGGCTTGCTGCCCCAGATTTCTTCCAGCCGGTAGTACTGGCGGATGCTGGGCTGCATCACGTGCACCACCACCGCGCCGCAGTCCACGACGATCCACTCGCCGTTTTCTTCGCCCTCCACCCGCGGTTTGTCAAAGCCGGCCTCGCGCACCGCGTCGCAGACACTGGCCGCCAGCGCCTTGGTCTGCCGGTTGGAGGTGCCGCTGGCCACGATCACGCGCTCGAACAGCGCCGACAACGCCTCGGTGTTGAAAACCCGGATGTCTTGCGCCTTCACGTCCTCTAGGCCATCGACGGCGGCGCGTTGCAGCTTTTGGGTGGTGCGCTTGGCTGCGGTCTCGCTTTGCGGGCTGGCGGCTGGGGCGCCCAAGGCGGCTGGGGTGGCACAAGCGGCGGCAGCCGCCAAGGGGCCGAGGCTTTTGGGGCCAGTGGGCTGGGGGCTGGGTGCGCTGCGGGTTGGGCTGCTCATTCTGGCTGTAGGTAAAGGTGATGATCGGAAATATACCGCGCCACGGCGGTCGGCACCAGCAGTTCGAGCGCGGGTGCCGCCTGGTGGGGCGGGTGCAAGGGGCCGGGGTGGGCCTGGTCTGTGGTGCAGGTGGATTCGCCCTGGTCGCCCTGGTCGCCTTGGCCGCCCTTGCCGCCTTGGCCACTTGGGGAAGCGCCAGCGCCACTCAAGCCACCCATACCACCCGAGCGCTGCACGCGCGCGCGCACCGCCGTGGCGCTGATCGGGTGCAGCGGCATGTGCAGGCGCTCGAAAGGCAGATCGACGCCGCTCAGGTCGGGCTCGGCCACCGGCCCGTCGGCCACCCTGCCGTCGGCGTGCAGGGGCCGATTGGCCACCGCCAGCGTGGCGTGGCGCAGCACCTCCTGCCAGCGCTGCCAGCTCTGGAAAGCGAGCAGCTGGTCGGCCCCCAGCACCAGAAACAGCTGCGCCCCCGGGTGTTCGGCGGCCAGCTCCTGCAAGGTGTCGGCGGTGTAGCTGGGGCCGGGGCGGCGGGTTTCGCGCGCGTCGATGTGCACGCGCTCTAGCCCATCAAAGGCCAGCCTGCACATCGCCAGCCGGTGCGGCGCGGGCGTGAGTGCGCGGCTTTTGTGCCAGGCGTGGCCAGTGGGCAAAATCAGCAGCGCGTCGAGCGCCAGTTGCGCCAGCGCCGTCTCGGCCAGCGCCCGGTGCGCCCAGTGCGGCGGATCGAAGGCGCCGCCAAACACGCCGATGCGCTGCGCGGCCGCGGGGGTGGCGCTCACAGCCAGTCTCGCCGCGGCAAAAACTCGCTCGTCAGCCGGTGTTCGGGCGTGCCCTCCGCCGGTTGTTCCTGGTAAGCCCAGCGCACCAGCGGCGGCATCGAGAGCAAAATGGATTCGCTGCGCCCGCCCGATTGCAGGCCAAAGTGGGTGCCCCGGTCCCACACCAGGTTGAATTCGACGTAGCGGCCGCGCCGGTAGAGCTGAAACTGGCGCTCGCGCTCGCCGTAGGGCGTGTCGCGGCGCCGCTGCACCAGCGGCAGGTAGGCGTGCAAAAAGGCGTCGCCCACCGCTTGGGTGAGCGCCAGCCCGCCCTCGAAGCCGAGTTCGGACAGGTCGTCGTAGAAGATGCCGCCGATGCCGCGCGCTTCGTTGCGGTGCTTGAGAAAAAAATAATCGTCGCACCAGGCTTTGAAGCGCGGGTATTTGTCGGCGCCAAAGGGGGACAGGGCGGCGGCGCAGGTGCGGTGAAAGTGCTGCGCGTCTTCCTCGAAACCGTAATAGGGCGTGAGGTCCATGCCGCCGCCAAACCAGCTCACCGGCGCGCCGCCACCCGACGGCAACGCCGTGATCTGGCGCACGTTCATGTGCACCGTGGGCACGTAGGGGTTGCGCGGATGAAACACCAGCGAGACCCCGAGCGCCTCGAACGGCGCCCCGGCCAGTTCGGGCCGGTGCTGGGTGGCCGAAGGCGGCAGGCGTGGGCCCTGCACGTGCGAAAAACCGCAACCGGCGCGCTCGAACACCGGGCCGCCCTCCAGAATCTGCGTCACGCCGTTGCCTTGCAAGGGCTCGCCGGGGGCCTTTTCCCAAGCGTCGGAGACAAAGCTCTGGCCGTCGATCTCGGTGATGGCCGAGGTGATGCGCTGCTGCAAGCCCAGCAGGTAGTCGCGCATGGCGGCCGTGGGCGCGCCGCTCATGCGGGCAAGGCCCTAAAGCCGATGTCGTGTCGGTATTGCATGCCGGGGTAGTGTACGCCCTGCACCAGTTGGTAGGCGCGGCGTTGCGCTTGCGCCACGTCGGCGCCAAGGGCGGTGGCGCACAGCACGCGCCCGCCGGTGGTATAGAGCTGGCCGTCGCGCTGCACGGTACCGGCGTGAAACAGCACGGCATCTGGGCTATCAGGGGCGGTGAGTGCGATGGCGTCGCCCGTGCGCGGCTGCTGGGGGTAGCCGTGCGCGGCCAGCACCACGCCCAGCGCCACGCGCTCATCCCATTGCAGCTCGATCTCGTGCAGGCGCTGCTCGGTGGCCGCCAGCAACACCGCGGCCAGATCGCTTTGCAGGCGCAGCAGGATCGGTTGCGTTTCGGGGTCGCCCAAGCGGCAGTTGAACTCGAGCGTGCGCACGCTGCCGTCGGGGCCGATCATCAGCCCGGCGTAGAGGAAGCCGGTGTAGGGAATGCCGTCGGCGGCCATGCCGCGCAGCGTCGGCAAAATCACCTCGTCGAGCGCGCGCTGGTGCACCTCGGGCGTGACCACCGGGGCCGGCGAGTAGGCCCCCATGCCGCCGGTGTTGGGGCCCTGGTCGGCGTCGAGCAGGCGCTTGTGGTCTTGGCTGCTGGCCAGCGCCAGCGCTTGCACGCCGTCGCAGAGCACGATGAAGCTGGCTTCTTCGCCCTGCAAAAAGGCTTCGATCACCACCCGCGCGCCGCCGGCGTTGTGGGCCAGCCCCGGCGCCTGGCCTTGGAGCATGAAGTCGATGGCGGCGTGCGCCTCGGCCAGCGTTTGCGCCACCACCACGCCCTTGCCAGCGGCCAAGCCGTCGGCCTTGACCACGATCGGCGCGCCCATTTGCTCCACGTAGGCGTGGGCGGCGGGCGCGTCGGTAAAGACCTGGTAGGCCGCTGTCGGGATGCCGTGGCGCTGCATGAAGGCCTTGGAAAAAGCCTTGGAGCTCTCGAGCTGCGCCGCCGCCTGCGTGGGGCCAAAGATGCGCAAGCCCTGGGCGCGAAAGACATCGACGATGCCCGCCGCCAGCGGCCCCTCGGGGCCGACCACGGTCAGGGCGATGCCCTGCTGCTGCGCCCAGCGCGCGAGCTCGGTCGGGTCGCTGATCGGCACGTTTTGCAGCGCTGGGTCGAGCGCGGTGCCGCCGTTGCCCGGCGCCACATAAACCTGCGCCACGCGCGGCGACTGCTTGAGCTTCCAGGCCAGCGCGTGTTCGCGCCCGCCACCGCCGACCACCAGCACCTTGAGTTCTGCGTTCATGGGTTGAGTTCTGCGTTGTGATAGACGTTTTGCACGTCGTCGAGGTCTTCTAGGGCGTCGAGCAGTTTTTGCATGCGCAGCGCCTCGTCGCCGCTCAAGGCCACCGGGTTGTCGGCGCGCAGCGTCACTTCGGCCAGCTCGGGGCGCAGGCCCGCGCCTTGCAGCGCCTGCTGCACGGCCTCGAAATCGGCCACCGCCGTGAGCACCTCGAAGGCGCCGTCGTCGCTGCCGAGCACGTCTTCGGCCCCGGCTTCCAGCGCCACCTCGAACAGCCGCTCTTCGGGCACGCCGGGGGCGAAGATGAACTGACCGCAGTGCTTGAACTGGAACGCCACCGAGCCCTCGGTGCCCAGGTTGCCGCCGTGCTTGCTGAAGGCGTGGCGCACTTCGGCCACCGTGCGCACGCGGTTGTCGGTCATGGTTTCGACGATCACGGCCGCACCGGCGATGCCGTAGCCCTCGTAACGGATCTCCTCGTACTGCACGCCTTCGAGGTTGCCCGTGGCCTTGTCTATGTTGCGCTTGATGGTGTCGGCCGGCATATTGGCCGCCTTGGCCTTGTCGATCGCCAGCCGCAGGCGCGGGTTGGCCGCCGCGTCGCCGCCGCCTTGGCGCGCCGCCACCATGATTTCGCGGATCACGCGGGTCCAGACCCGGCCGCGTTTTTCATCCTGACGCCCCTTGCGGTGCTGGATGTTGGCCCATTTGGAATGCCCTGCCATGGGTGAAGCCTCGAATGGATTAAAAATTGGGGGCAAGCGATCGCAGCGCTTGCAGCAAACCCTCCATTGTAAAGGGCTGGAGGTATGGGCTAGGTCAGGGGGGCTAGGTCAGGTCCTCGGCCAAGCTCTGTGAGTAGTCGTGCAGCTCGCCCAAAATGGCTTCGGCGCGTTCGTCGCCGCGCTCGCCGGCCTGCTCGGCCAGCTCGTCGATGCGCGCCATCTGGCGCTCCAGCGTCAGCGCCCCGCCTAGGCCTTGCAGCAGCCGCGCTTGGCAGTGAGCACGCCAGCGCGCTTGCTCGTCGGCACTGAGCAGCTCAGGGAAATTGCGCGCCCGGTAGCGCCACACCAGCTCGCTCAAGCGCGGGTCCTCGAACTGGGTGCGCGTCCACGCCGGGTCGCCGGGCGGGCGCTGGCGCAACTCCAGCAGGCGCAGGCGGTCGGCGTCGCCCACGAAGCCGCCGTACAAATCCTGCTCGGGGTCGGGCTGGGTGGCGCTGGCTTGCGCGGCCGGCTGCGCAGCTTGGGTACCACCGTCGCGCTCATAGACCGCGCGCCAGAGCGCGCTCAAATCGGGCAGCAGTGCGGCGCGCTCGGCGTGGCGCAGCCCTTGCTCCAGATCGATGCCCCAGCGCTGCGCCAGCTCGGGGCGCAGGGTTTTGAGCTTGCCCACCACCATGGGCGATTTGTTCAGGTGCACGCTCTTGAGCGGCAGGCGCTTGACCCCCGCAGGCAGCTCCTCTTGGCGCACAAAGAGCCGCGCGCGCACCTCGGCGGCGTTGAGGGTGGCCAGCTCGGCGGGGTCGTGGGCCAGGTCCCAGGCCAGCAGTTCGTTGCGGTTGCTGGGGTGGCTGGCCAGCGGCCACATCAGCCCCAGGCAGCCGCGCTCAGGCGGGAAAAACCCCGACACGTGCAAAAAAGGCTGGGCCCGCTGCGGCGTGGTCGGCAGCCCCAGCTCGTGCGCCACCTGCTCTTTTTTGTGCAGGCCAAAGGCAAAGTCAAACAAACGCGGCTGGCGCTCGCGCAGCAGCCGCGCCAGGCCCAGCGTGGCGTACACGTCCGACAGGGCATCGTGCGCCGCCCCATGCTCGATGCCGTTGGCGCGCGCCAGGTCTTCGAGCTTGAAGCTGGGCCGGCCGTCGGCCTTGAGCGGCCACTGCAAGCCCTCGGGGCGCAGGGCGTAGCACAGGCGCAGCACGTCGAGCAGATCCCAGCGGCCGCAGCCGTTTTTCCACTCGCGCGCGTAGGGGTCGAGCAGGTTGCGCCAGAGCATGAAGCGGGTGAATTCGTCGTCGAAGCGGATCGAGTTGAAGCCCACGCCCACGGTGCCGGGCTGCCCCAGCTCGGCCTCGATGCGCTGGGCGAACTCGTGCTCGGGCAGGCCGTGTTGCAGGCACTGCTGCGGCGTGATGCCGGTGATGAGGCAGCTCTCGGGGTCGGGCAGATAATCGGGCGCCGGGCGGCAATAAAACATCAGCGGCGCGCCGATGGGGTTGAGCTCGGCGTCGGTGCGCACGGCGCCAAACTGCGCCGGCCGGTCCAGCCGCGCCTTGGCGCCAAAGGTTTCGTAGTCGTGCCAGAGGAAGGTGTGTGGCTTCATGAGGTGCTGCCCAAGCGGCAGGCTGCGCTTTGCGCCACAGCCCGATGCGTTATGCTGGCAAGATTATGCTGCACCCTGCCCCTCGCCGCTGCCCTCTGCCCTGACATGAAACCCCCATTGCACCCTGCTGCCCCGGAGCAGCCCCCGCGAGCGAACCCCAACCGCAGGCGCAGATGCTGCGCGGCGCATTGGCCAGCGTGGGCGCATTGGGCAGCCTGGCGCTGAGCGGCTGCGCCGAACCGCCGGCCGAAACCGTGGCGCTGGGCTACGGCGGCGGCGTGCTGTCGATGCGCCTGAGCCCCAACGGCGAGCAGGCCTTGGTTGGATCGGTGCAGCAAGGCGCCGGGCTGTGGAACTGGCGCACCCAGCAGCGCTTGGCTAACCTGAGCCACGCCGAGCAAGAGCGGGCGCAGGTGTTTGCCAGCGCCTTTGCCCCCGACGGCACGCGCGGCGTAACGGCCGAGCGCAACAACCTGGTGCATTGGGATTTGGCCACGGGCCGCGTGCTTGGGCACTGGAGCGCACAGGCCAGCGTGCGCAGTGTGGCGCTCTCCAACCAAGGCCGGCGCATACTGGCCGGTCTGAACTCGCGCGAAGCCTGGCTGTTCGACGGCCTCAACGTGCGCCTGCCGGTGATCATTCCGCACGCCGAGGCGGTGCGCGCGGTGGACATCAGCGCCGACGCGGCCTTGGGCGCCACCGGCGCCGACGACGGCATGTTGCGCGCCTGGGACTTGGAGCGGGGTGCGGCCTTCATCACCTGGAAGTTCGAGGCCCCGGTGACCACCGCCGTGTTCTCGCCCGACCGGCGGCTGCTGTTTGCAGGCCCGGCGCACGGCCAAGGGCGGATCTGGGACTTGGCCCAGGGCACGGTGCTGCACCCGAGTTTGGGCGGGGTGCGCGGGGGTTTTAGCCGGGCGCGGTTTTCGGCCGACGGCGCGCTGCTGCTCACCGCCGCCGCCAACGGCCAGATCACCCTGTGGACGGTGGCCAGCGGGCAGGCGCGGCAGAGTTGGCAACTGCCGCGCTCGCTCACCGACCGCACCGAGCGCTTGGGCGTGCTCGACATCGGCTTCGATGCGCAAACGCGACTAGTGCTGGTGGCCGTGACCAGCGGCCAAGTGCTGGTCTGGCGGCTGGGCTAAAACCCAGAGCACCAGCCCTCAGCCCTCAGCCCTCAGCCCTGCATCGGTCTTCAGTCGGCCGTGGCCTCTTCGGGCTCGGCCGGTTCGGCGCGGGCTTGGCGGTCTTTTTTGCTCAACGGCTGAATGTCGAGCTTGACTTCGGGCTTGTCTGGGTTGCTGGTGTCGATGTCCACCTCGAGCCGCCCGCCATCGGTCAGGCGGCCAAACAGCAGCTCGTCGGCCAGCGAGCGCCGGATGGTGTCTTGGATCAGGCGCTGCATCGGGCGCGCGCCCATCAGCGGGTCAAAGCCTTTGACGGCCAAGTGCTTGCGCAAGGCGTCGCTGAAGCTGACCTCGACCTTTTTCTCGGCCAGCTGCTGCTCGAGTTGCAGCAGGAACTTATCCACCACGCGCATGATGACCAGTTCATCGAGGGCCTTGAAGCCCACGATGGCGTCGAGCCGGTTGCGAAACTCGGGTGTGAACAGTCGCTTGATGTCGGCCATTTCGTCGCCGGCCTGGCGCACGTTGGTGAAACCGATGGCCGCCTTGTTCATGGTCTCGGCGCCGGCGTTGGTGGTCATGATCAGGATCACGTTGCGAAAATCCGCCTTGCGCCCGTTGTTGTCGGTCAGGGCGCCGTGGTCCATCACCTGCAGCAGCACGTTGAAAATGTCGGGGTGCGCTTTCTCGATCTCGTCGAGCAACAGCACGCAGTGCGGCTTCTTGGTGATGGCCTCGGTGAGCAGGCCACCTTGGTCGAAGCCCACGTAGCCGGGCGGCGCGCCGATCAGGCGGCTGACGGCGTGGCGCTCCATGTATTCAGACATATCGAAGCGCGCCAGCTCGATGCCCAGGATGAAGGCCAGTTGCTTGGCGGCCTCGGTCTTGCCGACGCCGGTGGGGCCGCTGAACAAAAAGGCGCCGATCGGCTTGTCGGGCTTGCCCAGCCCCGAGCGCGCCATTTTCACGCTGGAAGCCAGCAGCTCGAGCGCTTTGTCTTGCCCGAATACCACCGCCTTGAGGTCGCGCTCCAGGGTTTGCAGCTTGCCGCGGTCGTCGCTGCTGACGCTGGCGGGCGGGATGCGCGCGATCTTGGCGACGATTTCTTCGACCTCGGCCTTGCCGATGGTTTTCTTGCGCTTGGACGGGGTGAGGATGCGCTGCGCCGCGCCGGCCTCGTCGATCACGTCGATGGCTTTGTCGGGCAGGTGGCGGTCGTTGATGTACTTGGCCGAGAGCTCGGCCGCCGCCTGCAGCGCCGCTGCGGCGTACTTGACGCTGTGGTGCTCTTCGAAGCGGCTTTTGAGGCCCTTGAGGATGTCGATGGTCTGCGCCACCGTGGGCTCAACCACGTCGATTTTTTGGAAGCGGCGGCTGAGCGCGGCGTCTTTCTCGAAAATGCCGCGGTACTCGGTGAAGGTGGTGGCGCCGATGCACTTGAGCACGCCGCTCGAGAGCGCCGGCTTGAGCAGGTTGGAGGCGTCGAGCGTGCCGCCCGAAGCGGCGCCGGCCCCGATCAGGGTGTGGATCTCGTCGATGAACAAAATCGCGTTGGGCTTGTCTTTGAGCGACTTGAGCACGCCCTTGAGGCGCTGCTCGAAATCGCCGCGGTACTTGGTGCCCGCCAGCAACGAACCCATGTCGAGCGCATAGACGGTGGCCTCGGCCAGCACCTCGGGCACTTCTTTTTGCACGATGCGCCAAGCCAAGCCCTCGGCGATCGCCGTTTTGCCCACGCCGGCCTCGCCCACCAGCAGCGGGTTGTTCTTGCGCCGGCGGCACAAAATCTGGATCACGCGCTCGACCTCGTAGTCGCGGCCGATGAGCGGGTCGATCTTGCCGTCGCGCGCCAGCGCGTTGAGGTTTTGCGTGAACTGCTCGAGCGGCGAGGCCTTTTCGGGGGCTTTGCTCTCGCCGCTGGCTTCCTCGTTGTCGGCGGCGCCACCGCCCTCAGAGGGCTTGGCGGGCTCGGGCGGGTCGCTCTTTTTGATGCCGTGGGCGATGTAGTTGACCACATCGAGCCGGCTCACGCCCTGCTGGTGCAGGTAGTAAACGGCGTGCGAGTCTTTCTCGCCAAAAATGGCCACCAGCACGTTGGCGCCGGTGACTTCTTTCTTGCCGTTGCCGGTGCTCTGCACGTGCATGATGGCGCGCTGGATCACACGCTGGAAGCCCAACGTGGGCTGGGTGTCCACCTCGTCGGCCCCGGCCACTTGGGGCGTGTTGTCTTTGATGAAGTGCGACAAGGACTTGCGCAACTCATCAATTTTGGCCGAACAGGCGCGCAGCACGTCGGCGGCGCTGGGGTTGTCGAGCAGGGCCAACAGCAGGTGCTCGACGGTGATGAATTCGTGGCGTTGCTGGCGCGCTTCCACGAAGGCCATGTGCAAGCTGACTTCGAGTTCCTGGGCGATCATGGTGCGTTTCCTTCAGTCTAGCCTGTAATTTACTGCGATTTGCGGCATCTGTGCGCAGCAATTGGGGCAAATCCGCCCTTATTCAATGGGTTCACTCACACATTGCAGCGGATGGCCGTGGTGCGCCGCGGCTTGCAGCACCTGTTCGACCTTGGTCTGGGCCACGTCGCGCGTGAACACGCCGCACACCCCCCGCCCTTCGAGGTGGATTTTGAGCATGATCTGCGTCGCGTGCTCGCGGTCTTTGTTGAAAAACTCCTGCAACACCTGCACCACGAACTCCATCGGCGTGAAGTCGTCGTTGAGCAGCAGCACCTGGTACAACTTGGGCGGGCGCACGCGCTGGCGGCGCCGCTCCAGCACCGCCACGGGATCGCCGGTGGGCAGTTGCGGGCTCAGATCGGGTTGTTTGGGCATGGGGCTGATTTTAGCGAGCGCGCGGTGCCCACATCACCTTGGAAAACCATCACCCACGCTGCGCAGGTGCTTGAATCCCATAAGCCAGAGCGATGCGGGCCACCAACTCGGCGACGGGAACCTTGCCAAGCTGCAGCGATTTTGGGTCGGTAGCAGTGTGAGCCGCGACTGCAACCAGAAAACGCGCCATGTCGGCGCCGATCTTTTGGTCGAGGGCAATGCGCGTGGTGGGCGTGAGCAGCTGCGACAGACGCAGCACATCGTTGAGGTGCTTGCGCACATCCCTGGAATCGACTTGGGCACCCTGCTCTTTGCGTGCCGTCAGCTCCAGCCACGCGATGGCCTTGAGCGGGATCAGTCGGTCTGCGCCGATCCAAGCCAAGCCGCGCACCTCGCGGCGGCCTGCCATGATGAATGCGTAGTAGGCGGCATCGAGCAAGATCGCGGACAAACTGGTGAGGGCCTCGTCCAACGGTATCGGTGTCAACTGACTGCCAGGGGCTGGCTGCAACCCGTCGGGTGCGCGCGCGAACAGCTCGAGCATCGCCGGGTAGCGGGCGTCAGCGGGGTTTTGGAAGCGGTAAAAGATGGGTTTTCCGGTGTGGCTGGCTTGGCGGATTTCATACCCACCGTCTGCAACGAACTGCCAGAAGGCCTTGCCAAATGCCGCAGTCAGGGCCTCCACATGCAGGACGATGTCCAGGTCTTTGGTGGCACGAAACTCCAGTCCGGCCTCCTCCATCGCTAGGCTCGCAGCCGTACCGCCTATCAGCACGTACTGATCGACGTATGCCGCCAACCGCTCCTGAAAAATGTCCAGCCCTCTCACCATGGAAGCTGTCTTTTCAGCTCGTCGAGCGCGAGCTGGATGCGCTCATCGGCGTGGTCTTGCAGACTCAGCGTTAGCGAGAGCGGATCCACTGTGGTGGCCTGCGGCTGCAGCGCCGGGCTGTAGTTCCACAGCTGCCACGCTTGCGCGCCGGCGTGCGGCTCAGGCAACTCACGCGCGCCGGCATCCTTCGCCGCCTTCCAGTCGGCGACGGTCAAGGCATACACCGGCCATTTGGGTGGCGTCAGCATTGAAAAATGCGCCAGCGCGCTCAGACCCGCAAGGCGGCTGGGCTGGTGCAAGGCAGTACTTTGGGCGTCCACCCACACCGTGCGCCTGACCGGCGACCTCAGTGCGGGCTGGGCACGCTGCCAGACCTGCTCGGGCGCAAGCTCCATGCGCAGCCAACGCGAGCGGCCGACCGTGTGCGCGACAGCGAGCCCAGCAGCGATCAGCTCTTTGACCGCGCGCGACCATGTCATGGGCGTGTAGCCAAGCGCAACGGCGACTTGGGAAGACTGCCAATCGGGTTGCCAAGGTTGACGCAACAAGGCCGCGATCAGCATGGCTTGTGCAGCTGGGCTGAGCGGCGCCTCGGTAGCCACCGGAGCTGGTTGGCGAAAATACTCGCGCAAATCAAGCCCCAAATCCGGCAGATAGAGCTGGTTGCCCGGCACGATGAACGCTGCCTTGTGTTCGATCAAGCGCCGACGTTCATAAGAAGCCAAGGCGTCTGTGACATAAATTACCGGCTGGCCGGCTAGGGCCTTGACTGTGCCCAGCCAAGCGCGCACATCGCCAAGAGCATGCCTAGGCTGCCCACGACCAACCGCCAAGACAATGGGCTGCTTGAACAACTCTAGTTCGCAAAACTGGAAGGCGTCACCAAGAAAATAGGGCAGTTCTACGGCCCGCGCCCACGGCCTGAGCCCGAGCGCTTCAATGCCCAAGACTTCTTGAAGATAACGCACAACGGCGACTGCGAGGGGCGGTGCCAAAACCGATCCTTAATAACTTCGTCCCCACACGATAACACAGGAAATGTTAGCGTGCATCGCGGCGTTATCTTGCCTCCCACATCCAGACGTACACCCGCAGACCATCGGGCCTGCGGGCCCGCAGATTACATGTGCTCGATCATCACTTGGCCAAAGCCCGAGCAGCTCACCTGCTCGGCGCCTTGCATCAGGCGCGCGAAGTCGTAGGTCACGCGCTTGGACTGGATGGCTTTTTCCATCGAACTGATGATCAGGTCGGCGGCCTCGGTCCAGCCCATGTGGCGCAGCATCATCTCGGCCGAGAGGATTTCGGAGCCCGGGTTGACGTAGTCTTTGCCGGCGTACTTGGGCGCGGTGCCGTGCGTGGCCTCGAAGCAAGCCACCGAATCGCTCAGGTTGGCGCCGGGCGCGATGCCGATGCCGCCCACTTGGGCCGCGAGCGCGTCGGAGATGTAGTCGCCATTGAGGTTGAGCGTGGCGATGACCGAGTACTCGGCCGGGCGCAGCAAAATCTGCTGCAAAAAGGCGTCGGCGATGCTGTCTTTGATGACGATGTCGCGCCCGGTTTTGGGGTTTTTGAACTTGCACCACGGGCCGCCGTCGATCAGTTGCGCGCCAAACTCGCGCTGCGCCAAGCCGTAGCTCCAGTCGCGGAAACCACCCTCGGTGTACTTCATGATGTTGCCCTTGTGCACGATGGTCACGCTGGGCTTGTCGTTGTCGATGGCGTACTGGATGGCCTTGCGCATCAGGCGCTCGGTGCCCTCTTGGCTCACCGGTTTGATGCCGATGCCGGAGCTCTCGGGGAAGCGGATTTTGGTCACGCCCATCTCGTCTTGCAGGAACTTGATGAGTTTTTGCGCCTTGGCCGAACGCGCTTCGTACTCGATGCCGGCGTAGATGTCTTCGGAGTTTTCGCGAAAGATCACCATGTCGATTTTTTCGGGCTCTTTGACCGGCGAGGGCACGCCCTTGAAGTACTGCACCGGGCGCAGGCAGACGTAGAGGTCGAGCTCTTGGCGCAGCGCCACGTTCAGGCTTCGGATGCCGCCGCCCACGGGCGTGGTCAGCGGGCCCTTGATCGAGACCACGTAGTCGCGCAGCGCGGCCAGGGTTTCTTCGGGCAGCCAGACGTCGGGGCCATAGACCTGGGTCGATTTCTCGCCGGCATAGACCTCCATCCAGTGGATTTGGCGCTTGCCGGCGTAGGCTTTGGCCACGGCGGCGTCCACCACCTTGAGCATCACCGGGGTGATGTCGTAACCGGTGCCGTCGCCTTCGATGTAGGGGATGATGACCTGGTCGGGGACGTTGAGCGAGTAGTCGGCGTTGACCGTGATGGGCTGACCCTGGGCGGGCACCTGGATGTGTTGGTACATGAAGCGATGACTCCGGGATGGGAAAAAAACAGGCGACGACTGGGTTGCTAAGCCCCGGGTGCGTGCCCTCTAAGGAAATAGTTGGCAAAATTGTAGCAACGAACCCTGCACCGACCTGACACGCCCATGAATGTCCGCAAATATCTTTGTTTTGCCGCCCGGCCCGCGCTGCGCCCGGGCGCCCTGCTTGCGCTCGCTGGCGGGCCGCAACGGCTGGCTGCCGCGGCGCTGGCGCTGCTGGCCAGCGCGCTGCTGCTGTCCGTCGCCCCGGCCAAGGCCGGGCAGCCGCAACTCGATCTGCCGCGCATGCAGCTGCAAGCCGGCCTGCACCTGATCACGGCGCAGGTGGCGCGCACGCCCGAGCAGCTCAGCCTGGGCCTGATGTGGCGCCGCACCATGCCCGCCAACGAAGGCATGTGGTTTGTGTTCGACGCCCCCGCCACCCAGTGCTTTTGGATGAAAAACACCTTCCTGCCTTTGACCGCCGCCTTTGTGGCCGACGACGGCCGCATCGTCAACTTGGCCGACATGGAGCCGCTGTCGCAGCGCTCGCACTGCTCGGCCGAACCGGTGCGCTACGTGCTCGAGATGCACCGGGGCTGGTTTGCCGAGCGCGGCATCGGCGCTGGCATGCGGCTGCGCGGCGGGCCGTTTGTAGGTGCGCCCTCAATCGCGCCCTCGACCGCGCCACGCTAGCGCTCAACCCGCAGCCCACGGCGCCTGTGCCCGGGCAAGCGGCTGGCCGCTTAAGCGCGGCTACTCATGCCGCAAGGCTTCGATCGGATTCAGCCGGGCTGCGCGCCGCGCCGGAAAGAAGCCAAACAGCACCCCGATGGCCGCCGAAAAGGCAAAGGCGAAGGCGTTGATGCCGGGGTCGAACACGAACGGCACGCCCATGAGCGCGGCCAAGCCCACGCTGGCCCCCAGCGCCAGCGCCATGCCGATCAGCCCGCCGATGGCCGCCAGCACCACCGCCTCGATCAAAAACTGCAACAGCACCTCGCGCTCGCGCGCGCCGATGGCCAGGCGCAGCCCGATCTCACGCGTGCGCTCGGTCACGCTCACCAGCATGATGTTCATGATGCCGATGCCCCCCACCACCAGGCTGACTGCCGCCACCGCGCCCAGCAGCAGCGTCATGATGCGCGTGGTGCCCGAGAGCGTTTCGGCCAGTTGCCGGGTGTCGAGCACGTTGAAGTTGTCTTCGTCGGTAGGGCCTAGGTGGCGGCGCTCGCGCAGCAGCTGCACGATGCCGGCGCGCACCACGGCGGCGTCCATGCCGTCGAGCATCGATACCTGCAAAATGCCGATGCGGGTGTGGCCCACGATGCGGCGCTGAAAGGTGTTGAGCGGCATATAGACCAAGTCGTCTTGGTCCTGCCCAAAGGCGCCCTGCCCTTTGGGCGCCAGCACCCCGACCACGGTGCACGGCATCTGGCGCACGCGCAGCAGCGCGCCCACGGCCGGGCTGGGGCCAAAAAGCTCGCGCTGCACGGTCGCGCCAATCAGACACACCGCCGCCCCGGCAAGCTGTTCCTCGTCGGTAAAGGGCCGACCGTCGGCAAGGCGCCAGTTGCCGGTGAGCAGCCAGTTGTTGGTGCTGCCGATCACCGTCGTGCCCCAGTTGCGCCCGCTGGCCACCACGGTGGACCCAGTGCGTGCTTCGGGGGCGGTGGCCAGCACGCCCGGCACCTGCTCAAAAATGGCTTGCGCGTCGGCGGCCACAAAGGCCGGGGCTGCGCCGGGGCCGCCGCCGGGCCCAATGCGCTGGCCCGGCCGCACCTGCAGCAGGTTGGTGCCCAGGCCCTGAATCTGGGTTTGGATCGCCAGCGTGGCGCCGTTGCCGACGGTGACCATGGTGATCACCGCCGCGACCCCGATCACGATGCCGAGCATGGTCAGGAACGAGCGCAGCAGGTTGCGCCGGATCGAGCGCAGCGCCAGCAGCAAGGCGTTGATATACATGGCTCAGGCCTCCGCAGGGTGCAGCACCGCGCTGGCTGCCGGCGCTGGCATGGCTGCTGCTGGTGCCAAGCCCGCCGGGGGGCTCAGGCTGTCGCTGGCCAGCAAGCCATCGACAAAGCGCACCTGGCGGCTGGCGTAGGCGGCGATGTCGGGCTCGTGCGTGACCATGAGCACGGTCAGGCCGCGGCTGCGGTTCAGGCCTTGGATCAGCTCCATGATCTCGTGCCCGCGTTGGCTGTCGAGGTTGCCGGTGGGTTCGTCGGCCAGCAGCACCTGGGGTTCGGTGACGATGGCGCGCGCGATCGCCACCCGCTGCTGCTGCCCACCGGAGAGCTCGGCCGGGGTGTGGCGCTCCCATGGCCCCAGGCCCACGGCCTCGAGCGCGGCCCGGGCGGCGGCGTGGCGCTGGCGCGCCGGCAGGCCGCGGTAGATCAGTGGCAGCTCGACGTTTTCCAGCGCCGTGGTGCGCGCCAGCAAATAAAAGCCCTGGAACACAAAGCCAAAATACTGGCGCCGCAGCAGCGCCAGCGCGTCGTGCTCGAGGCCCTGCAGCGGCACGCCGCGAAAGCGGTACTCGCCGCTGGTGGGCCGGTCGAGGCAACCCAGCAGGTTCATGGCGGTCGATTTGCCGCTGCCGCTGGGCCCCATGATGGCCACGAACTGCCCGGCGGCAATCTCCAAGTCCACGCCCTTGAGCGCGGCAAAGGCGGTGGCGCCGTGGCCATAGACCTTGGTCACGCCTCGCAGCTGGATCAGGGGCGCAGTCACGGCGCCTGCCCCGCCCGGCGCTGCTCGACGATCACGGCCAGCCCCTCGACCACGCCCTCACCCGAGACTTCGGTGTGGCGCCCGTCGCTGATGCCGGTGCTCACCTGCAGCGCCACCGGCTGCCCGTCTTGCAGCACCCAGAGCTGGCGCAAGCCCGGGCGCGGGTCCATGCGCGCCACCCGCGGCGGCTGCTGCGGCAGGCGCGGCAACAGGCTGGCCAACACGCCGCCGCCAGCGGGTGCGGTGGTGGCAGCGGTGGGCATGAAGCGCAGCGCGGCGTTGGGCACGCGCAATACGTTTTGGCGCTCGACCGCGACGATGCTGGCGGTGGCCGTCATGCCGGGGCGCAGGCTCAAATCGGCGTTGTCCACCCGAATGGTGGTGCTGTAGGTGACCACGTTGTCGGTGCGCGTGGCGCCAAAAGCCACCCGGCTGACGCTGCCAGCAAAGCGCCGCCCCGGTTGGCTGCTGACGGTGAAGCTGGCCGATTGGCCGGCACGCACCACGCCGATGTCGGCCTCATCGACGCTCACTTGCAGCTCGAGCTGGCGCAAATCTTGCGCCAGTTGCAGCAGGGTCACGGCTTGCAGCGACGCCGCCACCGCGTTGCCGGGATCGACCGAGCGCGCCAGCACCACGCCGTCGATCGGCGCCCGAATGGCGGCCTTGCTCAGGTTGGTCTCGTGGCTGGATAGGTTGGCCTGCGCTTGCTCGACCGCTGCCTGGGCGCTGTTGACGTTGGCGCGCATGCGCTCGAGCACCGCCTGGGTGCGCTCAAAGGCCGCGCGCGCGGTGTCGAGCTCGGCCGCCGAGGGCACTTTGCCGCCGGACAGGCGCGCCACCTCTTGCAGCCGCTGCAGCTGCGCTTGGGTCTCGCGCACGCTGGCCTCGGTCTCGCGCACGCTGGCTTTGGCTTGGGCCACCTGGGCTTGGGCAGCGAGCACGGCAGCGCGGCCGTGGCGCACCTGGTCTTGCAAACGCTCGGTGTCGAGCTCGACCAGCACCTGCCCACGGCGCACGGTGTCGTTGATATCGACGTGCACGGCGCGCACCGTGCCCGACAGTTCGCTGCCGATGTTGACCGCGCGCAGCGGCTGCAAGGTGCCATTGGCGGTCACGTTGAGCACCAGGTTGCCACGCGCCAGCGGCTCGGTGACGAACACCGGTGCCGCCTGGCGCTGCTGCGCGGCGCTCCAAAACCACAGCGCCAGCGCCACCAGGGCCAGCAACAGCAGGCCCAGCCAGAGCCAGCGCGACTGCCACCAGCGCCGCGCTTGGGGCAGGCCGAGCAGCAGTTGCTGGGCCGCTGGCGCCGGGTTGGGGGTGGGAGGCGTAGGGGGCACGGGGCGGGTGGGTTCAGGCGGGGTCATGGGGCTCGGGCAGTGCTGCTTGGGGTTTGTCGGCGCTCCAGCCGCCGCCCAGGGCTTTGTAGAGGCGCACGTGGTCGGCGCTCCAGGCGGCGCGGGCGGCCGACAGCTCGTACTGGGCGCTCAAGAGGTTTTGCCGCGTCTCGAGCCAGATGCGGTAGTCGATCAGGCCGCTGGTCAGGCGCAGCAGCGCCAGCGCTTCGGTCGCGGCCGCGGCATCGGCGGCCTGCTGCAGGTGCTGAAGGCGCTGGGCGCTGGCTTGCAGCGCCAGCAGGGCGTGCTCGACTTCGCGCAGCGCCGTCAGCACCGCCGCCTCGAGCTCGAGGCGCGACTGCTCCAGCGCCGCCTGTTGGGCTTGCAGCTGCGCCTGCGCCGCGCCGCCATCGAACAGGCTGGCGCTCAGGCGCAGCAGCAGGGTGCGGGTGAGCGCAGCCGGGTCGAACAAATCGCTCACCCGCGGGCTGCGCCAGTCGAGCGTGCCGCCCAAGGCCAGCGTGGGCAGGCGCGCGGCGTCGGCCTGGGCCGCGCGCGCTGCCGCCGCACTCAGGCGCTCTTGGGCGCGTTGCACGTCGGGGCGCTGGCGCAGGGTGTCGGCCGGGATGGTGCGCGCCAGCTCCAGCCCGGGGCTGGGGATGGGGCCGGCGGCGGGCAGATCGATCTCGCTTTGCGGGCTGCGCCCGGTGAGCACCGCCAGCGCGGCCTCGGCCTGCCCCTGTGCGGCCTCGATCTCGGGCAGGGTGGCGCGCAGCTGCGCCAGGTTCATGCGCGCTTGCTCGAGGTCTTGGCTCGACATCAGGCCAGCTTGCAAACGCCAGCCCACGATCTGCACAAACTCCTCTTGCAAGGCCAGGCGGCGCTGCGCCACCGCCCAACGCTGCTGCTGCAAGCGCCACTCGAAAAAGGTGAGCGCCACTTCGGCTGCCAAACTCACCTGCGCCTGCCCCACTTGGGCCGCCGCTGCGCGCGCCTCGGCCGCGGTGGCCGCACGGGCCTGCTGGCGCTGGCCAAACCAGTCCAGCTCCCAGGTGGCGTCGAGCCCGGCGCGCCAAGCGCTGGCCGCCGACGCCGATCCCACCTGGGCGCGCTGGCTGCTGGCCGTGGCCTGCACCTGCGGCCCCTGCGCAGCGGCGCTGACGGCATCGAGCGCACGCGCCTGCTGCAGCGCCGCTTGCGCGCTGCGCACGCTGGTGTGGGCCTGCAAGGCCTGCCCGATCAGGCGGCTCAGGTGCGGGTCGTCAAAGGCCAGCCACCACTGCGCCAAGTCGGCGCTTGGGGGGGTGGCTGGGGTGGGCGCGGGCGCAACAACGCCGACCTCGGGCCAAGGGCTACGCCACTGAGGCGCCAGCGGCTGCGAGAGCACCGCGCTGGCCGCAGCTGCGGGTTCGGGGGCGGCGGGCAAAGCCGTGCAGCCGCTCAGGGCCCATAGCGCCAAACTGGCCAGCGCGCCCGCACCGAGCAAACGATCAGCAGCTGGCTCAACAGCCCCAGCCCGGCCACCAACACCCACATCGAACGCAGCGGAGCGCGCCCCAAAAAGACAATGACAATCCAATCGCATTCCAAGCCAAGCCGCGCCCGAAGGGGGCGCCTGTATGGCCTGATTGTGCTTGATGATCGCGCGCCGGGTGCGGGCTGGGGCTTAATCGGGGCAGCGCATTAAGGTTTGGCCAACAGGCAAAGCTCGACGCACAGCCTCTGGGCTTACGCAGCCGCCACAGCGCGCGTGAGCGCCAAGGTGTTGTGGCGCAACATCTCGACGTAGGTCGGGGCCGTGCCGCCGGGGGCCGAGAGCGCGTCGGAGTACAGCCGCCCGGCCGGGCGCAGACCGGTTTCACGCCCGATCTGCTCGATCAGACGCGGGTCGGTCACGTTTTCGACGAACAAGGCCCGAATCCGCTCTTCGCGGATCTGCTGCACCAGCCGGGCGATGCCGCGCGCCGTCGGTTCGCTGTCGGCGCTCACCCCGCGCGCCGCCATGAAGCGCACGTTGTAGGCCTGGCCGTAGTAGGCAAAGGCGTCGTGGGCGACGATCACGCGCCGCTGCGCCACCTCGATCGGCGCCCAGGCGGCGCGGATGTAGTCATCGAGCTGCGCCAAAACGGCGTCGTAAGCCTGCGCGCGCTGGCGGTAAAAGTCGCAGCCGGCGGCGTCGGCAGCGCACAAAGCGTCGGCGATGTTGCGCACGTAGACGCGCACGTGGGCCACGTTTTGCCAAGCGTGCGGGTCGTGCTCGCCGTGGTCGTGGCCATGACCGTGCCCGTGACCATGCCGGTGGCCGTGGCCGGGGTTGCGCAACGGCTCGATGCCGCGGCTGAGCACCACGTGCTGGCCACGGAAGTTGGCGCTGCGCAGCAAGCGCGGCATCCAGCCCTCGAAGCCCAGCCCGTTGGAAAACACCAGCCGCGCCTGCCCCACCAAGCGCGCCTGCGCTGGCCGTGGCTGGAACACGTGCGCGTCGCTGTCGGGCCCGATGAGCTGCGTGAGCTGCACCCGCTCGCCCCCGACTTGCTGCACCAAATCACCCAAAATGCTAAAACTCGCCACCACTGGCAGCGCGGCGGGTGTGGCGGTCGCCCAAGCCGCGCCACCCACCCCCGCCAAGCCCAAACCGGCCACCAAACCGCGGCCAAAAATCCGTCGTTTCATGCGATTACCCTTTCAAATGCACTGCAGACACCGAGCGCTGCCGCCAAACCCCAAAGCGGCCCAAAATCATCGACAGCAGCCACAGCGCGCCCAACGCGATCACGATGGCTGGGCTGGTCGGCCAGTCGGCGTGGTAAGAAAGCAGCAAACCGGCCACGCAACACAGCAGCGCCAGCGCCGGCGCCAACCAGAGCAGCGATCCGATGCGGCGCACCCAGAACCGCGCCGCCGCTGCGGGCAAGACCATGATCGCCACCGCCATCAGCGTGCCTAGGGCATGGAAGCCGGCCACCAGATTGATCACCACCAGCACCAAAAAACCGTAGTGCGCCAGCGCGCTCCAGCGCGGGCTGTGGGCGCGCAAAAAATCGGGGTCTAGGCATTCCAGCACCAGCGCGCGGTAGAGCAGGCGCATGGCCAGCAGCGTGATCAGCGCTATGCCCAGCAGCAGCGCCAGCGCGGCGTCGTCGAGCGCCAGCACGGTGCCAAACAGCACGTGCAACAGATCGACCTGGCTGCCGTAGGTCGAGATGATCAACACCCCCAGCGCCAGCGAGAGCAGGTAAAAGGCTGCCAGCGAGGTGTCTTCGCGCAGCACCGTGCTGCGCGCCACTAGGCCCGAAGCCACCGCCACCACCAGCCCGGCCACGATGCCGCCCAGCGTCATCGCCCCCAGCGACAGGCCCGAGATCAAAAAGCCCACCGCCGCGCCCGGCAAAATGGCGTGCGCCATGGCGTCGCCGGTCAGGCTCATGCGGCGCAGCATCAGGAACACGCCCACCGGGGCCGCGCTCAGGCTCAGCAGCACGCAACCCAGCAGCGCGCGCTGCATGAAGCTAAACGCCCACAAGGGTTCAAGCCAGGCCAGCGCGGCCATCAGAGCACCCCGGCTGCGCGTGCGGGCGCTGCCTGAACCTGGGACCGGGACGGTTGGGCGCTATGGCCGGAGCCGTGCTCTTCGTGGCGGTGGCTGTCACCGTGCGCGTGTTCGTGCGCGTGTTCGTGCACATGGTGCCCATGCACCGCCGGCTCCGCCTCGGCTTCGCACCAGGGCGCGCCCTCGTCGAAGGCTTCGCGCATATTCATGGCGCGGCGCAGGTTGGCGGGCGTGAGCACGGCGGCGGTGGCACCAAAAGCGATGGGTTCACGCGCCAGCAGCAGGGTGTGCGCAAAGTGCCGGCGCACCAAGCTCAGGTCGTGCAGCACCACCAGCACGGTCTTGCCAGCGGCGCTCCAGCGCTCGAGCAACTGAAGCAAGTCGAGCGTGGTGCCCTCATCGACGGCGGCAAAGGGCTCGTCGAGCAGCAGCAGGTCGGCGTCTTGCAAGATCAGACGCGCAAACAAGGCGCGCTGAAACTGCCCGCCCGACAAGGTGTCGATGGTGCGGCGCTCAAAGCCCTGCAGGCCGACGCTGGCCAAGGCCTCGAGGCAGCGCTGGCGCTGCGCCGCGCTCCAGCGCCCGAGGGCGCCGCTCTGGTGCCACAGGCCGTACTGCACCATATCCAGCACCGTGACCGGAAAGCTGCGGTCGATCTGCGGCGTCTGCGGCAGATACGCCACGCGCTGCCCAGCCAAGCCGTCGATGCGCCCGGTGAGCGGCCGCAACTGGCCCGCCAGCGCCCGCAGCAGCGTCGATTTGCCGGCGCCGTTGGGGCCGACGATAGCCAGTTTGGAACCCGCCGGGCAAAACAGAGACAAATGGTGCACCGCCGGATGGCGCTCGTAGCCCAGCGTGAGGTTGTGCAGCCTAAGCCCCAGCCCAGCTGCCGGCTGGCTGTCGGGCGCGGCAACCGACGCACTCGCTCCCGCACCGGCCCCAGCGGCATAAGGCGGGGCTGCAGGTGGTGCAGGTTCAGGCACGCGCAACCGCGCTGCAGCAGCCGAAGCCGATGCCGCCAGCGGCTGGAACCAAGAAAGCAAAGACTTGATGGGCACCTTGTTGCAACTCGATTGCGTTAATATCGGGATCATAACGCAACTTTGTTGCAGCAGCCGAGTCCATGACCATGACCATGCCCCAAACCGCCGCCCCCTCATCCAGCCCGCTCACACCCGAGCTGCTCGAGCGCTTGCACCGCGCTGGCTTGCGGGTCACGCCGGCCACGCGCGCCGTGCTGGGCCTGTTTGCCGCCGACCCCTGCGCCGCGCGCTGCCACTTCGAGGTGCTGGCGCAGCTGCAGGCGCGCGGCCTGCTCATCAACCGCGTCACCTTGTACCGGCTGCTCGATCGGCTCGCCGCCTGCGGTGTGCTGCTGCGCCACGCCGACGCGCACGAGCGCCGCTGGCGCTTCACCTGGGCCGGCAACGGCGCCGCCGCGCTGGCACAACCGCGCTTTGAGTGCGACGCCTGCCACTGCCTGCTGCCGCTGCCTGCGGCGGCGCTCGAGGCGCAGCAGCTGGCGCAGAGCTGGAGCGAGCGCATGACCGCGCTCGGGCACCAGCCGCAGCGGCTCGATTTCACCTTGCACGGCACCTGCGCCGACTGCCTCCAACCCCACGCGCGCCCATGATTTTCAGCTCCGCCCTTCGCTACGCTTGGCCCAGCGGCCCTACGCTCGACTTTCCCGACCTGGAGCTGGCCAGCGGCGGCGCGTTGCTGTTGCGCGGCCCCTCGGGCAGTGGCAAGTCCACTTGGCTGGCGCTGCTGGCCGGGCTGCTCACGCCCAGCGCCGGCGTGCTCGAAGTCGCCGGCACGCACCCGGCGCAGCTGGCGCAAGCCGAACGCGACGCTTGGCGTGCGCGCCACATCGGCTTTTTGCCCCAGCGCGGCCTGCTCAGCCAGGCCTTGAGCGTGCACGACAACTTGCAACTGGTGGCCTACGCCGGCCAGCAGCCGCTGGATCGCGCGCACACCCAGCACCTGATCGAGGCCCTTGGGCTGGGCGGTTTGCTGCAGCGGCGCCCGCACCAGCTCTCGACCGGGCAGGCGCTGCGCGTGGCGCTGGCGCGGGCGCTGTTGCGCCGCCCGGCCGTGCTGCTGGCCGATGAGCCCACCGCCAGCCTCGACGACGACCTCGCCGCCCAAGCCATGGCGCTCATCAGCCAGCACGCGCAGCAGCATGCCGCCACGCTGGTGGTGGCCACACACGACCAGCGTGCCGTGCAAGCGCTGCCGCACGCGCGCACCCTGCGCTTGCAGCCACACGCGGGGGCGCAAGCATGAACACCCTTGGCCTGTCGTGGCGCTACCTCTGGTCGCGCCCCTTGAGCACGGTGCTCAACCTGCTCATGCTCAGCTTGGGCGTAGCGGCCATGGTGTTCGTGCTTAGCGCGCGCGAGCAGCTCACAAACACCTTTGAGCGCGACCTGGCCGGCATCGACGCCGTGGTCGGCGCCAAGGGCAGCCCGATCCAGCTCATCATGTCGGGCGTATTCCACCTCGACGTGCCGCCGGGCAACATCCGCTTGGCCGATCTGGAACAACTGCGCCAACACCCGCAAGTGGCCGCGATCATCCCGCTCAGCTTGGGCGACAACCTGGGCGGCTACCGCATCGTCGGCACCACCCCGGACTATGTCGCGCTCTATGGCGCCGAACTGGCCCAAGGCCAGCTCTGGAACGCGCCGATGCAAGCCGTTCTGGGTGCCCAAGTGGCGGCCAGCAGCGGCTTGGGTCTGGGCCAAAGTTTCGTCGGCGTGCACGGGCTGGACCCGGTCGGCAAGGCGCACGATCAATGGCCCTACACCATCACCGGCATCTTGGCGCCTTGCGGTTGCGTGCTCGACCGGCTGGTGCTCACCGCCACCGAATCGGTCTGGCTGGTGCACGACGATCTGCACGGCATGGCGCAGATGAGCCCCGAGGAACGCGCCGCCGTCGAGGCCGAGCGCGAAGTCACCATGGCCCTGATCCGCTACACCACGCCGCTGGCCGCCGTCACCTTCCCGCGCTTCGTCAACGAGCAGACCAATATGCAGGCCGCCGCCCCGGCGCTCGAGCTCACGCGGTTGCTCACGCTGCTGGGCGCGGGCACCCAAGTGCTGCAGGGCTTTGGCCTGACGCTGCTGCTCATGGCCGCGCTGTCGGTGTTCGTGGCGCTGTGGCAAGCGGTGCGCGAGCGCGAGGCCGATCTGGCCATGCTGCGCATGCTGGGCACGCCGCCGCGGCGCTTGGTCGCTTTGTTGCTGACCGAGGCCTTTGCGCTGGCGCTGCTGGCGCTGCTGCTGGGGCTGGCGCTGGCCCAAGGCTTGCTGGCGGCCCTGGGCGGCTGGTTGCCCACGGGTGCCGCCACCTTGGTGCAGGCCGCACACTGGAGCCCGACGCTGTTGTGGGTGCCGCTGGGGGTGTTGCTGCTGGCGCTGCTGGCGGCGGCCCTGCCGGCTTGGCGCGTGCACCGGCTCGACGTTTTGACCCTACTCAACCGGAGCTAAAACCCCATGAACCCGATGAAAACCACCCACCGCACCCTGCTGGCCCTGCTCGCCAGCGCCGCCTTGGCCCTGCCCGTCTGGGCCAGCCCAACCACGCCGACCACGCCTGCTGCCCCGCACGGCCACACCCACGGCCAGCAGCACACCCCGGCGCAGATTCAGCAAGACATCCAACGCCACCAGGCGATGGCCGCGGCGCACCAGGCGGCCGCTGAATGCCTGCAAGCCGGGCGCGGCGAACGCGTCTGCCACCAGGCCCTGCGCGCCGCCTGCACCGGCATCGCCTTGGGCAACTACTGCGGCATGCGCCATGTCCACTGACGAAGGGCTTTGGCTGCGGCGCTCTTGGTTGCGCCGCATCGCAGCCCTGGGCGCCACCGCCATCGCCGCACCCGTGTTTGGGCAGAATGCGCCGGCGGCTGGCGCTGCTGGCGCCCCCAATGCGCCCGCGGCTCCCGACGCGGCTGGGATTCCTGGCGCCGCTGGCCACCCCAACCCACTGGCCGGCGGCACCGGCATGGGCTACCACAGTCCCCTAAGCGCCTTTGCCCCACTGCCCCAGCGCAGCGATGTGGTGCCGTGGTCCACCCTGGCCGATTTCACCACCCGCACCGAACGCCAGCGCGTGGTGCAGGTGTATTCCGCCGCCATATTGGCGCTGGATCAGCGCACCGTGCGCCTGCAGGGCTTCATGACGCCGCTCGACCCCGGCACGCGCCAAGTGCATTTTTTGCTCAGCTCGGTGCCGCTCACCTGCCCCTTTTGCACCCCCGGCGGCCCCGAAAGCCTGGTGCAAGTGCGTGCCCGGCGCCCTATTCGCTACAGCATGGGTGCCGTCGTCGTCGAAGGCCGCTTTCACGTGCTGCACAACGACTCGCTGGGCTTTTTTTATCGCATCACTCAGGCTATCGAGGTCGATTGAGCGCCCTGCTCTAGGTGCACCCAATCGACGATCTCGCCCTCGGGGGTGTGGTGCTTTCGACCAGCTCTTGCTGCAGGATCGGTGGCGTGATTGTCTAGCCGGCGAGTCGTGCAAAATTGCTTTGCATGGCCTGAAGCACTTGGGTCACGGTGGTTTTGCGCAGCGCGAGACCTTCGGCCAAATCCAGTGCCTTGCTATCCCGGGCAGTAAGTCAGGTCATACGGCGGCGCCAGCTGCCAGCTGCCAGCTGCCGTCGGCTTCCATCACGAACGACAGGTTCTTGGCGTGGTCATACGCCAGTGAATCAGCCTATCACATCGAGCGCTTTCGCGCCTTGGTGTAGGCGCGCTGACGGGTGGCGACTGCTGCTTTCAGGCGCATGTCCTCAATCGACTTCGATTGCAAGACCAGCACGGGGGATAGGTCATGGAGGGCGTTGAGCGCCTCCAGAATGCGCGCAAAAGTCTCGAGCGTGCAGCGGCCCGTGCGCTCGAAGTTTCCGAGCGTCTTGTTGGAGATGCCGACGCGCTGCGCCAACTCGTCAACCGAGAGGTTGAGCGCCAGCCGCCGAGCCCGGGCGCGCTGACCCAGCTCCAAGCAGACTTCCTCGGGCAGTGCAAGCGCGAAATCGACCATTTTTATACCTGAAGGCTTGGATATCCAGCCATTACAGGAAGAATTGTAGCCAATAGCAGCCCTGCAGTCAAAGCGTTTTCGCCCTCGGGGGTGGTGCCTTCGACCTGCTCTTGCAGGTTGCTTGGGTGCACCGCCTTGTCGCAGTGCTCCCCAACCTACCCCATCGACTGTTCTGGATGCTGTTTGGCCCGGCGCGCGTTCAGCCAAGCGCTGCGCACCAAAACCCAAAGCACGCCCAGCATGGCTGCGGCCATGGCCGCCACCACGAGCATCATCAAGCGCGCGGGTGAGACCGGGTGAGCAGGGGCAAAAACCGGCTCGATCGTGCGCGTGGGCTGCGTCAAGGGGCTCTGCAATGCGGTCTCGTACATAGAAATCGTACTGCGCACAGCAAAAACCTCGGCTTGCATTTGCGTCAGCATCATGTTGGCAAGCATGATCTGATTGAACCTGGCATCTGGAACCCGATCGACAACGGCCAGTTGCGACAACTTATTCAGGCGCATTTGACTCGCCTCCAACTGCTCCCGGTTTGAAGCCAGTTCGCTGCGCAGGTTGTCAATTCTGGGTTGGGCAAATTCATTGTGTATGCGCACCAGTTCGGCCAAAGTTGCTTCGGTTTGCATTTTTGCCTGCTCGCGGCTCGGAGCGCGCACTTTGAGCTCGATCAACGGCGATGCATCGGCTTGGGTTGCTCGAACCAGTTGCGCTTGAATTCGACCGGCATCAGCGCCAGAGCGGATTGCATTGATCCAATCTTGGTCTGTGGTTGCTTCAGCAATACGCTGCTGAAAAGTCAAAGACCGCAGACGCTCAACCGCAAGCAACGGCGACTCGACCGGCTGGCGCGTCACATTTACCTGCCCAACCTGCCCAACCTGCCCAACCTGCCCAACCTGCCCAACCTGAATCAGTGCCGTGGCCTGATAAACAGACGGACTGAGCATGCCAATGCCCACGCCCAAGGCAATACCAACTGCCAAGAAAGCGAGCAGCGTCTTCCACGCCCCGATCAAGGTATCCCACAAGTCAAGCAGGCTGATTTCGTCGTCGTTTGAATTCATTGTTTGATTCTACCGCACCACCCCCTGCCCCACCGCCTGCTCTAGGTGCACCCAATCCACGATCTCGCCGTCGGGGGTGTAGCCTTCGACCAGCTCTTGCAGCAGCAAGCGCAGCAGCGCGGCGTCGCGCAGCTCAACGCTGTCACCCTGTTTGCAGCCCGCTAAGGGCTGGCGCCGCTGCCAACGGGGCAACGCAAAACACTGTTGCAAAAGCGCTTTGAAGAGTTGTTGACGTAAGACCTGAAAAACCGTAGCTACGGCGTTTCCAGCAACCCCGCCGCCTCGGCAGGTGTCACGATGCGCACGCCCAGGTAGTTGCCGCCCAGGCTGTGCAAATGCTGATCGCCAGAGGCAATCAAATGGGCGCGTGCTTCCACTGCACACGCCAAAACCTGATCATCATCGGCATCCTTGGCAATCACTCTTGGCACCTGCTGGGGCACCACCAGCGTGACCATGGCGCTGTAGTGCGCCACCAGTGCCTGCGCCGTGGTTTGCAGCGCTGTGATGCGCTTGGTCAGCTTGGCATAGTGCAGGGTCTGACTCAACTCATCGACCAGCACCGGGCTGCTGTACAGCGCAATGGTGTCAGTTAGCGCCAGCTCCAGCAAGCGGCGCGCATGGCCGCCCCACAACAAACCAGACGCCACCACATTGGTATCGAGCACCAGGCGCAGCCGGATGCCTCTGAGGCTGCTACCGCTCAATGGGCCTCCTGCTTGCTGCGCTGGGCACGCACTGCCTGCACCTGTTCATCAATCATCTGCTCGATCTCGGGCGTCAATTCCTCGGGCGGTGCGCTGGCCCATAGGGCGCGCAAGGATTCGCCTGCCTGGCGCTTGAGCTGCTCGCGTAGCATGGCCTCCAGCGCTTGCGGTGTGAGCAGGCCAGCGGCTTGTGCGCTTTGTGCCAGCACATCGGGCAATTCAACTTGAACGGTGGTCATGGGGATTCCTTTGTTAGCGGCCAAAAACCAAGTCTACAACGTGACCGTGGGCGACAGCGCCGAAGTCCAAGCACTGGCGTTTTTTTGCTTGCAGCGCCCTGCGGGCAGCTCACAGTCGGCCCTGCCCCACCGCCTGCTCTAGGTGCACCCAATCGACGATCTCGCCGTCGGGGGTGTAGCCTTCGACCAGCTCTTGCAGCAGCAAGCGCAGCAGCGCCACGTCGTTGACTTGCAGCGCCAGTTCGAGCGTGGCCAGCTTGGGCTGCAGCTGCGGCCAGGGCCAGCTGGCTTCGTGCGCTTTCATGATGCGTGGGTGCACCGTGGGCTGGGGGTCGTTGCCGATGAGCAGCTCTTCGTACAGCTTTTCGCCCGGGCGCAAGCCGCTGATCTCGATGCCTATGTCGCCCTGCGGGTGTGCGGCGTCGCGCAGCGTCAGGCCCGAGAGCTCGACCATGCGCTGCGCGAGGTCGTAAATGCGCACCGGCTGGCCCATGTCGAGCACGAACACGTCGCCGCCCTTGGCCATGGCGCCGGCTTGGATCACCAGCTGCGCCGCCTCGGGTATGGTCATAAAAAAACGCGTCACCTCGGGGTGCGTGAGCGTGATCGGGCCGCCGTCGCGGATCTGCTGCCGAAACAGCGGCACCACCGAACCCGACGAACCCAACACATTGCCAAAGCGCACCATGCACATGCGGGTGCGGCCACTCAGCGCCGGTTCGGCGGCCAGCGCCTGCAAGGCGAGCTCGGCCAAGCGCTTGCTGGCGCCCATGACGTTGGTCGGGCGCACGGCTTTGTCGGTGCTCACCAGCACAAAATCGCTCACCCCATTGGCCGCCGCCGCCTGCGCCGCGCGCAGCGTGCCCCAGACGTTGTTGCGTATGCCCTCGGCCGGGTTGTGCTCCACCAGCGGCACATGCTTGTAGGCCGCGGCGTGATAGACCGTGTCGGGGCGCCAAGTGCGCATGATCTCGTCGAGCCGCGCCGCGTCTTGCACATTGGCCAGCAGCGGCACCCGGCGCACGCCGCCACAGAATGAGTCGTCTGGGTTGGTTGGGCTTGTGGATAAGCCATCGGCGCCGCCTGCGCCGCCCTCGCCTGCTTCGGCGTCATCAGCTCCATCGGCGCACAAGGCATGGAGCTCGCGCTCCAGCGCATAGAGCGCGTACTCGTTGTTTTCGAGCAGCAGCAGCACCGCCGGGCGCTGGCGCACGATCTGGCGGCAGATCTCGCTCCCGATCGAGCCCCCGGCACCGGTCACCAGCACCACCTTGCCGACGATGTTTTTGGCCAGCAAAATGTGGTTGGGCGCCACCGGCTCGCGCCCCAGCAGGTCGTCCACATCCAGTTCGTGCAGATCGGCGCTGCTGATGCGGCCGTGCGCTGCGTCGCTCCAGCGCGGCAGCGTGCGCAGCGCCACCCGCAGCGGGCGCAGGGTCTCGAGGATCTGGTTGCGGCGCGCGCGCTCCAGCTTGGGCATGGCCAACAGCACCGTGCGCACCCCGTCTTCGTTGACCAGTGCGGGCACATCGGCCGGCGACACAATCGGCAAGCCGCCCAGCACCTGCCCGTGCAAGCGCTCGTCGTCGTCGATGTAGCCGGCCAATTTCAGCTCTTGGCTGTGTGCCAGCACCCGGGCCAGTTCGCGCCCGGTTTGGCCAGCGCCGTAGATCAGCGCCTTGGGCAAGCTGCTGCGCGCCGACATATCTTGGTACAAACCGCCCAGCCAATAGCGCGCCAGCGCCCGCGTAGCCCCCACCGCCACCCCCAGCAGCAAGGGCTGAATGATGCCCACACTGCGCGGCACCCCGGGCAGCCCCAGCACCGTGACCACACCGGCGTACAACACGGCATAAAGCGCAAACACGCGCAACAGCGTCTGCGCTGCCGCCCAATCGGTGTAGCGAAAAATGACTCGGTAAAAGCCATTGACCACAAACAGCGGCAAGGCAATGGCCAGCGCCGCCAGCGCCGCCAAATAGGGGCGGTACAAATTGTCGGCCGTACCCTGCCACGGCAACCAAAGGTCGAGCCGCAAATAAAACGCCAGCCACACCGTGAGCACGCACAACGCCCCATCCACCACCAGCGCCAGCGTGCGCTTGAGCGGGCGCGGCAGCGCCAATACGGTTTGCGCTGTACGCACCAGGTGTGAGCTCAATGCATTGCCTTTTTCGTCTTGTATCACTTTTGCTGCGCCATGCTTTGCACCGCATCAAGCAGCTCCCTTACCAAAATGCACAGCTCCTTGATCGTGGACTCCTCCACCTCCAAAAAGCCTTCATACTCAGCCAGATTTCTTTTTTGATGAGCGGCATCCAGTACCCTCCAGCGTGGGGCCGACCAACCCACAGTGTGCGTCAGACATTGAAAAACCGTGAACCTGTTCTCACTGCGATAGCCATGCCAACGCAGCGCAGCCAAGGCTGCCGCATGAGCGGCGTTATAGGCGCTGGTGAATCGCCCTTCTTGCGAAACTCGATCAAGCTGCGCGTCGGCCAAGCGGGTACGCGCCATTTCAAGCATTCGTTTAAATTCCGCTTCATTGCGCGGCTCGGCTTTTAACTGACCGATCCGCGCCAAATTTTCCAGTTCACGAGAGCTCATGGTGGGCCTTCTAGCAGCGTCAACACAGGCTGTGCCAACACCCTACTGACAAAAGAATCCGGCTCGCGCTGGCGCCTTTTAAATTCATCAAGCGTGTAGCAATTGGGATTGATCTTACGGCCCAGACGGGCCTCTGCCGGGATCAAGAGCTCCAGCACCTCGCTCAACAGCAGATCGTCGCCCACCAACATCAAGTCCACATCACTCTGTGCCGTATCCGTGTGCCGTGCGACCGAGCCATAGACCCAAGCGGCGTGTAGCTTCGGCACAAGGGGTCTCAAGGCCTCCTGCAACTGCGGCACTACGCCCAAAGTCTTGCGCGTCAACGCCACCAGTTCGGCATACACGGGGCTTGTGGGGTTGGCGTTGAAGCAACGCATGTTGCCCTTGCTCTCGGAGCACACCAAGCCCGCATCCACCAGACGATTCAACTCGCGCTGCAGCGACGCGCTCCCCAAGCCCGTCAGGCGTCGAAGCTCGCTGAAGTGATATTGACGCTCAGGCTGCCCAAAGAGCCACCGATACACTCTGGACTGGCTGTCGGAAAAGATGGCAGAAGCTATAGACATGTACAGAATTTAGCACGATCCATCCATTTTTTGGCACGAAAGCGCTCAGCCTCGCGCCCGGCGCCTCAACGTCCTCGCCACGCAGCACGGAGCCGAGATGCTCAACAGCACGCGCTGCACGGCGTCGGCCTCATTTGCCGTAAAGCTGGGGACGGCTCCTAGAAATCTGCATCCCTCGTCACCACCACAAAACCATCTTCCTTGGCACGCATCCACACCCCTTTGTCAGAGGCGGACTAGACCCGGTGTTCCCGGTCTGCCGCATAGGCCAGCACGGCCATGATGTCCTGCTCCGTCAGCTCCGGAAAATCGTCCAGCACATCCTGTTGTGACATGCCACTCGACAGCATAGAAAGGACGTCGTTCACAGAAATCCTCAAGCCTCTGATGCAGGGCCTGCCACCACGCTTGCCTGGTTCTAAAGTGATGCGATCCATCGCGTGCTCCACATCGAATGATCGTCCGGGATGTGACAGTTAGCTAGGAATCTGCTTGCAGGCCCGTCTCAAGGCTTCCCGGTCTGGAAATTCCCTTTGAACGTAATCGGCGATCGATCTCTTGCCTTGCCTTAGCAAGGCAATCTCGGATTTCGTCAATTGATCGGAAACCCACAAGTTAGCGGGCTTCGTTGGCTGTAAGGGCCTCGGGCTCAATACCGAAGATTTTGATGAAGTCATCTTGAAACCGCTCCTTAATCAAGAGGGCATGGGACAGCCTCTTGCCTTCTGGGCACTTCATCCATATTCGGGGCAGAGCCGCCCAGCGCAGCCAGACGTCGCGCCGCCTGAATGCGCACAAATGTCATCACGGCCTCGCGAAACAGATCGGACTTGTCCATGCCGGGGTCAGCCACTTCCAAGGCGCGCTGGTACAAGGCATCGTCGATGGTGATGGTGGTTCGCATGGCGGTTTTAGTCATCAAATTTGATGCAATCTTACATCGGCTTTGATTCTGCCCGTTGGCATGCGCGTAGAGCCGCGCACCTCGTCGCCTGCATGGTATGTGCACTCAATGCGCCACCCCGTCGCGCTTTACTACCTTGAGTGCCGTGAGCCATAGGATTTTGATAACAATCAAGACCAACGGGTTTGCGCCAACACCAGCAGGCGCCGGGCTTGCTTGATGCACTCGTCCAGCATCGCCTGGCTGACCGGTTCGCCGTCGTAGTCGCTCAAGTTGCGTTGCTTGCGCAGTCCGTCCAGCACGCGGATCTCCGCCGGCGCCACGTCCAGTGTGTGGATCAGGCATTGCAGTGTGGTCTGGTGGTGGCCGGGCTTGCTTGTCGACGTGCGATAGCCCTTGTCCAGCAAAGCCGCGTCGGCCACCGACCGGATGGAGGTGTACGCGCAGTCAAAACGCGTTTCGGCGCTGTTGTCGGTACGCAGTGCATCGGCCAGACGGCTCTGCGCAGTCTGCAGCATGCGCCCGCGCAGTTGGGGCGATGGCGGCACCGCGTCCAGCAAACCGATCCGGTGCAGGTTGGCCAACGGCTCAGAGCTCATCGTCTGCACCCATCACCAGCAGCCTGGGCTTGTTCAGCAAGTCCTGCACAAAACTGTCGCCGGCCGTCTTGCGGCTGTGCCACTCGGTCGGCGACATCACCTTCGGGTTCACCTCGCGTCCCAGCACGGCCTGACTGTCGTACAGCCCATGCACCACATCGCCATACCCCACGTCGCCCAACACCATCACGTCCACATCGCTGTGCGGGCCTTCGCTGCCCTTCGCCACCGATCCATAGACAAAAGCCACCCGAATCTGCCCGGCCAATGGCGCCAGTGCCGCCTGCAGCACATCCACCAGCCCGATGCTCTTGCGCACTAGGCCCAGCAATTCCGGGTACACCGGGTGGTCGGTGTTGGCACTGAACTGTGTCTGGTTGCCCACTTTCTGCACCTTGAGCAGGCCCACGCCCTCCAGCAGGTCCAGCTCCCTCTTGAGCGAACCCACCGAGGCCGATGCCGTCAGGCGTTCCAGCTCGCGCATGTGAAACCACTGCCCTGCACGCATGAACAGCACCGCCAACAAGCGGCGCCGGTATTGCAGTGGAAAAAGCACATGGCCGAGCAGTATGTTCTTCATGAGAGATCAATAGTTCTTTGTGGGAGAACATTTTGCCTCGAATCGGGTGCGCTCAATGCGCCACCCCGTCCCGCCGCAGCACCTTGAGTGCCGTGAGCCATAGGATTTTGATGTCAAAAGCCAGCGATTGGCGCTGGGCGTATTCGGCATCAAAGCGCACCTTGATGGGGATGGGCAGTTCGTCGCGGCCGTTTACTTGGGCCCAGCCGGTCAGGCCGGGGCGCAGGTGGTGGGCACCGGCTTGGGTGCGCAGCGCGATCAGGTCGTGCTGGTTGAATAGCGCCGGGCGCGGCCCGACAAAGCTCATGTCGCCCTTGAGGATGCTCCAGAGCTGGGGCAGTTCGTCGAGGCTGCTGCGGCGCAAAAAGGGGCCGATGGGTGTGAGCCAGCGCTGCGGGTCGGTGAGCAGGTGCGTGGCCACGGCCGGGGTGTCGGTGCGCATGCTGCGAAACTTGGGCATGTAAAAGTTGCGGTTGTTGCGCCCGACGCGCTCGCTCCAGTACAGGGCCGGCCCGGGCGAAGTCAGGCGCACGGCCAAGGCCACCAGCGCCAGCGGCAGCAGCAGCACCAAGGCGGCCAGCAAAGCCAGCACCAAATCAAATCCGCGCTTCATGCAGCCGCCCCCATGCCGGCCGCTGCGCGCCGCAAGCCTTCATCCACCGAAACCGGCGGGCGCCAGCCTAGGGTGGTGCAGGTGTGGGCAATGTCGAGATGCAAATTGCCCAACAAGCGCCGCGCCTTCTCGCGCTGGCCCAGCAGGGCCGCCGCCGCCATCAGGCCCCCAGTGGGCACGGGCCACAAGCGCGCCGGGCGGCCCAAGGCCACGCCCATGCGCTGCAACAGCTCGGCGGTGGACAGGTCGTGGCCGTCGCTGACCATAAAGGTCTGGTTGGCCGCAGCCGGGTGCTCTAGGCAGGTGCAGAGCAAATCTACCAGATTGTCTAGGCCCACAAAACTGCGCCGGTTGCTGTGCGCCAGCCCTAGGGGCAAGGGCCAGCCCCGCTGCACCGCGCGCATCAGGGCGGCAAAGTTGGCCTTCACGCCCGGCCCATAGACCAAGGGCGGGCGCACGATCACCAGCTCTAGGCCGCTGGCAGCCGCCAGCGCGCGCAAACCCTGCTCGGCCTCGTGCTTCGACACGGCATAAGCGTCTTCGGGCTGGGGCAGGTCGTCGTGGCGAAAGGGGCGCCCGGCGGCGGTGTGCTCGCCGTTGACCTTGGCCGTGCTGACAAACACAAAGCGCCGCACCCCCGCCGCCACGGCCTGCTGCGCCAGGTGCAGGGTGCCAGCCGTGTTGGCTGCGCGAAAGGCGGCCAGCGGATCGGGCGCCGTGTCGTGCATGATGTGCACCCGCGCCGCCAAGTGCACCACGGCGCTGCACCCGCGCAACAAGCCAGACCAATCTTGGCTGGTGTGCAGCTGCGCCACCCCGGCCAGTGCGCCGCCCGCCATGCGGTGCTCGTGCCGCGCGCTGCCCGATACCGCAAACCCAGCATCGTGCAAACGGCGCTCGAGCGCTTGGCCCACAAAGCCGGATACGCCGGTGATCAAAACGCCTGTGCGGGTGCTTGTGGTGTTGGGGGTGCTGGAGTTGGGTGGGTTTGATGTCATGTAGAGGATTGGGCCGCCGGCCGGTTTGTGCTCAAAGCTGCGGCTCATCAACCGCGCGTAAGGCCATACACCAGCAGCCCCAGCCACTCGTGCAAAGCCGTTTGCCAGCGCAGCAGGCTACGGGCCAATGAATACTCGGTGAGCGGCGTGCTGGTGCCCGTGCGAAAGTCCACCGGATAGGGTGTCACGCGGCAGCCCTGCGCCTGAAACTCGGCCATGGCGCGCGGCATATGCCAGGCCGATGTGAGCAGTAGCCAAGGCTGCTGGCAGCGCGGCCCCAGCAGTTGCGCCACCTTGATGGCGTTTTCGCGCGTGTTGCGGGCGCCGCCTTCAAGCTGCACGCGGCGCATGTCCAGCCCCTGCTGCGCAAAAAACACGCCTGCCAGCTCGGCCTCGGTCGTGCCGGTGGGCAGCAGCCGCCCTTCGCCACCCGAAAATACCAGCTCCAGTGTAGGGTGCTGGCGCATCAAATACAGCGGCGCCGTCATGCGCTCGGCTGCATCGCCCAGGGGCACTTGGCCGTGGGCTGCAAAACTGCTTGGGTGCCCGGTGGCACCACCCAGCACAATCACACCCACATGCTGCCCCACGGTGTGCGCGGGCGGCGCGGCGTAGCGGTTCTCGAGTGGCCGCAACAACGCATCAGGCAGCGCCATGAACCCCAGCAAACCCAACACCACCAAACCCGCCCAAAGCATAGACATGCCCAGCACACGGCGGCGCCACAGCACCAGCAAGGCCAGACCCCACCACAGCGCCAGCCAAAACATGGGCTGGGTAATGGCGGATAGGAGCTTGGAGGCGGTGAACAAGGAGGTGGTCATTTAGTTCGAACCTGAATCACTCGCTTCAATTTTAAAAAGAACCAAATGACTAATAGACTCCAGTTACGAGACGGCGGGTTAGGCTTTTTATCCCGCGGCAATTTTTCTAATACCAAATGCAGAAATTTAGAACAATCTCAACTCCAAAGCCAAACCCAAGGAAAAAATTGGTACGGAAGCCAATAATTCGCATGAATAGCAAAAAACAACCAAACAAATTGAACTGATGCCGCCCCGAGGGAAACCAGAATCACCCAATAGATTCTCGTGCCAGAACAAAATTGAAAGATATACGGCAATCTAGAAAAAACAAAAATCTGAAGAGGCAGCCAATACAGAGCGATGCGATCGACTGCAGTTGAGGAAGGTGATAGCATAAGTAAAGGTATGAAAGCAATCCCAGCGACAGAAAACCACGTCCAAAACTTAACGGCTGAGTCTTTTAAGTCAAATCGCCCCCGGAACAACAAGAACAAAGCTGCCGGAAGCGCATTCATAATAATGCGTATCCACGCACCAACCGAATCCATTTCGGCCACAATATAGCCGCGAAAAAGGTTATCTATATAATCTAAAAGCAACAAGTAAAAAACAATTGAGCCAGCAATGAAAATAGCAATCAATTGAAGTGTGAGCACCTTATTAAATGCAAAAATTGCAAGCGGAATCAAGATGACAGCTGACTTATGAAAAGTAGCGGCTACGGTAACCCAAAATACAAATACCAGAAATCTACCCTGTAGCAGAGCCGTGAGCCCTAGCATGGCCAGCCCAAGCGCTACCGCTTGCCTTGTATAGCCCATAGCCACCACAATCACACAAAATGGCACTGCAACCAACAAAGCAAGCCATGGATTTGGTTGATGCTTACAAAAAGCAATTAAACCCCATGAAAAGAGCGCTGCACAAACGGTGTTAACGAATATTACCCCACCTCCAAGATTGGCACCTACCCAGTTTAGCGCAGCATAAGAGGGGTCAGTAATATTAACAGCCTCCCACAAAGTCAAGCCCGTAACATTTTCAACATGCATGTAATACGCATACCAATCACCACCTACTTCGTAACGCAAACCTATTAACAGTGTTAAACAAATCCATGCAAAAACCCAAACTAGATGCGATCTGAAAACCAAAGCCTGCGCACCATGCATCTGCGGCTGCCTATGTGCTATTGCAGCAAAAAAAATTACACCAAAAATAAGCCAATAAGTTAACATAACCTGAATCCGTGACCTCAAGCCCAGCCCAAGCCCAGCCCAAGCCGAATCAGCATTTGGACATGAATTCCGCTCTGGATTTCTCAAATTTGGCCCAAGCCGAGCGTGTTTGCGCGCCCATGCGCTATCAAAGCATGGGAACGGATGCGTTGAACAAGGCCGTATGGGTGTTTTTGCCTGCAAGCG
>Ga0208242_100276_pt1 | contig 49800 bp, 55 predicted proteins | sample SubbioAug_CSW13A_FD_184825 | JGI IMG/M metagenome (GOLD analysis project Ga0208242, IMG submission 184825) | Serpentinite rock and fluid subsurface biosphere microbial communities from McLaughlin Reserve, California, USA - CR12Aug_CSW13A (SPAdes) | ecosystem: Environmental > Terrestrial > Deep...
GTTTCGGCGCTTGAAGGGTTACCGTCGCATCTTCTCGCGGTTCGAAAAGCTCGATTCGATGTTCCTGGGCTTTCTCAGCTTCGTGCTGGTGGCCGACGGCCTTCGTGGTTTGTGTTAACAGGCCCTACTTCGAGACCATCAACCCCGCCACGCAGGGCATTCTGGCCGAGGTCGCTTCGGGTACCGAGGCAGAAGTGAACGCCGCGGTCCAGGCCGCAAAAGACGCCTTCCCCACCTGGGCGGCGCTGCCTGCCACAGAGCGCGCCAAGAAGGTGCGGGCACTGGGTGACCTGATCGCCAAACACGTGCCCGCGATTGCGCAAACCGAGACCAACGACACCGGCCAGGTGATCGCGCAGACCGGCAAGCAGCTGATCCCGCGCGCCTCAGACAACTTCACCTACTTTGCCGAGATGTGCACCCGCGTGGACGGTCACACCTATCCCACGCCCACACACCTGAATTACACGCTGTTCCACCCGGTGGGCGTGTGCGCGCTGATCTCGCCGTGGAACGTGCCCTTCATGACCGCCACCTGGAAGGTCGCGCCGTGCCTGGCCTTCGGCAACACGGCGGTGCTCAAGATGAGCGAGCTCAGCCCGCTGACCGCCGCGCGCCTGGGTGAGCTTGCGCTGGAGGCCGGCATCCCCGCCGGCGTGCTCAACGTGGTACATGGCTTTGGCAAGGAGGCGGGCGAGCCACTGTGCGCCCACCCCGATGTGCGCGCCATCAGCTTCACTGGCTCCACCGCGACCGGCAACCGCATCGTCAAGGCCGCGGGTCTGAAGAAGTTCAGCATGGAGCTCGGCGGCAAGAGCCCGTTCGTCATCTTCGACGACGCCGACCTGGACCGCGCGCTGGACGCCGCACTCTTCATGATCTTCAGCAACAACGGCGAGCGCTGCACGGCGGGTTCGCGCATCCTGGTGCAGCAGAGCATCTACGCCGACTTCGCCGCGAAGTTCACCGAGCGCGCCAAGCGCATCGTGGTGGGCGACCCGCTGGATGAGAAGACCACCATCGGCCCGATGATTTCCAAGGCGCATCTGGCCAAGGTGCGCAGCTACATCGAGCTGGGGCCGAAGGAGGGCGCGACCATGTTGTGCGGCGGCATCGACCGGCCGTCGTATGCGGCGGAACTGCCGTCGCATGTGGCGGCGGGCAACTACGTCTGGCCGACCGTGTTCGCCGACGTTGACAACCGCATGAAGATCGCGCAGGACGAGATCTTCGGCCCGGTCGCCTGCCTGATCCCGTTCAAGGACGAGTCGGACGCCATCCGCATCGCGAACGACATCGCCTACGGTCTGTCGAGCTATGTGTGGACGGAGAACATCGGCAAGGCGCACCGGGTGGCGGCGTCGATCGAGGCGGGCATGTGCTTCGTGAACTCGCAGAACGTGCGGGACCTGCGGCAGCCGTTTGGGGGCACCAAGGCATCGGGCACTGGGCGCGAGGGAGGGACCTGGAGTTACGAGGTGTTTTTGGAGCCCAAGAACGTGGCTGTGTCTCTCGGGTCTCACCACATTCCTCACTGGGGGGTGTGATTTGCGCTCCCTTGTTTCGCTCACAGACCTGGGCGGGATCGTGCGTGCGGGGTACCCAACTCCGCGAATGTCCCCCGGCCCGGGCTGCGCCCGTGCCTCCTCCTTCCACCAAACCCGTCAGCCGATAAGCAACAGGAGACAAGACAAATGGGCAAAGTAGCACTGGTCGGCAAGATCACCCACGTCCCTTCGATGTACCTCAGCGAACTCGACGGGCCACGCAAAGGCACGCGCCAGGACGCCATCGACGGCCACAAGGAAATCGCGCGTCGCTGCAAAGCACTGGGGGTGGACACCATCGTTGTCTTCGACACCCACTGGTTGGTCAACGCCAACTACCACCTCAACTGCGCCCCGCACTGGGAGGGTACCTACACCAGCAACGAACTGCCGCACTTCATCAGCAACATGCCCTACGCCATTCCCGGCAACCGCGAACTGGGGCAACTGCTGGCCAAGGTGGCCAACGAACACGGCGTCGAAACCCTGGCCCACCACGCCACCACCCTCGGCCCCGAATACGGCACCCTCGTGCCCATGCGCTATATGAACGACGACCAGCACTTCAAGGCGGTCTCGGTCTCGGCGCTCTGCACCTCGCACTACCTGAATGACAGCGCCCGCCTGGGATGGGCCATGCGCAAGGCGGTGGAAGACCACTACGACGGTACCGTCGCCTTCCTGGCCAGCGGCAGTCTGAGCCACCGCTTCGCACAGAACGGCCTCGCGCCCGAATTTGCCTTCAGGATCTGGAGTCCCTTCCTGGAGCACCTGGACCACGAAGTCATCCGCATGTGGCAGGCCGGCGAGTGGAAGGCATTTTGCGAAATGCTGCCCGAGTACGCCAGCAAGGGCCACGGCGAAGGCTTCATGCACGACACCGCCATGATGCTGGGTGTGTTGGGCTGGAGCGAATACAAAGGTCAGGCCGACATCGTCACCCCGTACTTCGGCGCCAGTGGCACCGGCCAGATCAACGCGCTGTTTCCGGTGCTGCCGGTCACTGGCGCGGCCATCCCTCAGCCGGTGGCCTCGCGCGCCGACGGCTACACCTCGGTCGCCACCCGGCTGTAAAGCCCAAGCACTCCATGCCCCACCTCGTCATCCTCTACACCCCCAACCTTGACAAACCCGCCTCGCAGGGCGGCGTCGACATGGGCGGCCTGTGCCGCGCGCTGGCCGACGCCATGCTGGCCGTGCGCGACGAAAACGACGCACAGGTCTTCCCCACCGGCGGCACACGCGTGCTGGCGTACCCCGCCACGCATTTCGCGGTGTCCGACGGAGGCGCGGCGGGCCAGGCGGCGGGGCTGGGCAGCGACTACGCATTCGTGTACATGAACGTGCGCATGGCCAAAGGCCGCAGCGCCATGGTGCACCAGCGTGTGGGCGAGGCGCTCAACGCCGTCGTCAAGGAGCGCTTTGCCGAACAGCTGGCGCGCCGCCCCATCGGCATCACCGTGCAGGTCGACGAAGGCCACGAGGTCTTCGACGCCAAGAACAGCTCCCTGCACCCGCTCTTCAACAAGCCCTGAAACCGCCATGTTCGACGACGCTCTCGTTCAGCAGCTCGCCGCCGAGCTGCAACGCGCCCAGCAGACCCGCACGCAGGTCGAGCACTTTTCCAAACGCCACCCCGGCATGACCGTCGAAGACGGCTACCGCATCGGCCGCGCCTGGGTGGATCTTGAAAAAGCCGCCGGCAGGAAGGTCATCGGCCACAAGATCGGCCTGACCAGCCGCGCCATGCAAATCAGCAGCCAGATCGACGAGCCCGACTACGGCACCCTGCTCGACGACATGCTCTACACCGCCCAGGCCGGCGAGGTGCTGGAGATCCCGGTGAAGAACTTCATCGCCCCGCGCGTCGAGGTCGAGCTGGCCTTCGTGCTCAAGACGCCGCTGGCCGGTCCCAACGTCACTGTCGACGACGTGCTGGCCGCCACCGAATACATCACCCCTGCCATCGAGATCATCGACGCGCGCATCGAGCAGTTCGACCGCCACACCCAGGTGATGCGCAAGGTCTACGACACCATCAGCGACAACGCAGCCAACGCTGGCATCGTGATCGGCGCGGGCGACCCGGCCTTCAAAGCCGATCCGCGCACCACCAACCGCCCCTGGTGCGGTGCCATCCTGCGGCTCAACGGCGCGGTGGAAGAGACCGGCCTGGCCGCCGGCGTGCAGGGGGACCCCGCCATTGGCATCGCCTGGCTGGCCAACAAGCTCTGGCCCTGGGGCGAAACGCTGCAGGCCGGCGAGATCGTGCTGGCCGGCAGTTTCACGCGCCCCGTGGCGGCCAAGGCGGGCGACCTGTTCGAGGCCGATTACGGCCCGCTCGGTTGCCTGAGCTTCAAATTCATCTGATCTGGAGACCCCGCATGGCCGACGCCTTCCTCAAACCCGCCCGCTTCAGCGACGCCGAATGGCAGGCGCGCGTGCAGCTGGCCGCCTGCTACCGCATCTTTGCCCATCTGGGCTGGGCCGAGCTGATCTACAACCACATTTCCCTCCGAGTCCCAGGACCCGACGACCACTTCCTCATCAACCCCTTCGGCCTGCACTACACCGAGGTCACCGCGTCCAATCTGGTCAAGGTCGATATCGACGGCAACATCATTGGCAACGACGACTGGCCGATCAACCCGGCCGGCTTCACCTTCCATGGTGCCATCCACGCCACCCTGCCCGACGCGCACTGCGTGATGCACGTGCACACCACGCCGACCATGGCCGTGTGCTGCCTCAAGGACGGCCTGTCGTTCACCAATTTCTACGCCGCCCAGCTCTACGGCCAGGTGGCCTACCACGACTTCGAAGGCATCACCGTGCACCGCGACGAGGGCGCCCGCATCCTGGCCAGCGCGGGTGGCAAGCGGGTCTTGCTGCTGCGCAACCACGGTCCCGTCGTCATCGGACGCAACCTGGCGCAGGCCTTCAACATCATGTGGCTGGTGCAGCGCGCCTGCGAGATCCAGGTGGCTTCGCAGGCGCTGGGCGAACTGCAACCCATCAGCGAAGCCGCGCTGCAGGCCTGCGTGCGAGACTCGCTCAACTTCAACCCCAAGCATGGCGCCGGGGAGGATTCGTTTGCCGCCATGCAGCGCCTGATCGACCGCGTCGACCCGGGGTACCGCGCATGAGCACACCCAGCTTCCACAAAGTCGCCATCGTCGGCGTTGGCGCCATTGGTGGCCTGTTCGCCGGCTGGCTCGGTTCGCGTCTGCCGGCCGGTCAGATCCAGCTTTCGGCCGTGGCGCGTGGCGAAACCTTGCGAGCGCTGCGCGAGCGCGGCCTGGTGTGGGTCGATGGCGAGGGCACCGAACACCGCGTGGTGGTGAACGCCAGCGACGACCCGGCCAGCCTGGGCGTGCAGGACCTGGTGATCGTCTCGGTCAAGGGTCCGGCCATGCCTGCCGTCGCGCCCGCGGTGCGAGCGCTCATGGGGCCGCACACCGTGGTGCTGGTGGCCATGAATGGCGTGCCCTGGTGGTTCTTCGACGGCCTGCCCGGCGAGGCCGCTGGCCTGCAGCTCAACACGGTCGACCCCGGCGGCGTCACCGCGCAGCGCATCCCCACATCGCAGGTCATCGGTTGTGTGGTGCACGCCAGCGCCGCCGCGCCCCAGCCCGCGCGCATCGAGCGCATCAAGAACAACCAGCTCATCATCGGCGAGCCGGCTGGCGGCGTGAGCCCGCGCGTGCAGGCCGTGGCCGAGCTGCTGGGCGCGGCCGGCTTCGGCGTCACCGTGAGTGAGCGCATCCAGCGCGACATCTGGTTCAAGCTCTGGGGCAACATGACCATCAACCCCATCTCGGCCCTCACCGGCGCGCCCTGCGACCGCATCCTTGACGACCCGCTCGTGCGCGGCTACGTCAGCGCCATCATGCTGGAGGCCAAGGCCATCGGCGCGCGCATCGGCATCCCCATCGACCAGAGCCCCGAAGACCGCCACGCCGTCACGCGCAAGCTCGGCTCGTTCAAGACCTCGATGCTGCAGGACGTGGAAGCCGGCCGCCCCATCGAGCTCGACGCGTTGGTCGGCGCCGTGCGCGAGATCGGCGAGCATCTGGGCGAAGCCACCCCCCACATGGACGCGCTCATGGGCCTGACCCGGCTCATGGGGCAAATGCGCGGCCTCTACCCCGAACCCACTAAGGCACCGCAATGAAGATCCCCCAGAACACCTTCCTCGACGCCCTGAGAGCCGGCAAGCCCCAGATCGGCTGCTGGGTCGGCTTTGCCTCGCCCGACGTGGCCGAGGCCCTGGCCGGCTGCGGCTTCGACTGGCTGCTGATCGATGGCGAACACGCGCCCAACGATCCGCGCACCGCGCTCGACCAGCTGCGCGCCGTCGCCCCGTACAGCAAGACCCACGCCGTCGTTCGCGCGGTGCAGGCGGACGTCGCGCTGGTCAAGCAGTACCTTGACATCGGCGCGCAGACCCTGCTGATCCCGATGGTCGACACCGCCGAACAGGCCGCGCTCATGGTCCAGGCCATGCGCTACCCGCCCGAAGGCATCCGCGGCATGGGCGCGGCGCTGGCGCGCGCCTCGCGCTGGAACCAGGTGGATGACTACCTGAACCAGGCCAACGACCAGATGTGCCTGCTGGTGCAGGCCGAGACGGTGACCGCGGTGAAGAACCTCAAAGCGATTGCCGAGACCGAGGGCGTGGATGGCGTGTTCTTCGGCCCGGCCGACCTCTCGGCCAGCATGGGTCACCGCGGCCAGCCCGGCCACCCCGAGGTGCAGAAGGTCATCATGGACGGTATCGCCACCGTGCGCGCCGCCGGCAAGGCCGCCGGCATCCTTGCGACCGACCCGGTGCTGGCGCAGCAGTACCTCGACGCGGGCGCGCTGTTCGTGGCGGTGGGGGTGGACACGACGCTGCTGGTGAATGCGGCGAGCGGGTTGGTGCAGCGGTTTGGCGCCGGGGCGGTGGCCAAAGTGCCGTCCTCATCCGGGGGCTACTGAGCGCCCCCGGCGCCGCTCACTCGGGCAGATGGCAGACGGCTTCGACATTGTTGCCCTCGGGGTCGATCACGAAGGCGCCGTAGTAATTGGGGTGGTAATCCGGACGCAGGCCGGGCGCGCCGTTGTCCTTGCCGCCAGCGGCCAGGGCCGCCTTGTAGAAGGCGTCCACCTGTGCGCGGCTGTTGGCGCGCCATGCCAGATGGCAACCCGATGTGGCCGCCGGCCCGCCGTAGGGAGAAGGCCCGTCGATAAACCAGACGTCGGCCTTCTTGCCGTCGGGCTCGGTGGCGTCCGGGTATGCCATGCCGAGCATGTTGGAGCCGTAGTTCCCTTCAAAACAGACGCTGTAACCCAGCGGTGCCAGGGCCGCGCTGTAGAAGGCCTTGGCCTTGGCAATGTCCGTTACGCGAAAAGTCATGTGATCGATCATGGTGGGGTCCTCCTAATGGTTCGGTACACGAAAGAGTGCTTGAGAACTGTATATAAAAACAGTATTCAGTGCAAGTATCTCAACCAGGCCAACGAACAGATGGGCCTGCCGGTGCAGGCCGAGACGGTGACCGCGGTGAAGAACCTCAAAGCGATTGCCGAGACCGAGGGCGTGGATGGCGTGCTCTTCGGCCCGGCCGACCTCTCGGCCAGCATGGGGCACCGCGGCCAGCCCGGCCACCCCGAGGTGCAGAAGGTCATCATGGACGGTATCGCCGCCGGCTGCGCCGTCGGCTGGGTACTGAGAGACCAGGCTTCATCCGACCCCGACGAAGTCTGCAAGAGGCAGGTCGCAGGCCTGGCGCAGGGCCACCATGGATGCCGTCCCAGTGAAGCCGGGCAGATCACAACGGTCGGCGTCCTCCAGGGGAACGATGTCGGCGAAGCCGGAGTCTGCAATCCTCCTGTCAAGAGCTCCACCGCTGAACTGAAGAGGGTTGCTTTCCCCAGCGCGCGGGAGTTGGGGAAACCCGGGGTCTCATCAACTCCAAGCTCAACACCTTCGGGCACACCAACGCGCATGGGAGGGCACCAGAAAGGCGCCCTTTGGCTGCTCCGGCAAGCGCCATCTGGGTATCGGACCGCATCGCCCGCACGATGGCGATCGCCTCATGGACATGGGTTTGAAGCAAGCGCAGATGGACCTGTTCGCGCGGCATGGAGAGCAGCCCACAAGGCGTTGGTGCACGGCCATTGAGCGTGCTCAAGGCGTCCGCCCGCGTCACTTCCCAAACTGAAGGCCTCGCTGGACACGGCAGCGTTTCCAAGGTCTTCAGACGTGAGCACAAATCCTTTGAGGCATGGCATCACCATGTACCGTCTTCTGGTCGCGGTGGACCGGTATCAGCTTGATCCGCCGTTGCACACGTTCCTCCTCGAACGCAAGCGATGGCAGCCGATGCCAGTGCCACTGCCGGTCGCGAAGCCTCAGGCATCCGACTGAAGATGCCATGAACCTCGTGTTGTCATTGCTCCTCGGTCTGGCGATGTCCGGCGCGTTTGCGCAACCACTGCCGGCGCAACGCAATGTCGAGACGGTGGGTGCATCCGTTCGCACACACGCCGCAGTGCAAGGTGACTTCATGGCGATGGGCGCTCGGGTGCTGGTGGACGAGCCGGTGGGCGCTGACGCCCTCCTGGTGGGCGGAGCCGTCCAGGTGAGCGCCCCTGTAGGTGAGGATCTGCGCGTCGCGGGGGGCGACGTGGCCTTGGAGAGCAAGGTTGGCGGGGACTTGATGGTCGCCGCCGGCAACCTGCGGCTCGCTCGCTCAGCGCAGGTGGCGGGACGGGCCGATCTGGCGGCAGGGGACGTGCTGGTGGATGGCCAGCTGGATGGTTCCCTGGCCGTGCGCGCCCGCCGACTGTTGCTCAATGGCACGGTGAAAGGCAGTGTGCAGGCCGCCGTCGAAGAGATGGAGCTGGGCCCGCAGGCGCGCGTGGGTGGCAGCCTTCATCACACGTCGGCCAGAATCACCCAGCACCCCGCCGCCGTGGTGTCCGGCGCGGTGGAGCAAGTCGAACGTCTGTTTGACGGTGATGCCCGCTGGCGCGATGACAGGCGACACCCCATGCATGCAGGCAGGTGGCCGGCGACGGGTGGCTGGTGGCTGCTGGTCCCGCTGTCGATGGGCCTGCTCGGCGTCCTGGCATTGGGTGGGCTATTTCTGTTTGTGTTCTCCCATTTCTCCAACCAGGCCGCGCTCCAGCTCGAGGCGTCACCTTGGCGTGCGCTGGCCATCGGTGTCGGGGTGCTGATGGCCTTGCCAGTGCTGGCGATGCTGCTCTTCTTCACCTTGCTGGGCATTCCGCTGGGTCTGATCGTGATGGCCTTGTACCCGCCCATGCTGCTCTTGGGGTGGTTGACGGGCGCATTGTCTGCCGCGCGCTGGATGGCCAGGCGCATGTCGTCGGCCCCGACCTTGGATTCAGCTGCGGTTCCCTATGGCTGGATGGCGCTGGCCGTCATCGGTTTGGTCGTCGCGGGCGCGGTGCCCGTAGCGGGTCCCTTGGTCACTGCAGCCACCCTGGCCGCTGGCGTGGGTGCTTGCGTCCTGGAGTGGCGCCGCAGGCTGGTCAGGCCGCCGACGAACGCAGCATGAACCCGGCCCCTCCAACGTCGGAACGACCGACTCGGTTCAGACAAGAGCATCCGCCAGAAGCTGCTTCGGATCGCGCAGTTGTTCGATCACGTGGAACAGAAAGCGGCCTCCGACGGCTCCATCGATCACCCGATGGTCATAGACCAGGGTCAACGGCAGCATCTGACGGGTCACGAAAGCGCCGCCCACCTCGACCACCCTCGGGCTTGCCCGCCCCATGCCGAGGATGGCGATCTCCGGTGCATTGATGATCGGTGTGAACCCGGTGCCACCCAGCTGGCCGAGATTGGTGATCGTGAAACAGGCACCCTCCGCATCGCTCATCGCGAGCTTGCCCGATCGGGCTTTGTCAGCCAGCACCTGGATGGCGACCGCCACATCCATCAAGCTCTTCCTGTCGACATCCCGCACCACAGGCGCCAGCAGACCGATCGGCGTTTCGGCGGCAAACGCCACATGGCAGTACTTCTTGAGCACCAGTTCGTTCGTTCTGGTGTCCAGCGAGGCATTGAAGTCGGGAAACGACTTGAGCGCATTCGCGCACGCCTTCATGGCGAAGGCCAGCACCGTGAGCTTCACGCCCGTATCCTTGATGGCCATGCCTTGCCGCAGGGCGTTCAGCATGGTCAGGTCGCATTCGTCGAATTGTGAGACGTGCGGCACCGCCGTCCAGCTGGCACTCAACCGACGTGCGATGACTTGGCGGACGCGGCTGAAGGGTCTGCGCTCGACCTCGCCGAACAGCGCGTAGTCGTAGGTTTCGACCTCAGGCGTGGGGGGCATGGCAATCGAACCCACGTGCTATGCCTGAGCAAAGACCTGATCGCCGCTTTTCCCACCCAGACCCGGGTGGATGTCAAAGCGCACGGCGCCCACTGCTGCGCGAGAGCCCGCCACGGCAGCAATTCGCGCGGTGCCCGCCGCACCAAAACCTCCACACAACTCGATGGCCTGGATGCCTTGATCCAGCAACGACTGCACGACCTTCTCGGCCTGCTCATAGTTGGTGACCCCGATGGTGGTTAGCTCCACCTCGGGCGTTCGAACCACACTGCGGTGTTCGGCGGGATTCGTGCCCGGCGCAAGAAAAATGAAGGCTGCTTTCAGTGCCATGTTCATCTCCTGGTGAAGCGTTCAAACCTGCTTTTCCGGCTGGAAGTCGGCGACAAAGCGATCAATCTCCGATTCACTCACCTCGGCATCGGCGATCACACCGACCAGCGCACCGACTGGCAAAACGGCTCCCTGAGCAACCACCTGCCTGCGCAGGACGCCTGCGGCCTGTGCCTCGCATTCACTGGTGACTTTTTCGGTTTCCACATCGAACACCCGTTGCCCGGGTGAGACGGTGGCCCCTGGTGCCACATGCCAGAGCGCCACCGTCCCCTCCTTCATGGTGAGCCCCAACTTGGGCATTGTGAGCGCCTGGATCACCGCCGCCTTCATCGAGCGATCGCCGCTTTGGCGCCAAAAGCGACGCTGTCTTTCACCGCATGGGCAATGGTTGCCGCATCGGGGATGTACGCGTCCTCCAGGTTCGGAGCGAACGGCACCGGCGTGTGCGGAGGTGCCACCATTCGCACGGGCGCGCGCAGCGACGAGAAAGCCTCCTGAGCCACCAGCGCCGCCACATCTGCCGCGATATTGCAGCGCGGGCTGGCTTCGTCCACAGCCACCAGCCGTCCGGTCTTGCGCACGCTGCGCACAATGGCGCCCGTGTCCATGGGAGAGGTCGTTCTCAGGTCGATGACGTCGCAATGGATCTGCTCGGCCTCCAGCATGGCTGCAGCTTCCACCGAGAACTTCACCATACGCCCCACGGCGACGATGGTGGCGTCGGAACCCGAGTGAACGAGCTTGGCCTTGCCAAATGGAATGGCGTAGGGCTCATCGGGCACCTCTTCCAGATCGTCGTACATGGCCTTGTGCTCAAAGAAGATCACCGGATCGTCGTCGCGAATGGCCTGCGTCATCAGGCCCTTGGCCTCGTAGGGCGACGAGGGGATCACCACCTTGAGGCCGGGTATGTGCGTGAACACGGGGTACAGACACTGGCTGTGCTGGCTGGCCGCGCGCGAACCGGCTCCATACAAGGTGCGCACCACCACAGGCGTGGTGGCCTTGCCGCCGAACATGTAGCGAAACTTTGCCATCTGGTTGATGATCTGGTCGCCGCACACCCCGAAGAAATCGACGAACATCAACTGCGCCACCGGTCGCAATCCGGCCACCGCCGCCCCGGCGGCGGCTCCGATGAATGCGCTTTCGCTGATGGGCGTATCGATGACGCGCTCCCGGCCGAACGCGCCCAGAAGCCCTTTGCTGGCACCCAGCACATCGCCCCAGGCATCCTGCTGCCCTTTGGCACCCATACCGCCGGCGATGTCCTCGCCCATGACGATCACCCTGGCGTCGCGCTCCATTTCCTGGCGCATGGCTTCGTTCAAGGCCGTTCGAAATGACTTCTTGCTCATGCCGGTTCTCCTGCATAGGTCTTGTAGACGTCCGTCAACAACTCAGCCTTCTCAGGTGGCGCTGATGCGCGCGCTTCTGCCACGGCGACGTCAATGAGCCGGGCCACATCGGCTTCGATCCGGTCCAGGGTCAAGGCATCCACCTGACCGGAGCTGATGAGTCGTGCGCGCAGGAACTTGAGACAGTCAAGAAAATTGCGCTCCTCCCGAACCTCGCCCGGCGGTCGGTAGGTCATCTGATCGCCCTCGAAATGCCCGAAGTAGCGCGTGAATTCGATGTGGATGAACTCTGGCCCACCTCCCGCGCGCAGTCTGGCCACCGCCTCCTGTGCGGCTCGATAGACTGCGAAGAAGTCGTGTCCGTCGATGCGCACCCCTGGGATCCCAAACCCCTCGGCGCGGCGCACAGGGTTGTGCCCGCCAATCGACCATGTACTGGCTGTGCTCTCTGCATAGCCGTTGTCTTCCAGAACGAAAAGCACCGGCAGCTGGTAGACCGAAGCGAAGTTCATCGACTCCAGCGTGGTCCCCTGGTTGAAGGCACCGTCCCCGAAGAACGCGACTGCCACCGCCTTGCTGCGCATCACCTTGGCCGCCAGCGCCGCGCCACACACCAGTGGTGGTCCTCCTCCCACGATGCCATTGGCGCCCAGCATGCCTTTGCCAATGTCGGCGATGTGCATGGAGCCCCCTTTTCCCTTGCACAGACCGTTTCCTCGCCCGAAGATTTCTTTCATCATCGCGCTGATGTCGCAACCCTTGGCAATCGCATGTCCGTGCCCACGGTGCGTGCTGGCAATGTGGTCACCATCTTCCAGCTGCATGCAGACACCGACGGCGGACGCTTCTTCGCCAGCGTAGAGATGCACGAAACCCGGGATCTGGCCCGTCGCGAACTCCTTGTGAACGCGCTCCTCGAACTCGCGGATCGCGCACATGTCGTGATACGCCCGCATCAGCTTCTCCTTTTCAATCTGCATGTCCAGTCTCCTTGAAGTTGATACTGCCTGGCCGCGCAGATGGGTGCTTCGCGACCTGCCACCACCATAGGCGCGTCGCGATCAGGAGCCTTGAGTTGACGCAATGAAACCCCAATCCAGCGAGGATCAGGCGATGTGTTGAGCGCACATGAACCGCTTCATTCGGCAGGTGCTTGATCACTGCAATGGGGGGCTCCATGGTCGGCGACAGCAGCACTTGCTGACCACGAACCATCCCGGCCCCGGCACTGCCGCCGGCCTGCGTCCCGCGCTACTGGAATTGCTGCGGCGCGGCTTGGCACCCAAAAAGAGGCGTCGTGTGTGGCTTCTTGGGTGGCACGGCTTTGGCCCGGGTCAGGCGAACAAATGGCGCACCTTTCGGGCAGACTTCAAACCCATCGTGCAGCTTCACTTCCGGACAGGTCGTGATGGCGCCACGGGACGCATCCGCAGGGCGGCTTCGAGCAAGCGGTCATGACCATAGATGTCCTCGAAGAAATGCATGCGACCCTCCTTGAAGATGGCCGTGCCATAGGCAATGAGCACCGGCACCGGTTCAGCCAACCGCACGGTCGATGACGTGCCCAGGTTCATGGCTGCGACGATGGCGGGTTCGCTCCATCCGGGCATGTCCTCCATCACGAACGAAGCCAGGTCCACCGGCCGCTCCACCCGGATGCAGCCATGGCTGAAATCCCGCCGCTCGCGTTCGAAGAGTCTGACAGACGGGGTGTGGTGCAGGAAGATGCTCTCGTTGTTGGGAAACACGAACTTGATGTCGCCCAACGCGTTGCGCGGGCCGGGTCGCTGGCGTATGCGCAGGGCCCCCGCCATCACGGCATCGAGCCGGGCGGTGCTCAGGCTGGTCTCGACTTGGCCGCCGGGAGTGACGAACTCGAAGCCCTCGCGGTCGAAGTAGCCCGGGTCGCGCCGCAGGCGGGGCACCGTCTCCTCGCGAGCGATCGAAGATGGCACGTTCCAGTAGGGACTGAACTCGATGTAGCGCATGTCGACATCGATGAGCGGGGTGCGGGTATCCAGCGCCTTGCCGACGATCACTTTCATGCTCTGGCGCAGCCGGATGCGGCCGTCCTGCACTTCGTAGGCACGCAGGACGAATTCGGGCACGTTGATGACCACCATGCGCCGCGCCTGCAGCACCGGCGTCCAGCGCAAGCGCTCCAGGCTCAGGAGGATCTGGCGCGCCCGCGCCTCCGGCGTGACCTCCAGCTGGGTCAGCGTGGCCTTGCCGATCACCCCGTCGACCGTCAGGCCGTGCCGCCGCTGGAACGCCTGCACGGCTTCCACGAGCACGCCGTCGTAGCGCGAAGGCGTCGGCACAGCGGTAGGCAGGTCGCCGATCAAGGCCAGGCGCTGCGACAGCAGCTCAAGCCCTGCCCAGGGCTGCCCGGGTTCGAGCTTGCGCGAGCGCCCTTGACGCGACAGCGGCAGCGCCGGCAGCGGCTGCAGCCAGGCCGGGTGGCCCGTCCAAGCGCGGTACTGCGCCAGGGCCTCGCGCAGGCGCTCGTACTGGGACAACTGGGGCACCGCATGGTGCACGGCATCTTCCAGGCGTCCGGCTATCAACGCGCGCTGCAGCTCGGCACCGGCATCGAAACCGTTGCGCTGCGGCGCGCGGTATTTCTGGTATAGCTGGCCCGGGTCGATCCGCCCCAGGTGCAGATCGTGCAGGTAGCGCTCCATGGCGGTGGTGATCGCCTGCGACAGCAAATCCTGCTCCGGGTTGGCACCCGGTCGGCGCATCGCAGCATCCATGGCCGCTGCGAGCGCATCGACCCCATAGTCCTGCGGATCCAGCCCGTGGCTGCCTGCATCGCGCAACAGCGCCAGCGCCTGCAGCGCCGGCAGGCCTGGGCGGTCGCCGTCGAACCAGGACAGGTCTGCGGCCGACACCGCGCCCGCCCACCACAGCGTGATGGTGCAGAGCAGCTGTTTCCAGTCCGGCAGGCTGACTTGCAGGAAAAGCATGGGGGAATTATCGCTATCGCCCGTCGGCTGGCGCGGCACTGGGGCCGTGCCTATCGGGTGTTGCTTCACGGTCGCAGAACAGCTGCCTCAACTGACCACGCATCCCCCGCTGAAAACACCCCCTCCTGCCTTCCACCCACCTCCACCGCACAAGCCTTGGTCAAACCCCCAGTGATCACCCAATCCCCTGCCTCCAACCGCCGGTCCATGGCGGCCAGTTCCCGCGCCAGCCGCGCCACCGCGTCCAGCGGGTGGCCGTCGGCATCGGCGCCCACGCCCTGGCCCAGCGTGTGGTGGCCGTCGTGCAGGCGCACTGCCACGGTGTCCAGCGCCATCAGATCGGTCACCGGCAGGCGCGGCCCGACCACGACCTGACCCGCGGACGCGTTGTCGGCGGTGTTCTGTTCGAGGTTGAAGCGGTATCCGGTCCAGGTGGAGTGCACGACTTCGAGGCAGGCGTAGGCGCCTTCCACGGCAGCGGCCACGGTGTGGCGGTTGACGGGCGCTTGCCGCGAGTCGAGGGCGGTTTGGATTCGCAGCCCGATCTCGGGCTCCACCCGCGGCTGCACCAGGCACTCGTGCACCGCGTCGCCCGAGCCGAGCAGCATCCAGTCGGTCAGCGGTCCGATGTTGGGCCGGTCAATGCCCATCTGGCGGCGCATGACCTCGGAGGTGTAGCCCAGCTTCCACCCGACCACGCGCTCGCCGGCGGCCAGGCGCAGGTCGAGCAGCGCGCGCTGGATGGCGTAGGCGTTGGCGAGGGTGGGCAAGCCGATGGTGGCCTCGGCGTCCAGCGTGCGCCCGGCCTGGCGGGCGGTCCAGATGCGTTCGGCGGCCTCGGCCACCGCGCCGGGCGCGGTCATGGCGCGGACCCTAGCGCCCCAGGTCTTTCGCCGACACCCCGGCGATGCCCCAGTTCTCCTTGGGCATCTCGTGGATCCAGACGCGAATCGTTTCCTTCTTCGCATCGGTGGCCTCGTGCAGCGCCTGGGTGACCTTCTCGATCACGGCTTTCTTCTGCTCGGGCGTGCGGCCTTCGAGCATGTAGATTTGTGCGAACGGCATGGTGATGCTCTCCTCAGGCGGCGCGCCGCTGCTCGCGCGCATCGCGCGCGCGGGCCATGGTCATCGCGGTGTCCTCGATCATGTCTTCCTGACCGCCGACCATCTTCTTGCGGCCGAGCTCGACCAGGATGTCGCGCGCCGACAGGCCGTACTTGACGGCGGCGCGCTTGGCGAACAGCAGGAAGCTGCCGTACACACCGGCGTAGCCCAGCGTCAGCGCGTCGCGGTCGATGCGGATCGGGAAGTCCATGATGGGGGTGACCAGGTCTTCGGCCACGTCCTGAATCTTCCAGACGTCCACGCCAGTGCTCACGCCCATGCGGTCGAGCACGGCGACCAGCACCTCCATCGGGGTGTTGCCCGCCCCCGCGCCCAGGCCGGCGGCCGCGGCGTCGATGCGGTTGGCGCCGCATTCGATGGCGGCGACCGAGTTGGCCACGCCCATGGCCAGGTTGTGGTGGCCGTGGAAGCCCAGCTCGGTCTCGGGCTTGAGCGCGTCGCGCACCGCCTGCAGGCGGGCCTTCACGTCGGCGGGCAGCATGTAGCCGGCCGAGTCGGTGATGTAGATGCAGTTGGCGCCGTAGCCCTCCATCAGCTTGGCCTGTTTCACCAGGCCCTCAGGGCTGTTCATGTGGGCCATCATCAGGAAGCCGACGGTGTCCATGTCGAGCTTGCGTGCGTAAGTGATGTGCTGCTCGCTGACATCGGCTTCGGTGCAGTGCGTCGCCACGCGGATGGTGTGCACGCCCAGGTCGTGCGCCATCTTCAGGTGCTCGACGGTGCCGATGCCCGGCAGCAGCAGGGCCGAGACCTTGGCCTGCTTCATCAATGGGATCACGGTGCCCAGGTACTCCTCGTCGCTGTGGGCCGGGAAGCCGTAGTTGACGCTGGAGCCGCCCAGTCCGTCGCCATGGGTCACCTCGATCAGCGGCACGCCGGCGGCGTCCAGGCCGCAGGCGATGCTTTTCATCTGGTCGAGCGTCATCAGGTGGCGCTTGGGGTGCATCCCGTCGCGCAGGGTCATGTCGTGCAGGGTGATTTTTTGCTGGCTCATGGGGGTGCTCCGATCAGGCGGCGACAGGTTCGAGCACGAGCTCGCCCTTCAGAATTTCTTCGGCAAACATCTCGGCCGTGCGCGCGGCGGCGGCCGTCATGATGTCCAGGTTGCCGGCGTACTTGGGCAGGTAGTCGCCCAGGCCCTCGACCTCCATGAAGACCGAGACGCGCTGGCCGTCGAAGACCGGGCCGTTGACCAGCTTGTAGCCCGGCACGTACTTCTGCACTTCACGGATCATGTCATGGACCGACTTCGTGATCGCGGCCTCGTCGGGCGTGCCTTCGACCAGGCAGTGCACCGTGTCGCGCATGATCAGCGGCGGCTCGGCCGGGTTGATCACGATGATGGCCTTGCCCTTCTTCGCGCCGCCCACCTTCTCGACCGCGCCGGCCGTGGTGCGGGTGAATTCGTCGATGTTCTTGCGGGTGCCGGGGCCGACCGATTTGGACGACACCGTGGCGACGATCTCGCCGTAGGCTACGGGCTGCACGCGGCTGACCGCGTAGACCATGGGAATCGTCGCCTGGCCGCCGCACGTCACCATATTGACATTCATCTCGCGCTGGCCAACGTGCTGTTTCAGGTTGACCGGCGGCACGCAGTAGGGGCCGATGGCCGCAGGTGTGAGGTCGATCATCATCGCGCCTTGTTCGTTGACCTTGCGCGAGTTCTCGGCGTGCACGTAGGCGCTGGTGGCGTCGAACACGATCTGCACGCCGTCGGCCTTCATGTGCGGGATCAGCCCGTCCACGCCGTCGGCGGTGGTCTTGATGCCCATTTCCTTCGCGCGCTTGAGGCCGTCGGAGTTGGGGTCGATGCCCACCATCCACACGGGTTCGAGCACCGGGCTGCGCTGCAGCTTGGCCAGCAGGTCGGTGCCGATGTTGCCGGGCCCGATGAGGGCGCACTTGATCTTCTTGCTCATGGTTGTCTTTCTCTGAACTTCAAATGAAACGGAGTCCGGTGCTGCCCATGCCTTGCACTTTCAAGGTGACCGAATCACCTGCAGCGACCGACACCGCTTCGGTGATGCCGCCGGACAGGATCAGCGTGCCGGCGGGAATCTCTTCGCCGCGTGCGCCCAGGTGGTTGGCCAACATGGCGATCGCGGTGGCTGGGTGGCCCAGCACGGCGGCGCCGGCCCCGAAGGCCACGGGCTGGCCGTTCTTCTCCATCACGATGCCGACGGTGCGCAGATCCTGGCCATCGACCTTCATGGGCTGGCCGCCGACCACGAAGCGCGCGGCCGAGGTGTTGTCGGCGATCACGCTCTTGAGGTCGAACTTGAAGTCGCGGTAGCGGCTGTCGATCACCTCGATGCCGGGCAGCACGAAGTCGGTGGCGGCCAGCACGGTGCCCATGTGGCAGCCCGGGCCCTTGAGCGCGCGCTTGAGCACGAAGGCGATTTCGGGCTCGACCTTGGGGTGGATGAGTTCGCCGGTCTTGACCTCGCCGCCGTGCGGCACGGCGTAGTCCTCGGTCATGAAGCCGAACACGGGCGAGCTCACGCCCATCTGCTTCATCTTGGCGAACGAGGTCAGCCCGGCTTTCAGGCCCGCCAGCTTCAGGCCCCGCCCCTGCTTGCGCGCGAGGATCTTGGCCTGGATCGCGTAGGCGTCGTCCCAGTCCATGTCCGGGTGCTCGTCGGTGATCTTGGTGGTGTCGCGGACCTGCAGCTGGCAGTTCTCCAGGTGCTCGGCCAGGGCGGCGATGGTGGCTTTGTCGAGGGTCATGATGGGGTGCTCCGCGGGATCAGTGAAAGCGCACCGAGCACTCGCCCAGCCCGCCGATGGAGACGCGGAAGAAGTCGCCTTTGACCGCCGGGAACATGGCGGCCAGCGCGCCCGAGAGGACGACCTCGCCGGCCTTGAGCGGTATGCCCAGGCGGCCCATGGTGTTGGCCAGCCAGGCCACCGCGTTCAGCGGCGAGCCCAGGGCCGCGGCGCCCGCGCCGGTGGCAACGACCTCGCCGTTCTTCTCCAGCACCATGCCGCAGGTCTGCAGGTCCAGCGCCAGCGGGCTGACTGCGCGGTCGCCCAGCACGAACACGCCACACGAGGCGTTGTCGGCGACGGTGTCGGTGATCTTGATCTTCCAGTCGCGGATGCGCGAGTCGACGATCTCGAAGCAAGGCATCACGCACTCGGTCGCGGCCAGCACGTCGGACACGCCCACACCCGGTCCCATCAGGTCGCGCTTGAGCAGGAAGGCGATCTCGCCCTCGGCCTTGGGCTGGATCAGGGTGGAGATGTCGATGGCCTCGCCCTGGTTCACGACCATGGCGTCGGTCAGGTAGCCGAAGTCGGGCTGGTGCACGCCCAGCATGTTCATCACGGCGGCCGAAGTCACGCCGATCTTCTTGCCGACGATGCGCTCGCCGTCCTGCAGGCGGCGCTGCAGCATGCGTTCCTGGATGCGGTAGGCCTGCTCGATGCTGATGTCGGGGAAGCGGTTGGACAGGGGCTCGACGACCTGGCGGTCGCGCAGCGCGGTGTAGAGCTCGTCGCCCAGGGTTTCGATGGAGATCATGGCTTTGTCAGGTAGAGGAGTTGTCGGCTTCTTGCAGGAAGTTCGCGACCAGCTGGGCGAAGCGCGCCGCGTGTTCGATCTGGGTCCAGTGGCCACAGTGGCCGAACACGTGCAGCTGGCTGTTGGGAATCCACTGGCTCAGCGTCAGCGAGTTCTGCAGCGGGATCACCTGGTCCTCGCGACCGTGCACGATCAGGGTCTCGTGCGGCAGCGCGCGGATCGCCGCTTCGGGGCTGGCCATGGCGTCCACCCAGCGCTGGCGCGGGGCCGGGAACATGGCCGAGAACGATTCCTGGAAACCGGGCCGGATGCTGGCCTGGTAGCGCAACTCGGCCAGTTCGTCGGTCACCAGCGCACGGCTGTGGGCAAAGATGTCCAGCAGCTTTTTCATCGTGGCCAGCGAGGGCTCGTAACCCCAAACGGCATCGAGGCCGGGCGTGATCGGGAAGGGCACACCGACCGAGCCCATCAGCACCAGGCGCCGCACACGTTGCGGCGCGCGGATGGCCAGCGCCAGCGAGAGCGCGCCGCCGAAGCTGTTGCCCACCACGTCGGCCTGCTCGACACCCAGCGCGTCCATGAGGTCCAGCGCTTGCTGCACCCAGGTGTCCATGTTGTAGGTGATGCCCGCGGGCCGGTCGGTGTAGCCAAAGCCCACCATGTCGGGCGCGATCACGCGGCGGTCCTGGGCAATCACTGGCATGGCCAGGCGCCAGTTGGCCCAGGCGCTCACACCCGGGCCCGAGCCATGGATGAACAGCACCGGCGGCTGCCCCGGCTTGGACACGCCCAGGTCGTGCACGTTGGAGTTGAACGTGCCCGTGCGGACGCTGCGGGCGACTTCGGGGTTGTGCGGGGCGTTCACAGTTTCACCATGACGTTTCTGAGTTCCGTGTAGAACTCGAGCGAGTGGACGCCGCCCTCGCGGCCAATGCCGCTTGCCTTGCTGCCGCCAAAGGCGGTTCGCAGGTCGCGCAGGAACCAGCTGTTGATCCAGCACAGGCCGACCTCGATGGCAGCGGCCATGCGGTGGGCCTTGCCCAGGTCCTGCGTCCAGACGGTGGTGGCCAGGCCGTAGTCGGTGGCGTTGGCCAGGGCGACGGCTTCTTCTTCGGTGTCGAAAGGCGCGATGTGGCAGCAGGGGCCGAAGATCTCTTCGCGGATCACGCTGGCGCTCTCGGGCAGGCCGGTCCAGATGGTGGGCTGCACGAAGTGGCCGTTGGCGTACTCGCCCTCCATGATGGGCGCGCCGCCGCCGGTGACGATGGTCGCGCCCTCGGTCTTGGCCTTGGCGTAGTACGACAGCACCTTGGCCTTGTGCTCGGCCGAGATCAGCGGGCCCAGGCCGACGCCGGGGGTGTCGGGACCGCCGATCTTCAGGCCCTCGGCCTTCTCCTTGAGCGCGGCCACGAACTTGTCGAAGATCGGGCGCTGCACGTAGACGCGTTCGGTGCCCAGGCAGACCTGGCCGCAGTTCTCGAAGGCGCTGCGGGTGATGCCGGCGATGGCCTTGTCGAAGTCGGCGTCGGCGAACACGATGCCGGCGTTCTTGCCGCCGAGTTCGAACGACACCGGGCGCACGCCCTTGGCGGCCGCGGCCATGATGGCCTCGCCGGTGCGGGTCTCGCCGGTGAAGGTGATGCCGTTGACGCCCGGGTGCTTGGTGATGAACTCGCCGGCCGAGCCGGGGCCGAAGCCATGCAGCACCTGGTACACGCCCTTGGGAACGCCGACCGCGCTCATCACCTCGCCCAGCAGGGTGGCGGTGGCGGGGGTTTCTTCGGAGGGCTTGACGATGACGGTGTTGCCGCAGGCCAGGGCCGGGCCCACCTTCCAGGTCATCAGCAGCAGCGGCAGGTTCCAGGGGCAGATCACGCCGACCACGCCCAGCGGCGTGCGCACGCCGTAGCTGATGGCCGTGCCGCCGTCGGGCGTGGTCATCTGGAAGCTCTCGGTCGGCACGTTCTTGACGATGTCCGCGAAGACTTTGAAGTTGGCGGCGCCGCGCGGGATGTCGATGTGCGAGGCCAGGGAACGGGGCTTGCCGGTGTCGGCCAGCTCGGCGGCGAGGAAGTCGTCGAAGCGGCGGTTGATCTCGTCGGCCACCGCGTGCAGCAGCTCGGCGCGCCTGACCACGCTCATCTTGCCCCACTCGCCCTTGAGAGCGGCGTGGCCCGCGGCCACGGCCGCGTCGACCTCACGCTGTCCAGCCTCGTGCACATGACCGATCACGGCGTTGGTGGCCGGGTTGCGGTTCTCAAAGGTTTTGGCGGTCGCGACGAATTCGCCGTTGATGAAGTTGTGGAACTGTTTCATGGTGCGTGACAGAAGAAAAAACTGATCAATCCAGACCCAGGGCGGCCAGTGCGGCGGCGGCGCAGGCCTCGTCCTGCTCGGCCGAACCGCCGGAGACACCGATGCCGCCGATGCGCTGACCATCGGCCACGATGGGCAGGCCGCCGCCGAACAGCACCAGGCGCTGGCGCTGGTTCAGGCCGATGCGCAGCAGCTCGTCGTCGCCGATGACGCCGCCCCATTGCGAGGTCGGGAAGCCGAAACTCGCGGCCGTGTAGGCCTTGTCGATCGCGATGTCGATCGAATGCAGGAACGCATTGGGCATGCGCAAGAACGCGGCGAGCGTGCCCGAGGCATCGGTCACGGCCACGTTGATGCGTATGCCCAAGACCTCTGCGTGCGCCACCGCCGCCTGACAGGCCAGCGAAGCGGCCGATGCGGTGATCACGGAAGAAGGAACAGAGAGAGCAGTTGTCATGAGAAAAGACCAGGCAGGAATGAAGTGACTTCAGGTCCAGGGGCATCGAGGGTCCGGCCTTGCCGGCCCAAGATGCCGTCCCCCCTCCCAGCGCCGCAGGCGCGCCAGAGAGGAGGGGGGAAGCCGCGTCAGCGGCGCAGGGGGGAGATCACGTATACACATCGGTGAAGCTGGGAACAGCTTCACCGGTGTGATAGAAGATGCCGCTCCACAGCTGGTCCTCGGTCCAGGTGGTCACCGGCCGGTCGCGCTGGGCCAGGTAGCCCAGGCCGGCAAAGGTCTCGTTGCGGTTGCCACTGGGGTCAAAGAAGTAGATGGTCTCGCCGCGCGTGATGCCGTGGCGTGTTGGCGCAACATCGATCTTGGTCTTGTTCTTGGCCATCACGTCGGCCGACTTGAGCACGTCGTTCCACGAATCGAGGAAGAAAGCGATGTGGTGCAGGCCGCTCTTGGCGCCGCCGACGAAGGCGATGTCGTGCGGCGTGGTGGTGCGGGTCATCCAGGTGGCGGCCTGGATGCTGCCCTCGGGGCCGACCACGACCTGCTCGGTCAGGAAAAAGTCCAGCGCCTCGGTCATGAAGCGGGTGTTGTCGGCCACCGTGTTGATGCCCTCGGCGGGGTTCATCTCGCACATCAGCAGCAAATGGTCCAGCCAGTGCACGCCCGCGCCCTTGAGGCCGTCCGGCCATGGGTCGGGGTTGGTGGTGCCGACCTCGGTGCCAACGTACTCCTTCATGGCGTACAGGCGCATCTCGTGGCCGCTGGGCAGGTTGAACTGCAGCATGCGGCCGGTGGAGGGCAGGGTGCCCTCGGGCAGCGCGGTGGTCTTCACGCCCCAGGCTTCGATTCTTTTCTGCAGTTCGTCGAGGTCGCTGTCCTTCTCGACCTTGTAGGCCACGTGGTTCAGGCCGGCCTGGTCGGACGGCGTGAGCACCAGCGAGTACTTGTCCCATTCGTCCCAGCACTTGAGGTAGACGTTGCCGGCCTTGTCCTTCATGGTGGTCTTCAATCCGACCACGTTCTCGTAGTGCTTGACCGCGGCGTCCATGTCCATCACTTTCAGGCTCGCGTGCCCGATTCGCATCACACCCATGTTGTGTCTCCTGGTGGTTGATTACTGCTGTTGAGAAACGGGGCTGGCAGTCGCAGACTCTGCGCGCCCTTTTGAAAACGGTTTGTTCAGCTTGCCGGTGACTTCCAGCTGAACCGCGGTTTGTGGCGCGACGCGGCAGGCCAGCGTGTAGCCCTGGCTTTCTTCGACCACGGTCACGTGAGCGCGGCTGATCGGGCCCAGGGCCTTGATGTCGCCAGCGAGGATGCGCACCTTGCACACCCCGCAGCCGCCGTTGACGCAGCCGACCGGGATGCCCTTGCGGCCCAGGCGGACCATGCCGGTGAGCAGGCTCTCGTTGGCGGCGCAGGGGAAGGTCTCGTCGGTCTGGGCGACGTGCACCGCGAACTTGGGGCGGGTGTCAAAGATCGACATGGCTCAGACGCGTTGGAAGAGGGGGCTGCGCGTGGCCTGGGCGTCGGCCGCCGATAGGAACTTCTCGGTGTAGATGTCGCGCTCGAACAGGCGGCCCTGCATCAGCGTGGTGATGCAGGCTTCGATCATGGGCGGCGGTCCGCAGAGGTAGGCCTTGTGGCCCGCGAAGTTGCCGCCGAAGTGCGCCTTGGCCGCCTCGTGCACGAAGCCGCGCGTGCCACGCCAGTCCGATTCCTCGGGCTCGTGCGACAGCGCCGGTACATAAGTGAAGTTGGGGTGCCGCTCGGCGAGCGCGCGGAACTCGGCGTCGTAGTACAGCTCCTCGCGCGAACGCTGGCCGTAGACCAGGGTGATGGGCAGGGCGCAGCCACGCGAGAGCAGGTCGATGATCATCGAACGCGGGCTGGAGAGCCCCGAGCCGCCAGCCATGAACAGCAGGGGCTGCAGCGCCGATGCGCGCACAAAGAAGCGGCCGTAGGGGCCGGCCACGCGCAGGCGGTCACCGGACTTGAGCTGCTCGTGCAGCCAGGTGGTGCCGGCGCCGCCGGGCAGCTTGCGCACGTTCAGCTCGATGCTGTGGGTGGTCTGGACATCGGCCGGGTCGTTGGCGATCGAGAACGCGCGGCTCTGGCCGATGCCTGGAATCTCCACCTGCACGTACTGCCCGGCCTGAAAGTCGATGGCCTTGTCGAGCTGCAGATGGATCGACTTGATGGTGGGCGTGAGGTCCTCGATGCGGCGAACCGTGGCGGCGAAGTCGCGCACCGGGATCACGCGCGCATCGGGCTCCTCGTCGATCTCGGCCTCGATGGTGGTGTCGGCCTGCAGCGTGGCGCAGCAGGCCAGTGTCTTGCCGTCGTCGCGCTCGAAGTCCATCAGCGCAAACGGGTTGGCCGCGCCGTGGTCCACCTCGCCGCCGCAGACCTGCACCTTGCAGGTGCCGCACAGGCCGTGGCCGCAGGCGTGCGGCAGGTAGATGCCCTGCCGCAGCGCCGCGTCCAGCACGGTCTGGCCTTCTTCGACCTCGATGGTCGCGCCCAGCGGCTCGATCGTCAGTTGGTAGCTCATGACCGGATCAGCTGAAGCTACCTTTGATGCCGCTCAGACCCGGTGTGCGGAAGCGGATCGCGTCCTTGTGCACCAGGCCGTTCTCGGCCAGCGACTTCGCCGGGTCGGGTGTCCAGGGCTGGCCGTTCTTCTTCCACTCGGCCTGGGCCCAGTCGATCTTGGCGAAGTCGGGGTGGTAGCCGTAGATGCCGGGCAGAACCGCCGCCGACAGCGCACCGAACGGGGTCTCCGGCGGCAGCGGCAGGCAGAAGGGTGCGCAGAACATCAGGTGGTCTTCCCAGCCGATGTAGAGCAGGGGTGCGGGGAAGTTCTCGCGCACGTCCCTGGGCGTGAACTCGTAGGGGGCGATGGCGACGACGCTCATTTCTGCTCTCCTTGTGCGGGGGCTTCGCCCTTCCACATCGCAAAGTTCTTCTGGTCTTCCGAGCCTTCGAAGTCGAAGTTGTCGCGGCCGACCTCCATCTCGTAGTACTTGAGCACGGCCATCAGCGGGTCGAAGCCCTCGGCGGTCGGGTCGGTGCCATCGGGGAAGCAGTGGCCCTGGTAGATCTGGTGCACCGGCAGCCAGCTCTGCACGTACTTCTCGGGCTCGTGGTCGAAGATGCTCTTGCAGTGGTCGCTGCAGAAGTGGTACTTGTAGGCCTTGTAGTCGCTGTCGCGGTAGCAGATCTTGCTGGCGTCGCCCTCTTCGGTGAACAGCATCGGGATCTGGCAGGTGGTGCACAGCATCGGCAGCGTCTTGTTGTAGAAGCGGTTGCCGGCCTGCTGCTGCTCGCGGAAGAACTCGAGACGCGGGCGGTAGTACTTGTCGAAAGTCGTGGGGTACTTTTCCGACAGCCAGGCCATTTCCTCGTCACTGGGAATCCAGGTGTGGAAGGGCGCGGCGGCGTTGTAGTTGTAGAAGGTGTTCCAGGCCTGGTGGCTGATGTGGTCCTTGCCTTCGCAGGCCTGCTTCCAGCCGGCCGGCTCCCGAATGCCGTAGCGCGCCAGGTCCTTGAACAGGGCGCCGCCGTTCTCTTCGGCGTACATCTCCCAGGCTTCCTTCCAGCTCATCACGCGCTTGGGCAGCATGTAGTCCTGCATCATCGCGACCAGGGTCAGCAGGCGGTAGCCGCGCCAGAACCACTTGTCGATCCAGCGCTGCACGATGGGCACGTTGTCCGGGTCCTGCTCCAGCAGGAACTTGATGCACTCGATGCCCAGCGTCATGTGGCGGCTCTCGTCGCTCTGCGCGCTGAAGCCGAAGGTGACGGTGCTCATGTCGCCGTTGTGCGCCGCGCCGCTCATGAAGGGCACGAACAGCAGGTTGGTCAGCACGTACTCGAAGCTGAAGCTGACGGCGGTCAGGAACTCGAACGGGCCGCCGGTGCAGGCATCCTCGAAGAAGCTCTTGGGCACCGACAGGTACCACACGCGGTCGAACCAGTGGTTCGAGTGGTGCATGCCGTTGAAGTACTTGTTGTAGTGGCTGATCGCGTGGGTTTCGGTCTGGTAGTGGCGCAGCTCGTCGATCGACTGCATCTGCGCCGCGACGCGGGCACCTTCACCGGTGAACTGGCGGCCCACGTGGGCGAAGCCGCGGTGCGCGTAATACTCCAGCGGCGTCACGCCCTGGATGAAGAGCTTGAGCGCGTTGACGTAGCGCGCGTCGGCCACGCCGAGCTGGCCGTTGTTCTGCGCGAAGGCCTCGATGACGGCGTAGAGCTTCTTCTCCTTCTCGCCCTGGTACTTCCAGTAGGCGTCCATCGTCAGGCGGAACGGGTCTTGCCACTTGTCCCAGTCGTGGATCTTGATGCCCTCGTACTTGTCGTACGGGAACACCTTGTCCATCGGCTGGTAGCTGGTCTCCCAGCCCAGGCCGCGGGTCATGGCGGCGTAACGTTCCTTCAGGCCGAGCTTCTTGCTGGCAACGCGGGTGTCCATGTCTTGTCTCCTCTGTTGGGTTCAATGCTTCCAGCTCAGCGTGAGCTGGTCGTCGTCCTCGTCGATGTGGCCTGAGAGGGTGACGAGGTTGACGTGGATGGCCTGCAGGTCGTAGGGCCGGCCGGTGAGGCCCTCGATGGTTTCGCGGCGGATGGTCAGGCTGCCGGGTGCGTTGATCTTGACCAGGCCGGTGGGGTGGGTCAGCACCGCGTTCGGGTTGTCGGCCACGATGGCGTCAATCACCGGGCGGGACTCTTCGTTGTGCTGGAAGGCGATGAATACGTCGGACATTCGGGGTCTCCTGTTCAGACGGCAATGCCGGTCTTGGCCAGTCGGGCCTGCAATTGCTCGCGGGCGTCGCTGAGTACCGTCTCGCCCGTCTCGCCGAGCGCGAGACGGGCGATGGGGGAGAGTGCAGCCTGGGCGCGGTCCATCCAGTGGCCGGTCCAGTCGCGCAGCCAGGCGCGGTTGGCGTCCGATCCGGCCCCCGCGGCCTTGATGACCGCGTCCACCCAGCGCGCACTCTCGTCGTGCCATTCAGGCATGAAGCTGGTCAGCATGGCCACCGCGGTGCCGCCCTGCAGGGCCACGTGGTCGTCCACGAAGCCGCCGTAGATCAGCGGGTACAGCAGGCCGTCGAGGGCGAAGTTCTGCGCCACGAACAGCTCGAACGGGTCCTGGACCACGAAGCTGTCTTCCACCAGTCGGCGCAGGCCTTGCCATTCCGGGGCATTGAGCCAGGCCTGCTTGCCCGCTTCCAGGCATTGGGGATCGCCCAGCGTCAGGCCCAGGCGGGTGAGGTACTGCGCCACGCCCAGGTTGTCCATCGCGTGGAACATGGCCGGGGCGGTGAAGGCGGTGCCGTAGCCGTAGGCGCAGATGGAGGCGTTGTTCATGTTGGCGCCCCACGCCGCGTGGCGCAGCGGCATCAGCACCGTCAGGGCCTTCTCGCGCACGCCGTCGGGCATCTTGCCGACCATGCCGCGCTGCTCGACAAACTGGAAGTTGGCCTCCATCGCGTCCTGCTGGCGCGCCCGGGTCATGGTCCAGGTCGCGTAATAGAACTGGCGCGGGTCCTTGAGCACATACCAGTCGGACAGCACGATCTTGCTGCGGCCGGCGTCGAACAGCTCGTGGTTCGGGTCCCAGGTGGGCCGGTAGTGGAAATTCACCATCGGCTGCGCGCCGAAGGTGGCCTCCTGGTAGCGGCTGGCGGCCTTGTCGCCGCCGATGTACTTCGCCACATGGGCGTAGGTCTGGCGCAGTGGCGTGATCTCCCGCGCCTGCAGATCGATGTTCATCCTTGCTTGTCTCCGTGGTGGGTTGTTTGAACAGCTTTCGGGAACTCAGGTGTCCAGACGCTGCACCCGGTTGTTGGCGCAGAAGGCCTCGAAGGCCGGGCCGGGCAGCATCAGTTCCACCGCCAGCTCGGGCCAGCCGATCGAGAACTCGAAGCTGACCAGCCCGTCGGCCCGCCGCTCCAGCACCCGCACGAAACGCTGCGAGGTGTCGACGGCGGGCAGGGTGGGTTCAGAGAGCGTGTTCATGGCGGGCAGTGGGGCTGAGTCGGACGCTGGCCTCTTTGCAGACCGCGTGCCAGCTGTCGCCAAACACGCCAAAAATCTCGATATTTGAGGGAAATCCCCTAGGTTTTGATCCATCCGCAGCGCAGCATTCGTATCGGTTTTATCTAATCGATAGACAAAAACTGGCGCATTTCAGAGGGTGATGGGTGCGGAATTGACCAAATGCACAGCCCTCCCGGGCGATGTTTGCTCAAATCATCAAATGCGGACGCTCGCCTGTGCGGTTTGCATGGCTTGCATGTCCCAGGCGCCTGGATGAAAATATCGAGATTCATGCGCCAACGAGAGCGCACCTGCCGGAGACACGTTTGGACCCCTCGCTTGCCTACCCCCCCGATGCCGACCTGCGACGCCTGTTGCGATTCGAGCCCGACAGCGGCGCCATCTGGCTCGGTGAGCGGCGCATGGTGTTGCTGCACACCGTGGCCCTGACCGAATTGCGGCACGATCTGATCACCTCGGTGGGCAAGGAACACGCACGGCGGCTGCTGACCCGCATGGGCTACGCCTGCGGCCTGAACGACGCCAGTTTTGCGGCCAAGACGCGCGGCACCCGGACCCTGGAGGACATGTTTCTGGTCGGCCCGCAATTGCACATGCTGGAAGGCGCGGCGCGGGTGACCCCGGTGCGGCTGGAGATGGACGCCGCCACCGGGCACTTCGAGGGCAAGTTCCGGTGGGACGACTCCTGGGAGGCGCATGCCCACCGGCTCAAGTACGGCGTGGTCGACGAGCCGGCCTGCTGGACGCTGCTGGGCTATGCCAGCGGCTACACCAGTGCCTTCATGGGCCGGCTGATTCTGTTCAAGGAGACCCGGTGTGCGGCTTGTGGCGAAGACCATTGCCTGATCGAAGGGCGGCCGATTGACGAGTGGCCCGACGGCGACGCCCACCGCCAGTACTTCGAGGACGACTCGCTTCTGGACAAAATGGCTGCCCTGAGCCAGCAGGTCGAAGCACTCAAGAGCACCCTGGAGCCGGCCGAATCCGGTGGCATGCTGGTGGGCAGTGCGCCGGCGTTCCAGCGCGCGCACGAGCTCATGCTGCGGGCCGCCAGCACCCAGGTCACGGTGCTGCTGACCGGCGAGACCGGTGTCGGCAAGGAGCGGTTTGCGCGCGCCCTGCACCACCACTCCGAACGCGCGTCGGGGCCTTTTGTCGCTGTCAACTGTGCGGCCTTGCCGGCCGAGCTGATCGAAGCCGAGCTGTTCGGAGTCGAGAAAGGCGCGTTCACCGGCGCCCATGCCGCGCGTGCCGGGCGGTTTGAGCGGGCCGAGGGTGGCACGCTGTTCCTTGACGAGGTGGGTGACCTGCCGTTGCCGGCGCAGGCCAAGCTGCTGCGCGTGCTGCAGGAGGGCGAAATCGAGCGCCTGGGCAGCGAGAGCACGCGCAAAGTCCATGTGCGGCTGGTCACCGCCACCAACGTCAACCTGGAGGCCGCGGTCGAACGCGGGCAGTTCCGGCGCGACCTGTTCTATCGACTCAACGTCTACCCGATCTGCATTCCGCCACTGCGCGAACGGCAACCGGATATCGAACCGCTGGCGCAGCATCTGCTGGCCCGGTTTGCCGCGCTGCACCACAAACGCTTGTCCGGTTTCAGCGACCGCGCCCTGCAGGCCCTGGCAAGGCACGACTGGCCGGGTAACGTGCGCGAACTGGAGAACCTGGTTGAGCGGGGCGTGATCCTGGCCGCACAGGGAGGTGTCATCGAGGCCGATCATCTGTTTCCCAACCAGCCCGACGTGGCCCACGACGGGCTCGATCCCCAGGGCCGGCTGGCGCGCCGGGCACCCCAGGACGAGCAGCGTCTGTGCGAGCAGGTGCTCGACAGCGGCCTGCCGATCGAGACCCTGGAGGCCCGGGTCCTCGCGCTGGCGGTCGAGCGCAGCCGGGGCAATCTGTCGGGTGCCGCCCGCCTGCTCGGGCTGTCGCGGGCCCAGTTGGCCTACCGCCTGCGGCGTGAGGCCCCCCACGACTGAGAGCCACCATGCTGGACGATCTGCTTCACCCTTCGCGCGTCGCCGGGCCGGCTCCTCGCGGAGAAGATCCCGAACCCCGCACGCTCACCGAGCGCGCCTACCGTGCCCTGCGCCAGGACATCGTCTGCGGCAGGCTGCAGCCAGGCCAGCGCCTGCGTGTCGAACACCTCAAAGACGACTACGACGTCGGTGCCGGCACCCTGCGCGAAGCCCTGGCCCTGCTGGTCTCCGATGCGCTGGTGACGGTGGAGAGCCAGCGTGGCTATCGCGTCAGTGCCATCTCGCTGGATGACCTGCGCGACCTGACCGACACCCGCGTGAGACTCGAAACCGAAGCGCTGCGCCAGTCCATCCGCCACGGAGATGGCCGCTGGGAAGCCTCGGTCCGGGAGGCATTTGCCCGTCTCAGCGAGGCCGAGGCGGGTGGCGCCGCTCGCGATCCGCAACTCTGGGAGGGCGCCAACCGCCGTTTCCATGAGGCGCTCATTGCCGGTCACGTCTCGCCCTGGACCCGCCACCTGCTGGACATTCTCTACCGCCACGGCGAACGCTACCGCCACGTGGCGATCCGAATCGGGGCGACCCCCGGTGTCGACCGTGACGTGCATGCCGAGCACGAAGCCATCTTCAACGCGGCACTGGCCCGCCAGGAGGCCCGGGCCGCGCTGGCTCTGGAGGCGCACATCCGCCTGACCTGCGACATCCTCACCCGCCACGCCAACGCCAGTCGGGATCGGCTGCCCGCCTCCGTTGCGACGGCAGACAAGGGACAACCCGCAGTGCCCTGAGCGTCGGTGGGCCTGAAAATCGGGGCCCATGCCCCAGCTGTGGACCTTTGATCCTCCTGCTGCCGCGCGTTCCGTTCCAGCGGAGGCGGCGGCTGCACTGCTCGACGTGGCCAGTGGCGCCGCTGCCGCCGACGGGCTGCTGCGCGCCGTCCAGGCCGTTGTGCCGGCCGACTACCTGTCGCTGGTGCGTGTCCGGCGCGACCAGCCCGAACTGTTGGAGGGCAGCGCCCGGCGGCCAGGCGAAGCGTCGGTCGTGTCACAGTGCTTTGGCATCTACCGGCGCCACTACTACCGCCGTGATGCCTTGTTGCCACTGGCGGCGCAACTGGCCCGTGCACCCACCACCGGCATGGCGGTGTTGCACTGCCGTGCCGCCGACTTTCCGGATGCCGGCTGGCGCTCCGACATATACGAGCGCGAACGCCTGACCGACCGATTCAGCCTGGTCCACGCCCCTTTGCCAGGCCAGGCCCATGCCATACACCTGTACCGCGACGACCGGCTAGGTCCCTTGCAGCCTGACGAGATCGATCGCCTGCTCGGGCTGGCGCCCCTGTTGTGCCAGGCGCAGGCACTGGCCTGGCGGGCACAAGACCGCCGCGAGGACCTCGACGCCCGGATCGCCGGGCACACGCAGCGACTGGCCAGGCTGGCGCCAACGCTGTCGCCGCGCGAATGTGCCGTCTGCGCCCGCATCGCCCAGGGCATGACCGTCGACGGCATCGCTGTCGACCTGGACGTGGCGCCGTCCACCGTGGTCACATTGCGCAAGCGGGCCTACCTCAAGCTGGCCGGCGCCGGCCTTCCGGCCGAACGCCTGGGCCTGGCGCGTCTCCTGCACTGATCCGGTTCCCCTGTCTGTCCCCTCCGAGGGGGACGTGGCCGCTTCCGCCAAGGCCTAGCATGGCTCTCCAACACCTGAAGGAGACGCCCGATGTGGCTGCGCAATTGCTGGTACGTCATTGCCTGGGGTCACGAGATCCCGGCGGCCGACGACAGCCGACTGTTCACCCGCACCGTGCTGGGCGAGCCGGTGCTGGTCTACCGCACCGCCGCCGGTGATCTGGTCGCCCTCGAAGACCGGTGCTGCCACCGCCACGCCCCCCTCTCGGTGGGACGGCGCGAAGGCGACTGTGTCCGGTGTGGCTACCACGGCATGAAGTTCGAGCCTTCGGGTCGCTGCATCGAAATTCCTGGTCTGGATGCCGTGCCTCCCAAAGCACGGGTGCGCAGCTACCCGGTGGTGCAGAAGAACAACTGGGTGTTCGTCTGGATGGGCGATCCCGCCAGGTCCGACACAGCCCTGCTGCCCGACAACTTCTCCTGCGAAAGCCCCGACTGGAAGCACCGACCGGGCTACCTGCACTACGACACCCCCTACCTGCTCATCTGCGACAACCTGCTCGATTTCTCGCACCTGAGCTATGTGCACGAGAAATCCCTGGGTGGATCCACCCGCATCGCCCAGGCCCGCCCCGTCATCGAGCCGGTGCCGGGCGCCACCCCCGACTGGCCGCAAATGGGCATCAAGGTCTCGCGGCACATCCAGGACGTGCCACCGCCACCCTTCTACCAGCGCTTCCGCCAGTTTGACACCCACCTGGACCGCTGGTTCGTCTACGACTTCCTGCTGCCTGGCACGCTGCTGATGCATTCCGGCGGCCGACCCACCGGAGCGGCGCCCGACGCGCCCGGTCCGTCAGTGCGTCTGCACAGCTGCCAGACCCTCACGCCCGAGACCGAAACCACCACCCACTACTTCTTCCAGCAGTCACACCCGGTCGGCGAGGGCGACGACACGGTCACCGAGAGCATCTACAACAGCCTGATCGGTGCCTTCAACGAAGACCGCGACATGATCACCGCCCAGCACCGCAACATCGCGCTCGATCCGCAGCGGGCCATGCTGCCGCTGGCCATGGACGCCGCACTCATCCAGTTCCGCCGCCTGCTGCAAACACGGGTCGAGGCCGAACGCCAGGGCCCGGTTGCAGCCTGATGCCTTCCCCTGCCTTTCACCACCCAACCCCAGGAGACCCCATGAACGTCCGCCAGATCGCCATCGTCCCGCTGCTCGCCACCGGCCTTCTGGCCGGCGGGGTCCAGGCCCAGACCGTGCTGCAGGTCTCTACCTGGCTGCCGCCCACACACGGCGCCACCATGGCCCAGAACCAGTGGTGCGAAGCGGTCGAGAAGGGCACCAACGGCAGCGTCAAATGCAACCTGCTGGCCAAACCCGTGTCAGCGCCGCCAGGCACCTTCGATGCGATCCGCGACGGCCTGGCCGACGTCTCCTACACCGTCGATGGCTACACCCCAGGACGCTTCGTCTTCACCCAGGTGGCCGAGTTCCCGTTCCTGGGCGACTCCTCCACCGCCACCTCGGTGGCCTACCAGCGCATCTACGACAAGTACTTTGCGCCCCTGGGCGAGCACCGGGGCGTCAAGGTGCTGGGCGTGTTCACCCACGGACCGGGCATCATCTTCACCGTCAGGCAGCCGGTCACCAGCGCCGCCGACGCGGCCAAGCTCAAATTCCGCATTGGCGGTGGCAACATCAACGAACTGTCCAAGCTGATGGGCTGGAACACCACCCTCAAGCCCGCCACCGATTCGTTCGAGCTGCTGTCCACCGGCGTCATGGACGGCACCTTCTTCCCCGACGAATCGCTGCAGTCCATGCGCCTGTCCATGGTCAAGTACGCCACCACCTTCCCCGGTGGCCTCTACAACACCAGCTTCGTCTTCATGATGAATCCGGCCAGGTACAACAGCCTCAAGCCCGAGGAGCGCGCCGTGATCGACAAGGTCTCGGGCGAAGCGGCCGCCAGAATGTTCGCCGCCGGCTGGGACCGCACCGATGCCGCCTCGCGCGAGATCCAGAAACAGACCGGCGTGCAGCGCCAGATGGCCAGCGAAGCCTTCGTCAACGAGGTCAAGGCCAAGCAGGCTGCGCTGGAAGACCGCTGGGTCGCAGCTGCCGAGGCACGGGGACTCAAGAACGCACGCGCTGTGCTGGCGGAGTTCCGCGAAGAGGCGCAGAAGCTGAAGTGACCGCCGGGAGGGCCCGGTTGGGCGACCCGGTGCGGTCGCTCAACCCAGCGCCGGGAACAGCTTGGTCAGACCGGCGGCCATCACCTCCACCGCCAGCGCGGCCAGGATCAGGCCCATCAGCCGGGTCATCACGTTGATGCCGGTCTGGCCCAGGGCACGCGCAATCGGCTTGGCCAGCGTGAAACACACGGCGGTGGCCAGCCCGATCACCACGCCGTAGCCCACCAGCGCCGCGTGCTGCAGGAAGGTCTGCGCCTGGTCGGCGTAGATCACCACCGTCGACATCGTGGCCGGCCCGGTCAGCAGCGGAATCGTCAGCGGCACCACGGCAATGGAGGTCTTGGTGCCGGCATCGTCCACTTCGTTCTGGGTGACCTTGGCCTCGGCCGGCTGGGCATTGAGCATGGCCAGCGCCGAGGTCAGCAGCAGCATGCCCCCGCCAACCTGGAAGCTCGCCAGCGAAATGTTGAAGAACTCCAGCACCTGCAGGCCCACGATGGCGCAGGTGGCGATCACCGCAAACGCGCTGAACGACGCGATCAGGATCGTGCGCTTGCGCTGCGCCGAACTGAAACCCTGCGTGTAATGAATGAAAAATGGCACGATGGCCAGCGGGTTGACGATGGCCAGCAGCGTGACAAGGGGTTTGAAGTCCATGGGGCGAGATTGTCGCGCAGCCCGGACCCTTGGTGAGACCTCATTGGGCGGAACGTGGGGGCTCCTTCAGCCTGAACATGCCATATCCATCCATGTGCAGCACCTTGTCCCCGTTCTGGTTGAACATTTCCCATGTGGTGCGCACCAGACCCACATCGGGGCGCTTGCTCATCGCCCTCTTTTCGGTGATGGTGTGCTGCAGCCGAAGCACATCACCCGGGTAGACCGGTTTGGTCCATTTCAGGCTCTCCAGTCCCGGTGAGCCCAGGCTGGAGCTTTCGTGCAGGAAGTTCGTGACCATCAGCCGCATGGCCATGGCGCAGGTGTGCCAGCCGCTGGCGCTCAGCGCCCCGAACACCGATGCCTGGCCAGCCTCATCGCTCAGGTGAAAAGGCTGCGGGTCGAACTGGCTGGCAAACGCAATGATTTCTTCCCGCGTCGGCGAAATCGACCCCAGGTCGCGCGTCTGCCCGACCTCCAGGTCCTCCCACCAGATCCTGATGTGCGGGCTTTGTTCGGGCGTGGTGGCGGTCATGTCTTTCCTTGTTCAGCGACCGCCGGAGACATCCAGCAGGCTCATGGTGGTGTAGCTGGCGGCATCCGAAAGCAGCCAGACGATGGCCTGGGCCACCTCGTCGGCGGTGCCGCCGCGCTGCATGGGTACCTGGCCCTTGAGGTCATTGACGCGGTTGGGCAGACCCCCCGAGGCATGGATGTCGGTCTCGATCAGGCCCGGTCGCACCGCGTTCACGCGGATGCCCTCGTTGGCCACCTCCCTGGCCAGCCCGATGGTGAAGGCGTCGATCGCCCCCTTGCTGGCGGCGTAGTCCACATACTGGCCGGGTGCACCCAGCCTCGATGCCGCGCTGGACACGTTGACGATGGCCCCGCCACCGCCGCCATGCCGAGTGCTCATGCGCCGCACCGCCTCGCGCGCGCACAGAAAACTGCCGAGCACATTGATGTCGAACATGCGCCGGATGCGCGCCGCGCCCATATCCTCCACCCGCGCGCTGACGTCGACCACCCCGGCGTTGTTCACCAGACCGGTCAGCCGGCCCAGCTTGGCATCGATTTTCTCGAACATGCGCAGCACCTGCGCTTCGTCCGACACGTCGGCCTGCACCGTGATGGCATGGCCGCCACCGGCGCGTATGTCCCGGACCACCCCGTCGGCCGCCAGCGAGTTGCCGACAAAGTTCACCGCCACCGCCCAGCCCTGGCTGGCCGCCAGCCGCGCCGTGGCCGCGCCGATGCCCCGGCCGCCACCGGTCACCAGCAACACGCCCGTCCGTGACTTGTCCATGACCCGTCTCCTGCGAATAATCTGCGCAGCGGTTACAACCGCATGTGTGCACCTTACACGAGCAGCAAGCCCGGTGGCGTCGCCCACCGGACGTGGTCACAACACACACTTCAACCACCCCCAGACCGAGGAGCCAAGCATGGGACAGTTCGTTCAACTCACCGCCAGTGACGGGTTTTCCTTCCCCGCCTATGTGGCCCGACCCACCGGTACGCCCAAGGGCGGCCTGGTCGTGCTGCAGGAAATCTTCGGCGTCAACAGCCACATCCGCGCGGTGGCCGACGGCTATGCGGCCGAGGGCTACTTCGTGGTGGCGCCGTCCACCTTCCACCGCGTCCAGGCGGATGTTGAACTGGGCTACACCGAGGCCGACATGGGCACAGGCTTCGGTCTGAAGACCGCCGTGGAAAGCCTGCCGGCACCTGGCGTCATGGCCGACATCCAGGCCGCCATTGACCACGCGGCCCAGGCCGGCAAGGTCGGCATCCTGGGTTATTGCTGGGGTGGCCTGCTGACCTGGCGTTCGGCGTGCCAGCTCAAGGGCCTGTCCGCAGCCGTGCCCTTCTATGGTGGCGGCATGACCGCCGGCGACGATGCCGGGCGCAAACCCCAGGTGCCGGTACTGGCCCATTTCGGCGACCAGGACCACTGGATCCCACTGGAGAGCGTCGAGGTCTTCCGGCAGGCCCAGCCGGGCGTCGAGGTACAGGTCTATGCCGCCAACCACGGCTTCAACTGCGACCAGCGCGCTTCGTACGACGCCGCAGCGGCCCAGCTGGCGCGACAGCGCACCCTGGCCTTCCTGGCCCGTCACGTGGGCTGAGCGCATGGCACGGGGTCACCACTGGCGACCCGTTTGGCTGGCCGCGGGCGCATGGCTGTTGTCGGCCTCGGCCAGCGCTGCCCAGCCCTACGCGGGGCCGCTGTTTGACGCCCACCTGCACTACAACGACGAGGCCTGCGTGCACGATGCGCCGGCACCGGGTTGTCCGCACCCGCTGTCCGACGTCCTGGCCCGCATGCAGCGCAATGGGGTGCGCGCCATCATCGCCAATTCCCGGCCCAACGACGGCACCAAGGCCCTGGCCCAGGCGCGCGAGGAGACCCGCGCGGCCGGTGTCACGGTGGTGCCCTTCATCCGGCTCTACCGCGACCGCGCCGACTACAACAACTGGTTCCGCGACCCGTCCATCGCCGAACTGGTGCGCACCGAGCTGACCCAGGGCACCCCGTCGGGCCCCTACCGCGGCCTGGGCGAGTTCCACCTCTACGACAGCGCCAACGCCCAGGGCGCCATCGCCCGCGAGCTGATGGTCCTGGCCGACCGCCAGGACCTGGCCGTGCTGGCCCATGTCGATGATGAGGCGGTCGAGCAGCTGATGCAGCATGTGATGGATGCCCGGCAGCAGGTACGGTCCGATCTGCCGCCGGGCCGACCCAAGACAGATCAGCCCCCTTGGGGGGCAGCGACCCGCGAAGCGGTGGAGCGTGGGGGGCCGGTCCTGATCTGGGCACATACCGGCATTGGCGGCACGCCGGTGGCGCGGGTCGATGAGCTCATGGCCCGTTTCCCCCGCCTCATGGGCGAGCTGTCCTACCGCCCCGGACTGACCTGCGAGAACGGCCAGCTCTGCCCCGACTGGCGGGCCCTCATCCTCAAATACCCCGACCGCTTCCTGATCGGCTCTGACACTTGGATCAACCAGCGCTGGCTCTACTACGACGGACTCATGCAAGGCTACCGCGCCTGGCTCGGCGGACTGCCGCCCGAGGTGGCCCGGGCCGTGGGATGGGACAATGGTGCCCGACTGTTCGGCCTGCCAGACCCCGGGGAGCGACCTTGATCCAGCTGCACTATTACCCCAGCACCGCCAGCATGGTGCCCCACATCCTGCTCGAAGAGCTGGGCGCGCCTTACGAGCGCGTGCTGGTCGACCGCACCCAGGACGTACAGAAGACCACCGCCTACCTCAAGCTCAACCCCAACGGGCTGATCCCGGTGCTCACCGACGGCGAACTGGTGCTCTACGAGACAGCCGCCATCTGCCTGCACCTGTGTGACACCCACCCCCAAGGCGGCCTGGCGCCGGCGGTCGGCAGCCATGCCCGTGCGCACTTCTACAAGTGGCTCATGTGGCTGACCAACACCCTGCAGAGCACCCTGATCATCTATTTCTACCCCGACCGCTGGGTCAACGCGGGCAACGCCGACGGAGCCGCACAGGTCCGCCACCACGCCCAACTCAAAGTGCGCAACCTGCTGCGCCAGCTCGATACCGAACTGGCCCTGCACGGAGGCCCCTGGTTCATGCCGGAAGGCTACTCCGCGCTCGATGCCTACGTGTTCACGCTGTGCCGCTGGACGCGCGGCTTCGACAGCGGCGCAGCGCGTGACAAGGCCCACCTTGGACCCTACCTGCAGCGCATGCTGCAGCGACCGGCCGTGCAGCGCGTGCTGGCCAACGAAGGCCTCTCGCCCCCCTACGTCTGAGCTGGTCGCCCGGCGACCTCAGCGCCCCGAGCGGGCCAGGTAGCGCTTGCGCCAGAAAACGACGCCCAGTCCGGCGGCGATCAGCGCCATCGAGCCCATGGCCCACCAAAAGCCGGCCTTCTCGTGCAGGAAGGGGATGAACTCGAAGTTCATGCCGAAGATGCCGGCAATCAGGTTCAGCGGCAGGAAGATGGCCGTCAGGGCCGTGAGCGTGCGCATGATGTCGTTGGTGCGGTTGCTCTGCGCCGAGAAGTGCATCTGCACTGCGGTCTCCGCGTTCTGCTCCAGCCGCCTCACATGGTGCACCACACGTTCAATGTGCTCCAGCACATCGCGGCTGCGCACCTTGAGCAACTCCAGCCCGCGGTGGCCACCGAAATGGTCCTCGTGCCCCTCGATCACCTCCCAGCCCGCCAGCGCCTCGATCCAGTCCTGGATCGCGGCGCGCTGGTCCTCGCAGATCTCGTCCAGCTGGTGCAGGGCGATGCGTGCGTCCAGCAACGAACTCCAGTTGGAGAACCGTGCGCGCGGGTTCAGCAGTTCCGTCTGCCAGTGGTCCAGCTGCCGGGTCAGTTCGCGCCGCAGCTCCAGGTAGCCATCCACCATGTGGTTGACGATGCGCAGCATCAGGTCAGCCGCGCCCAGCGGCAGCTGCACACCAGCCGCCCGCGAGGCGGCCGAGGTACTGGCCAGCAGCCGGGTCGCATACTGCTCCAGCACCGTGCAGCCGGCCGGATGCACCGTCAGCAGCACCCGGTCGAACACCGCAAACCCCACCGGGCTGGTGTCGATGCGGCGCAGCACCGGCGGGCCACCACGCCGGTTCGGCTGGCTCAGTACCGCGCCCGGCTGGGCCAGGTCCGTTTCAGTGTGGCCGGCCGCCAGGCGCCGGAACACCAGGATGTCGTACTGCGAGGTGTAGTCGAAGTGGGATGGCAACTGGTTGTTCAGCAGGTCCGACAGGTGCAGATCCACCAGACTGATCCCGCACACGGAATGCAGCATCTGCTGGATGGGCGCCTGCTCCAGCTCGAATTCGCGGCGGCTGCAGGCCACCCAGACATAGCCGCTGTCCGGCCGATGGTCCGGCAGCTGGGCCGACTCGCTGACCGTGCCGGCCCGGATGCTGAAGACCCGCATGGCCTGCCGATCCCTCGTCTCAGGCGATGCGCAGCAGCCGGGCGGCGTCGCGCGCGAAATAGGTCAGCACACCGTCGGCCCCTGCCCGTTTGAACGCCAGCAGGCTCTCCATCATGACCGCGTCGTGGTCCAGCCACCCGTTCTGGGCTGCTGCCTTGAGCATCGCGTATTCGCCGCTGACCTGGTAGGCAAAGGTCGGCACCCGGAACTCGTCCTTGACCCGCCGCACGATGTCCAGATAGGGCATGCCCGGCTTGACCATCACCATGTCGGCACCTTCGGCGATGTCCAGCGCCACCTCGCGCAGCGCCTCGTCGCTGTTGCCCGGGTCCATCTGGTAGACCTTCTTGTCCGCCTTGCCCAGATTGGCGGCCGAGCCCACGGCGTCACGGAACGGACCGTAGAACGCGCTGGCGTACTTGGCGCTGTAGGCCATGATGCGGGTGTGCACCCGGCCGGTGGTCTCCAGCGCACTGCGGATGGCGCCGATGCGGCCGTCCATCATGTCGCTCGGGGCCACGATGTCCACGCCCGCCTCCGCCTGGGCCAGCGCCTGCTTGACCAGGATATCGACCGTGGTGTCGTTGATGATGTAGTTCTTCTCGTCCAGCACCCCGTCCTGGCCGTGGCTGGTATAGGGGTCCAGTGCCACATCGGTCATCACGCCCAGCTGCGGGAACTCGCGCTTGAGGGCCCGCACCACCCGCGGCACCAGGCCCTCGGGGTTCAGGGCCTCCTTGCCATCGGGGGTCTTGAGCGAGCCGTCGATCACCGGAAACAGCGCCAACACCGGAATGCCCAGCTTCACGCAGTCTTCGGCCACCGGCAGCAGCCGGTCCAGGCTCAGGCGGTCGACGCCAGGCATCGAAGCCACCGCCTCGGTGCGTCCCTGGCCCTCAAGCACAAAGACCGGATAGATCAGGTCGGCCGGCGCCAGGCGGTGCTCGCGCACCAGATCACGGGAGAAGGCGTCCCGGCGCAGACGGCGGGGGCGCGACAGAGGGTAGGGTGCAGGATTGAGCATGTCGTATTGTGGCAAATCGCGGGCTTCTGGTGGCTGCGGGCAGGTCATCCGTGCCTGTCGCTGCAAATGTAGCTGTACGTAAGAAGTCCGGCCATAATGAAAAAAATCCGGACTGCGTGCCGAAGTCCACAGTAAGAAGAAAATACTGCATGGGCCGGTCCGTCGCTCGTCTGCCTTCCAGTGCTATTTTCCAGTTGACGCCATTTCACCAACCAGGTTGCGGCCCTTCAGGACCTGCACCCTGCTGGGTCTGGCCCACGTGCAGCCCTCACCGACCCGCCCGCCATGCAAGCCTCGAAGAAACCCGCCATCACCGTCCCCGCCACCACCCGAGGGGGTGCAGCCTCGGAGGCGGACGCCTGGTCGCTGGATGACCACTGGCCAGAGCTGGTGGGCAACCTGGCCGACCAGCTCACCGAAGGGGTCAGCTCCCTGAACAACGTGGCCGACCAACTGCTGGCCAAGGGCCGCATCAGCAAGATCGAGCACCGCGCGCTCAGCGTACCCGCTGACCGCATCAAGCAGGCTGGCCTGAATACCCAGCAGATCCTGCGTTTCTACAGCGGACGCATCCGACAGTCGCACGAGAAGGTGAACATGGGTGGTCTGGTCGAAGGGGTCCTGCAGGAACGCAAAGCCGAACTGGGCATCCTCGGCATCGCGCTGCGGCGCAAGCTCAAACCGGTCGAGGTGCTGATCGATCCCACCGTGGCCCACACCTTCGTCAACGCTGTGCTCGACTGGGGCCTGCCGTTCGGCACCCGCATCGACCTGCGGATGGACCTGAACAACTGGCCCGAACATGCGCGGCTGCAGATGCGGGTAGCCAACGACGGGGTGCCGCCGTCCAGCCACGTCACGCCCGACAGCCTGAGCTGGATGCTCATCCGCCAGATCGCGCTGGTCGGCGGGGGCATTGAAATTGAACGCAGCATCACCGACGAAGGCGTTTCCTTCACCGCCCTGTTCACCCGTACCGTCCAGGCGGTGGATGGCATCACCGCGCTCGACCTGTCCGACGAGCATTCGTCGATGTTCAAGTCGCTCTCGGGAACCTACATACTGACCATCTCGCCCAGCCTGCAGATCCGGGCCGACGTGCGCGACGCCCTGCGCGAGATCGGCATCGTCTCCGACAGCGTCGTCGATTTTGTGCAGGCGCGCGATGCTATCAAGGCCCGCATGCCCAATCTCATCGTGGTCGATTCCGAGATCAAGGACGAGGCCTTTGAGTCCTTCCGCCGCGACCTGCTGCGCGAGGTGTTCGACTTCCCGTTTGTCGAGATCTCGCCGGACGACAGTTCTTTCGACATGTCGGGCTTCGGCGAGTTCTCCATGGCCAAGGTCGGTCGCGGCAACATCCGCGAGGCCCTGGGCACGGCCGTCATGTTCGAGCTGGCCAAGATGATGTGAGGGCCTCCCGCCCGGGTAGGAAGGAAGGATTGCCTACCAGATAAACCGAAAGCGTTCACTTCGCCACCTGTCAGAAATGACAGGTTTGGCCGCTAGGCAATACGTAAATTTCGTGTAACATTTCGCTTGGGCGGACCGAAAGGCGAGCCCCCCGCTTTTCCTCCCTGAGCGGGTGCCTTAGTGTGTGACAGCAAAAAGGCTTCCGGCCCGACCCTGGTGGTCGGGTTTTTTTTGCCCGCGCTGTTTCGGGGACGGGCGGGCAGAGGGCTAAACTGCGGCCATGCTCTGGGTCAAAGCCTTCCACATCGTCTTCATCGCCAGCTGGTTCGCTGGCCTGTTTTACCTGCCGCGCATTTTTGTCAACCTGGCCATGGTGCCACCCGAGAGCGTGGCCGAGCGCCAGCGCCTGCTGCTCATGGCCCGCAAGCTGATGCGATTCACCCACCTGCTGGCTGTGCCGGCGCTGGGCCTTGGCCTGTGGCTCTGGCTGGGTTACGGCATCGGCCTGGGCAGTGGCAACGGCTGGATGCACGCCAAGCTGCTGGTCGTGCTGCTGATCATCGGTTACCACCACGCCTGCTCCCGCATGCTGGCTCGATTCGAACGCGGTGAGAACCGGCGCAACCACGTCTGGTACCGCTGGTTCAATGAGGCGCCGGTCATCATGATGGTCATCGCCGTGCTGCTGGTGGTGCTCAAGCCGTTCTGAGGTCTCGGGCGCCCGGTCGCCCTTGCGGTACCTGCCGGTCATGAAACCCCGTTCCTCTGCCTGGACCCTGGCGCTGTTGTTCGCGGTGCTTGTGCTCTATGCCAGTCTGTACCCGTTCTCGGGCTGGCGGGCCCAGGGCGGCCTGTCCTGGGAGTGGCTGGTGGCGCCACTGCCCCGCTACTGGACGGCCTTCGATGTCTGGGCCAACCTGTTGGGTTATGTGCCTCTGGGATTTCTGCTGGCCACCGCCATGCTGCGCACCGGCTGGGGCGGATGGTCCTGGCCACTGGCAGCCGCGCTGCCAGCCCTGCTGTCGCTGTCCATCGAGGTGGCGCAGACCTTGCTCCCGGTGCGTGTGCCGTCCAACCTTGACCTGGCACTCAACGGCGCCGGAGGCATCCTGGGCGCCAGCCTTGCCTGGGTGCTGAACCGGTGGGGCCTGATGCAGCGCTGGAGCCAATGGCGCGCCGACTGGTTCGAAGCCGATGCCCATGGCGGTCTTGTCCTGCTGGGGCTGTGGTTTCCTGCGTTGCTGTACCCCGCACCCATCCCGTTTGGCCTCGGACAGGTGTGGGAACGCGTCGAGTCGGCCTTGGGGGAATGGATGTCCGGCACACCGTTCGAGGCCTGGCTTCCGGCCGCCACGCCGCCTTTCCAGCCCCTGAGTCCGCTGGCCGAGACCCTCTGCGTGGTCCTGAGCCTGCTGGCGCCCCTGCTGCTCGGTTTCTCGCAGTTGCGGTCTGTCACGCGGCGTCTTCTGCTGGTCCCGGTCCTGATGGCCGTGGCGGCGGCGGTCGAGGGCACATCCTACGGACTGACCTATGGACCGCAGCTGGCCTGGGCCTGGGTCAATCCGCAGGTGCTGCTCGGCTGTGGGTTGGCCGTGCTGGTGTCGCTGGGCCTGGTCGCCTTGCCGCGCCGGCTCTGCATCGTCCTCATGCTGATGTGTCTGGCGGTTTCGCTGACCTTGCTCAACCGCGTGCCCGAAACGCCTTATTTCGCCCAGTCCATCGAGATCTGGGAGCAGGGCCGTTTCATCCGTTTCCACGGCTTGTCCCAGTGGCTGGGCTGGCTGTGGCCCTGGATGGCCCTGCTGTTCGGCCTGGCGGCGTCGGCCCGCACCACGCGCTGAAACCAGTCGTTGCCCCGGGTAGGCCCTAGAATTCCCCCATGTCCGAGCGTCCCTCCTATTACGAGCGTCACATCTTTTTCTGCCTGAACGAACGCGCTGGCGGCGAGGCTTGCTGCGCCCGACTGCAGGCGCAGCAAGCCTTCGACCGATGCAAGTCCCAGGCCAAGGCCCTCGGTCTTCTCGGGCCGGGGAAGGTTCGTGTCAACAAGGCGGGGTGCCTGGACCGGTGTGCTGGCGGCCCCATCGCGGTGGTCTACCCCGAGGCGGTCTGGTATAGCTACGTTGACCAGAGCGACATTGACGAGATCGTCCAGTCCCACCTGCGTGATGGCCAGGTTGTCGAGCGCCTGCTCACGCCCCCTGACGTCGGTCGCTGAGCTGGCCCGCCCAGGCGGCCGCGCCGACCCCACCCTGCACTCATGAACGCCCAGACCGAACACCTGATGCAGGCCGGCCCGGCCGGCCAGATCGAGCTGGCCATCGACCGCCCCGCCGGATCGACGCGTGGCCACATCGTGATCGCCCACCCGCACCCGCTGTTCGGTGGCACGATGACCAACAAGGTGGTGCAGACCCTGGCCAGGGCGGCGGTCCAGGCCGGCTGGACCGCCATCCGGTTCAACTTCCGGGGTGTGGGTCGCAGCGGCGGTCAGTACGATGAAGGCCGGGGCGAACTCGAAGACCTGCTGGCCGTCGTGGCGGCCCAGGCTCCCGAAGGCCCCCTGTCGCTGGCCGGCTTTTCATTCGGTGCCTTTGTGACCAGTCATGCCGTGACGCGCCTGCAGGCGCAGCGGCCCATCGACCACGTGCTGCTGGTGGGTACTGCAGCCAGCCGGTTTCAGGTTGACACCGTTGCGGCGGAACTCCATGCGCGCACCCTGGTCATTCACGGCGAGTCGGATGACACCGTTCCCCTGTCGTCGGTGATGGACTGGGCCCGTCCCCAGTCGCTGCCGGTGCTGGTCGTGCCGGGTGGCGGTCATTTCTTCCACGGCCAGCTGCCTCTGCTCAAGGACCTGGCACTGCGTCACCTGGCTGCCTGAGGCCGGTTCCCGTCGTTTTCCTTTTCCGTTCTCCCAAGGATCTGTCTTGCTTCGTCGCGCCTTCATTCTCCGTTTCATGGCCCTCGGTCTCTCCCTGCTGGCCCTCGGCGTCACGCCCGTCCGGGCGCAGATGGCGCAGCCGCCCGAAGTGGCCGCCCGGGCCTACCTGCTCATGGACGTCACGTCCGGACAGGTGCTGGCGGCCAAGGACGCCGACCAGCCGGTTGAGCCCGCGTCGCTGACCAAGCTCATGACCGCCTACCTGGTGTTCGACGCGTTGCGCGCCAAGCGCCTCACCCTGGAGCAGACCCTGCCGGTGAGCGAACGGGCCTGGAAGATGCCGGGCTCGCGCATGTTCATCGATCCGCGCATGCAGGTGCCTGTCGAGGACCTGATCAAGGGCATGATCGTGCAGTCGGGCAACGACGCCACCGTTGCCCTGGCCGAAGGGGTGGGCGGCAGCGTGGAGCGTTTCGTCGAGATGATGAACACCCAGGCCCGGGCGCTGGGCATGTCGGCCAGCCGGTTTCGCAACCCTGAAGGGCTGACGGAACCCGGCCACACCACGACGGCCCAGGACCTGGCCATCCTGGCTTCGCGGCTCATGCAGGATTTCCCGGAGTACGTGCCCTACTACGCCATCCAGCGCTACCGCTACCCCGGCACCCCGGCGGCCAATGACAGCAACCGCAACCTGCTGCTGTTCCGCGATCCGACGGTGGACGGCCTGAAGACCGGCTACACCAGCGCGGCGGGATATTGCATGGTGACGACCGCCCGGCGCGAAGCGCCCGGTGTCGGTCAACGTCGCCTGCTCAGTGTGGTGCTGGGCGCAGCCAGCGAGAATGCCCGGGCCGCCGAGAGCCAGAAGCTGCTCAACTGGGGCTACACCGCCTTCGAGGCGGTGCGCCTGGCTGCTCCAGGACAGCCCTTGGCCACCCCCAAGGTCTGGAAAGGCAAGTCGCCCCAGGTCGGGCTTGGGCTTGCACAGGGGGTGGTGGTGACCGTCCCGGCTGGTGAAGGTGCCCGTCTGCAGACCGAGGTCCTGCGAACCGAGCCTCTGGTGGCGCCGCTGCAGCGAGGTCAGAGCCTGGGAACCCTGCGGGTGCGACTGGCCAACGGCACCCCGGTCGTCGAAATGCCCCTGACCGTGCTGGAGACCGTCGAGGAAAGCGGCATCTTCGGTCGCGCCTGGGATGCCATCCGGCTCTGGATCCGGTAGAACATGGCCCCCACGCTCCACCGCTGACGCGGGTCGCTGCCCCCCCGGGGGGGGCTGTTTCAGCTTGGGGCGGCCCTGCGCTGAAACGGTTGGCCCCCACGCTCCACCGCTGACGCGGGTCGCTGCCCCCCGGGGGGGCTGTTTCAGCTTGGGGCGGCCCTGCGCTGAAACGGTTGGCCCCCACGCTCCGCATCTGCCGACCCGTCCGCGGAAGCGGGAGTCCACGAGGTGCGGTCTGCTTTGGCAGGGGCAAAAGGGGGCGTCCACTTGGCATATTTCGACCCCCGTGCTACAGTAGAGGGCTTTTCGGAACTCTCCGAAGGGTTTTCTTTTCCCGTTTCAAACGTTTAGGGACGTTTATCAATGCCAACCATCAACCAGCTCGTGCGCCACGGCCGGGAGGTCGAAAAGACCAAATCCAAGAGCCCGGCCATGGAAAACTGCCCGCAGCGTCGCGGTGTGTGCACCCGTGTGTACACCACGACCCCCAAGAAGCCCAACTCCGCTCTGCGCAAGGTCGCCAAGGTGCGCCTGACCAACGGTTTTGAGGTCATTTCCTACATCGGTGGTGAAGGCCACAACCTCCAGGAACACAGCGTTGTGCTGGTCCGTGGCGGTCGTGTCAAGGACCTGCCCGGTGTGCGTTACCACATCGTCCGCGGCTCGCTGGACCTGCAAGGCGTGAAAGACCGCAAGCAGGCGCGCTCCAAGTACGGTGCCAAGCGCCCCAAGAAAGCCTGATCGGTTTTCTGTTCGGTGCCGCCCGGTTTTGACGAGCCGGATCGGCGTAGTGACCCTGAATTTGGGTCGAGTAAGTGCAGATTCCAGATGAATCTGCGGGGTGTCCGGAGAACAGGACGTTCCGGTCATCAACTGAAGCAAGAGGTGAAACATGCCACGTCGTCGCGAAGTCCCTAAACGTGAAATCCTGCCGGATCCCAAGTTCGGCAATGTCGAGCTTTCCAAGTTCATGAACGTGATCATGGAAGGCGGCAAGAAAGCCGTCGCCGAGCGCATCATCTACGGTGCCCTCGAGACGATGGAGAAGAAGACCGGGAAGGATCCCCTGGAACTCTTCACCACCGCCATCAACAACGTCAAGCCCATGGTCGAGGTCAAGTCCCGTCGTGTGGGTGGCGCCAACTACCAGGTGCCGGTCGAGGTGCGTCCGGTTCGTCGTCTGGCGCTGTCCATGCGCTGGATCAAGGAAGCGGCCCGCAAGCGCAGCGAAAAGTCCATGGCCCTGCGCCTGGCCAACGAGCTGCTCGAAGCCAACGAAGGCCGTGGCGGCGCGATGAAGCGCCGTGACGAGGTGCACCGCATGGCCGAAGCCAACAAGGCCTTCAGCCACTTCCGCTTCTGATGTCTGCGGGGGCCCAGAGCACCCGCACAAACACCTGAAGCCAGCCCGCCGGCCCCATGAGGGCAGCGGGCTTTGACGCATCAAAACCGGAGAATTTTCATGGCACGTACCACGCCACTTGAGCGCTACCGCAACATCGGTATCTCGGCCCACATCGACGCCGGCAAGACCACCACCACCGAACGCATCCTGTTCTACACCGGTGTGAACCACAAGATCGGTGAAGTGCATGACGGCGCTGCCACCATGGACTGGATGGAGCAGGAACAGGAGCGTGGCATCACGATCACCTCCGCCGCCACCACCTGCTTCTGGAAGGGCATGGAGCTCAACTACCCCGAGCACCGCTTCAACATCATCGACACCCCCGGCCACGTGGACTTCACCATCGAGGTGGAGCGTTCCATGCGCGTGCTTGACGGCGCCTGCATGGTGTACTGCGCCGTGGGTGGCGTGCAGCCCCAGTCCGAGACCGTCTGGCGCCAGGCCAACAAGTACAAGGTGCCGCGTCTGGCCTTTGTCAACAAGATGGACCGCACCGGTGCCAACTTCTTCAAGGTTTATGACCAGATGAAGCTGCGGCTGAAGGCCAACCCCGTGGCCATCGTGATTCCGATCGGCGCTGAAGAGAATTTCAAGGGTGTGGTCGACCTGATCAAGATGAAGGCCATCATCTGGGACGAAGCGTCCCAGGGGATGAAGTTCGACTACCAGGACATCCCGGCCGAGCTCCTCGAACCCGCCAAAGAGTGGCGCGAGAAAATGGTCGAGGCCGCCGCCGAGGCGTCCGAAGAGCTGATGAACAAATACCTCGAAGAGGGCGACCTCACCGAGGAAGAGATCAAGCAGGGCATTCGCACGCGCACCATCGCGACCGAGATCCAGCCCATGCTGTGCGGCACCGCCTTCAAGAACAAGGGTGTTCAGCGCATGCTCGACGCGGTCATCGACTTCCTGCCCTCCCCGCTGGACATCCCCCCGGTGGCCGGCACCGACGAGAAGGAAGAGCCCGCCAACCGCAAGGCCGATGACGGCGAGAAGCTGGCTGCCCTGGCATTCAAGCTCATGACCGACCCGTACGTCGGTCAGCTGACCTTTGTGCGCGTCTATTCGGGCGTGCTCAAGAAGGGCGACAGCGTCTTCAACCCGGTCAAGGGCAAAAAGGAACGCATTGGCCGTATCGTCCAGATGCACGCCAACAACCGCCAGGAAGTGGAAGAAATCCGCGCTGGCGACATCGCTGCCTGCGTGGGCCTGAAGGAAGTGACCACGGGTGAAACCCTGTGCGATCCGGAAGCCATCATCACGCTCGAGCGCATGGTCTTCCCCGAGCCCGTGATCGCCCAGGCGGTCGAACCCAAGACCAAAGCCGACCAGGAGAAGATGGGCATTGCCCTGCAGCGCCTGGCGTCCGAAGATCCTTCGTTCCGTGTCAAGACCGACGAGGAATCGGGCCAGACCATCATCGCCGGCATGGGCGAGCTGCACCTGGAAATTCTGGTCGACCGCATGAAGCGCGAGTTCGGCGTCGAAGCCAACGTGGGCAAGCCGCAGGTGGCCTACCGTGAAACCATTCGCGGCACGGTCGAAGACTCCGAAGGCAAGTTTGTGCGCCAGTCCGGCGGCAAGGGCCAGTACGGCCACGTGGTGTTCAAGATCGAACCGCAGGAAGCCGGCAAGGGTTTCGAGTTCGTCGATGCCATCAAGGGCGGTGTGGTGCCTCGTGAATACATCCCGGCGGTGGAAAAGGGCGTGATCGAAGCCCTGAACACCGGCGTGCTGGCCGGCTACCCGGTGGTCGATGTCAAGGTGACGCTGCACTTCGGCTCGTACCACGATGTGGACTCGTCCGAACAGGCGTTCAAGATGGCCGCCATCTTCGGCTTCAAGGAAGGCTGCAAGAAGGCCCAGCCCGTCATCCTCGAGCCGATGATGGCCGTGGAAGTCGAGACGCCCGAGGACTACGCCGGCAACGTCATGGGCGACCTGTCCAGCCGCCGCGGCATGGTGCAGGGCATGGAAGACATGGTTGGTGGCGGCAAGGCCATCAAGGCCGAGGTGCCCCTGTCCGAAATGTTCGGCTACTCGACCACGCTGCGCTCCATGTCGCAGGGTCGTGCGACCTACACGATGGAATTCAAGCACTACGCGGAAGCCCCGCGCAACGTGCAGGAAGCCATCATCAGCGCACGCGCCAAGTAATCAGGACCTGTCTTCGGCGCCGCTTTGCGGTGAGCCAGCTGCCCGTGGCAGGCTCGCGCCGGAGACGTTAAACACGCACGGGTTTTGTTCTTTCAACTGAGGTATTTGCAATGGCAAAAGAGAAATTCGAGCGGACCAAGCCGCACGTCAACGTCGGCACCATTGGTCACGTGGACCACGGCAAGACGACCCTGACGGCTGCCATCACCACCGTGCTGGCTGCCAAGTT
>Ga0208242_100277_pt1 | contig 49593 bp, 83 predicted proteins | sample SubbioAug_CSW13A_FD_184825 | JGI IMG/M metagenome (GOLD analysis project Ga0208242, IMG submission 184825) | Serpentinite rock and fluid subsurface biosphere microbial communities from McLaughlin Reserve, California, USA - CR12Aug_CSW13A (SPAdes) | ecosystem: Environmental > Terrestrial > Deep...
CAGTAATAGATTTTAGTGAATTTATTATTGAAGTAATAACAGCTTTAGCGTTAGGATCTACAATTGAAGACAATACTCCTGTAATTGTTGGTTGAGCGATAGGTGTTCCACCATAAAATCCTAATCCAGAAACGTTTGTACCAGTCTCAACAATTACAGAACCATTACCAAATAGTCTAACTCCAGCAACACCAGCGGCAGTTCCGCAAATATCTAAAGTGTATCTTGAAGCGCTAAGGTTTGCTAATTCCATTAACACTCTTGGTGTTCCAGCGCTAGACATTCCGTATATCTGAAACGAATTTCCTAATCTAAGTCCATTATTTCCAGAGGTTGCTGGAGTTGGTCCTATAGATATGTATGTTCCTGTTACTATAATATTTCCTGTTGTATACGTTCCTGTTGTTATTACGTTTTGAGATCCGAAATCTCCAGGAGTACTTTCAGTTATAACTGTAGATGTTCCAGCGTCGCTTATTTGAGCATCATCTCTAATATCATTATTTAGGATGTACGCTCCTATTGTTCCTGCGTTAATTCTTATGCTAGCAAGAACTATATTTGCATATCTAACAGCGTAAACACTTGATGCGTCCGGGATTACACCAAACGCATTAACATCAGCCTGTTTGCTTACTGTATCGTATGCATTTATATATCTAAATTGACCAACGCCTGTCCCTGCTGATATGTATATTGGAGCATTTACAAACCAGTCATCTAAAAGATATCCGTTTGTTGTTGGTTCAAGTATCATATAATTTACATTAAATGGAGCCTGAACAAATCCTGAAACATATTTATCATGATATCTGAGGATATTATCTATAACAACAATTTTATCTGATCCAGCATCAATAAATATTTCGTAGTAAGTTAGATTTGTTTCTCTACCGTTACCACTTGCAAAGTTATCTCTAACCATTCCATTCGGGCAAGTATCTACGACTATTCCATTTCTTCCATTATTTTTTGATGTGTTATCGCAAAGTTGTAAACTAGAAGAATCTGTTACGTATATTCCGTGACCACCAAAAGAATCTGCTGTATTATTTGAAATTCTAACAGTTCTGTTTGATGTATTTGTTGGTATACCTTGATTTCTAACAGTTATGCCATCATAATCTGAACCCATTAATGAATCAGCTCTACCAGTACCTTTATTATTTGATATATCAACACCATCGCATCCTAGAACAAGTATAAATCTAGAATTATTTCTTCCTCTATTTCCTAAAATTTGAACATTAGAACAATCTGCTATTCCAAAACCATATTGTCCAGCACCAGCAACTATAATGTCATCATGATCTAGAGCTTCATTGCTTGATATAAGAATACCATCAGAGAGATCGATAAGACATCCACTTATAAGATTTCCTATAAATCTGTTGTTTATAACTTCTATATTAGTTGGACGGTTACCACCAACACCTTGTCTGCAAACAAAACCTATACCAGTATTATTTCCTACAGAACCATTTGTTTTGAATTCACAATTATCTACAGTTACTTTATCTACAGAAAAGCCACCATCAGCTTCTATATTGATTCCATTTTCAGCAGCAACTGGATCTAGTAAATATCCAGTGTTATTATAAAATCCATCCTTAAACAATAGTGAACTTCCGCCAATAACAGAACATCCAGCTCTGCGATTGTGATGAGAATTAACTCTTAATTGGAAAATACGATCTGAATTTCCTGATATAAATATTCCATCATACCAATGATATAGAAATTCTGTATCTTCAATTCTTACGTTTGTTGAATTTAGTATATATAATCCATAACCACTATTAGGAACAATTCCGTTTAGAAGTTGTCCTTCAATTTTCAAACCTTTGATATATACATTATCTATTACGTTTAATCTGAATGCCAAACAATCTTGACCAACAATTTCAGATACAAGAATTCTTCCACTAATAGAAAGTAAACTAACATTACTTGGAATATCTATTAAATTAGTTTGTGGATCCAATAGATAGTAAGTCTTGTCTGAAAACAAAACTATACCACCAACTAATGAAGCTGCATTTAATGCACCTTGTATTCCAACAGAATCATCGTGTGTAGGATCATCTCCGATAGATCCGTAAGATTCTGGATAAAAGAATCCAGATAATTGAGTATTAGGAATAACTACATTATCACTTTCATCCCAAGACATAATTTACCTTACACTTTCTAGTTACGTTATACTACTACATTTACTACTAAGGTTTTACACTCAACTATTAAACGTTTTTCAATCCAAACGTCATTTCCTTAGTAGAGTAACGTATATAACTAGAAATCAACTCCTGTCCTATAATTGCATTAATATCTAAAACTTCATCAACTGAAACGCAAACCATTATATTCTTTTCAAATGGCGTCCATTCTGTTCGTGGATGCCAAATAGCATGAGTACCTGGAAGAATGAATTTTGCAGGCAGATAAGGAACATTAGCTCCAGATGCAACTAGGTCGTTTACGTTTTGTTTATCTGTATCGAAAACTAGTATCCATCTACCTACAGGAGAATCTATAGATAACTGAATATCCATATCTATTACTCTTGTGGCCGATGTTAGTATAACAGAAAAATCTTCGTAACCACTTTCCGTATTAGTTCTAAATGTTGCACGACAGTGATTCTTACGGATACCAGCTTGTAAGTTAACTATGTTTGCGCGAGCCATTTTTATTTACCGTTCCCTTCAATCTTGGGATAATTATAATACAGATAATACTAAAAAACACATCAATAGAATTCTTGAAAATTAATGTTTGCATTAACAATGCAGTTTCCACCAACACTAGTAGCTACAACACATAATACATCTTGTACATTCAATAAACCTGTATAGACAAGCGGAAACTTTCTATAAGATTGACCTGATGTAATCCCTCTTGTGCTTCCCGCTCCGGCTGGAATACAACCAGAATTGATTACTATTCCACCAGCAATTACATCTGCATTTAGATTATATTGAGTTATTGAAAAATTAGCATCAACATCTAACCATGTAGGAGCAACTCCTCCAGCAGTTAATGTTGTTGGATTTAATACAAGTTCAAATGTGCCGGAATTTGTTCCGACCATTATATCTAATTCTTTGAATAATATTTGACCTATATTTCTAATACCATTTGGACCAGTTGTTTTAGCTCTTATACTTATAACAGGTCTTCTTGTAGTTACAGTTATAGGAGATGCTGCTGGACGTAAAACAGAAAACTCAATTCCTCTTTGATCTTCAAATCCGCCTTCACTAATAACTGAAGTGCATATATGTTTCATTGTTCCAATATTTTGCAATACTCCTGTACTTTCAATCTCCATTCTTATAGGAAGGTTAGCTGATTTCATATAAACAGATGTTAGTCTATTTGCATTCAAAAAGTAATGACACCAATAAATTTTTCCATCAACATCCCAACCAACTCTTACTCTTCCAACACCAAGCCACTGAAGATCTATTACAAGAATTTGTGCTTTAGAAAAGTCTAAATCAATTCCACTTATACCGTTTCCATCCATTCTATCTATATTCCAATTCAATTGATCGAATGAATTTAGATCGCTTGGAGCCCCGGATGTGCTTGTTCTTAGAGTTAATTTAGCAGTTTGATCTTTTAGTTCAAAAAATATTCCATCATTTTGATCAAAATATCCATATCTTCTTTGGAGGTTATTTGTTTTACCTCCATTCATTACGAATGTTAATAATACAAGTTGTGATTTTCCAGGTTGATATCTATGGTATTGTCTTGTTTGTCTAACTACTTTATTTCCAGCTAATAAATCTCCAGTAGATAACTCAACTGATGATTCGCTGTATAAGTTTGATTTTGTTCCTGCTCCTGTTAATTGAGTTTCCCATACTAAAGTACTATCTCCATATTGTTGAGAGTTATCAAATAATGTAACAGGATCACTAACTCTCCATCTTGAAAATGCATCAATGCTTGGACTATCCGAAGCACTAATAGATATTGATTCTGGAAGTTCTAATTGTGTATCCCATGACATTACTTGTTGCCCCCATCATTCTTAATAATGTAAATCATTCCACTCTGGACCTTGAATAGTATCCAGACGTCCGCCGAATGGATTTATAATCTTATTGATAGGATCAATAAATTCTGGTTGCATTTGAAAGTAAGCTTGACGCTTATTGCTAGTCTTACGCATCTTACGGAATACACGAGCACCAACATAACCAGTAGGACGAGTTTGATCTATCGCTGGAGACCAAGGTAGTCGTCCGTTCTTTTCATCACCAGCAACATCTAAGTGTTCCATTAACATCGCACCATCAACACCATGCAAAGCCTTTAATGGTCCTGCCATATCACCTTGCTTTGTACCATGAGCGATAATCAATATTGTACGCTTATCAAGACCTTTGTAAGGACCTTCAGCTTTTGCTCTATCGTACAAGATAGATATACACGATGTTACCTGCGACGGAGATCCTGGTTCACCTTGAAGTTGCTCGTTAATCAATTCCATTAATGAGTCTATAACCCATGTCTTAGCATTGATAGTATCTAAAGCACCAATCAAGTCGTGTATTGATTTTGAACGAGCTATTTTGAAATTAGGCTCAGATACGCGTTCTGCTGTTTCTATGATCGAATCATCATCTTCTTCAGACGAACCGTAAGCACCACCGTAACCGTAATGCATTCCAAACTTTTGAATGTGCGATATTGCTTGAGTGCATATTGTAGATTTACCTGCACCAGGAGGTCCAGCAACCATCAATACATATCCGAGCGATAAACCTCCACCGATCACATGATCTAAACCTAATACTCCTGTCGTAGACCGTTGTATTGGTTCACGCTTGTGATTTGTAGGGTCTGTTATCTTTACTTTTTTACTGCTACTAAAGCTTGGATTGAATGCAGATGAATTATTGAAACGCTCAAACAATCCATGCTTAGATGAGTTGTTTGTTTGTATTTTAGGTTCACGTATACGAGCTTGATCTAATGGTATTGATTTAAATGTGTTGATTGAAAAGCATGACGGACAAGATACAGGAGGTCGCTTACTAGATAAGATTCTATCCAATCCGCAATTAGAGCAACGTACTGCGGATTGGATTATTTGTTCAGTTACAATATCAAGAGAATCTTCTTGATCAAAATCTTCTGTATTGTTCATTTGTTTTTCTTACGATTTTTCGCTGCTTTTTTACCAGCTATAGATCGCGAACGTCTAGCCTCACTTAAACCAATAGCTACAGCTTGCTCATGAGGATAACCTTCATGATGTAGCTTTCGTATATTTTTGGATATAGTGTCTTTGGACCAACCACGTTTTAGAGGCATTATGAATCTTCTCCTCTATTCCAAAGAATCCATTTTTTACATTTAAGAAACAGCCCAGATAATTAAACCACCAACAACAATCACACCAGTAATAAGAATTGGTTTCTTATTTTTCTTATATATATCAGAGATGTTCATCATCGATGCGTCCATAGATGTCGAAGTTGAAGACACTTTATCTGAAGATGGATTACTTGTTTTTTCTACACTAGTAATCATTCTATCTCCGCCACCTGGAGATGAGCTTATTGGAGCTTCACTTCGTGGCGATACAGCACTTCCTGTTGGTTTACTAATTGAAGATTTACCATTAGGAAATACAGGATCAAATTGAACTTGCGCAGCACCAACACCTTCTGCTTTTACAAGATCAATTACTAATCCGTATACACCAGGATCTTTACTAAGGAATACATCCTTACGAAGATCTACAGATCTTCCGTCCAACTCAGCTTTCTTAGATACAAGTGTTATTCCGTGAGAATAATCACTATACATCGATTCATGTATAGTTGAATAAGGCTGAACTATCGCTCCTGCTGATGACCAACGACCTCCGTAGATGGCAACTTTAGAACCATCTAATCCTGGACCAACTACAATTGATTTACGATAACCAATTGCTGTTTCATCGTTTTCACCTGGAGATATACCAGCTTTTTCAAATATCTTGTTAGCTAGATTATTTGCAGCTACAAGAGCATTATGTGTTTCGATCTTAGCAAGAGGAATATTGTATGGAGCTACCTTAACATCTGTGTATGCAAACTTTGGATCTGCCTGCTTTTGAATCTCACGAAGTATTCTAGTTGAAGGTAGTATCGAATCGTAATAGTCAGCAACACGTTGAGCGCAAAATGGCGATTCTCGACCTACACGGAAAGGATCTTCATCTGTACCTAAAGCGAAATAATCAGGAGCTACCAATAAAGTAAGCTCATGACCGTTACCTTTGATTACTACTTCTTTCCAATAGTCTTCACCAATATAATCAGGAACATGGTCTTTCTCTAGGTGTCGTATAACGATCTTGTCTACATCTGCGGTTGTTACGGCAGATGTAAGCTCTTCTTCTATTTCTGTTCCGGTGCTCATTTGCAAACTCCAAGTTCTTGTAACACTGTAACTAACGCATCGCCTAACAATTTAGATACAGGACCAGAAACAGGTAGATGTTCAATTAATGGCAATAGATCATTTACAGCTTGACATGCTGAACGTTGAAATTCGTTTTCACCGTCAGACATATTATTAATCAAATCACGAAGTTTGTTTTGAGTTTCAGTAACGTCTTGTCCATCAAGAAATGATTTATTATCAGCACCAAGTATAATTTTCAATTCTTTTACAGGAGCGTAAGGTTTAACTTCCATTCCATTTTGCGGAAGCCATTCTAGTAATGCTTCTTGCTTAGGATAATCAATATATAGAACTCTAGCTTTTCGATCGTCATTAGTTCCATGTCCAGACCAACGAACAACCATTCCAACTTCTAGTTCCATATCTATATCCAAGCTTTCTATTGTAAAGTTAATTAACTAATAATCTATTCAGCGGCATGTCCAGGAAGATGACCGTTAGGTATAGTTGCTATACGTGAACCTTTTAGAGTAGCTACATCTTCACGAAGTTGTTGAAGATTGCTTCCGTGAGCCTTAAAGTCTTGTTTTAGCTCTTTCGTATCTTCTCTAACTTCAATAATTTCTTGCTTTATACCACCAACTTTTATAAACACTCCTATAATGCTTATTAATGTTGCGACACCACCTAATATACCTAGTCCAGCAAGTAAATCTGACATTTTTTATATTTATTCCTGTTTACCTTTTTCTGCAGCATCCTCTTTAGACCAACCACTTTGAGCAACCATCGCAGAAGCTGAAAATGCCGCGAATGCGGCAATGATCTTATTCTGAGCCTGATCCCAAGTTATCTGTCCTTTTACAGCGGATACCATAAGACCAATAGTGAATATTAATCCTATTACGAATACTACAAATGCAACGAAACCCTTGCGAGATGTTATTACACGATTGAAGACAGATTTATTGTCTTCTAACGATTTAGTTTTTAATGGTAATGGATCGGACATTTTTACTTCTTTACCTTTATAACGTATTTTTTACCAGGATAATTTCTATCCATAAAACGAATTGCTTCTTCTGCGTCTTTTTTACGATCGTGCGTTGAGACTAATTCATCTCCAAACATTTTTGATTCAAATACATAGTAAAGTTTTGTGTTTCTAGGCATTTTAGTATTTTACAAACTCCGCTTTAGATTCTGTTCCGTACATCTCTTTAGATAACGCTTTAGCAGCTTTAGATGCTGCACCTTTTGTACCGTGTGAACTATGTATTGCGCCAGATCCTGATTGAACTAAATAAGATCCATTTGGAGCTTTATAGTAAATTATACGATGTTGACGAGTTTTAATTATCAAACTTAGTCCATTTGATCTATTTCTAGATGATGTTGGATTGTAATATTCTACTTTAGAAAATCCTTGTCGTTCAGCTATCACTTTACCAGCCGACATCGCCGCTTCTTTTGAATGATGATAGCTAAATTCAATTCCTGTTGGACCATAAACTCTATATAAGCTTCCATCTTTTACGACCTTAACTTTACGCATTATTTACCACCACTTTCATCTTCCTTATTAATACCAGCAGCCTTCAACAACCTCGTTAATCCATTAGCAGGATTTTCACCTTCACCAACACCAAGTATAGATTCCTTAACCTTCTTTTCAGAATTCTCAATCATTTGATCGAAGTAGAATTCTTGGAAAAGCGAGAATGTGTCATCAATAGTCTGTTCGTCTAATCCAACCATATCCTTCAACATACCACGAACCATTTCAGGATCGGATGTTCCAGGATTCTTTTGAAGTGTATTCATAATGTTCTTAAGAATAACTTCAGCCTTAGATTGACGCGATGTAACCTTTCCAGCTTTCTCTTCCTGCTTTGATTTCAACCAACGATTCATTACAGCAAAACCCATCGGTAATGCTTGCATAGTTTTTTCTAATGCTGTTTGCAAAGCAGCCATTTTTAGTTCTGCCATCTGCTCATTGAGCTTACGTTGAGCAGAACTATCCATCAATGTATTCATCAAATCAATTCGTTGAACTTCACGATCTTCGTGACGTGAGTTTGAAGCCTCTAAACGACGAGAATGGTTCTCAATCAAGTCTAGAGCTCTAAACAATACAACGTTAGCCATCTGCGTCGCATCGATGTTTGCTCGCAGGAATATAGCATGTTGGTTGTTTACGTTACCTAAACCTCCACCATTACCAAAACCACCGCCTCCTCCATTCGCGCCGAATGGACCACCGTATCCAGATCCTCCAAAAAAACCTCCTGACATTCCACCTTGATGCGGTTGACCGTAATGCTGCATTTGAGGAGGAAGATGTATTCCGCAAGTGAATGGTTCCCAAGCTGTTATTTCACCATCATCGGATCGAAAGTGACATCGAACTTCAAATCGCTGTTGCGGAAATTCTGATTGATATGCACGATAACGCATTTCAATCTTTTGTTCGATTGTCTGGTGTAAGTCTTCGTCGATATCTTGAGGCTCAATCGGTTCAGTTAGAATAACTGTAGATGTATCTAAATGGATAAGCTCTAATGCGAACCAAGGTATAGTTATCATTTGTCCATCTGGACCACGACCCTTTTTACCTCGATGCCATACACGAATAGCTGCAAGCAAATCTGGTAGATTTACAGTTTGTTCTCGCTGTCCGTATAACTGAGAATGTGATGGATTGTTTGATGGTGGAGCGGAAAACTGACGTGTTTGATTATTTGGATTGTTTTGTTGATTATGTTGATTAGGATTGTTACCAATATTACCAAAAGGACTTTGACCTCCACCGAATGGTGAAGGTGGAAAAAGTCCGTTTGGTTTACGATCGTTATTATCAACTGACATATCTATTATTCCAAAGATATACTATTAAGAGAATAAACGATAGAATTCTAAAGTAATTAAACAAGTAATAAATCAACGTAATCCAATAGATTTACGAGCAGCCATCATTGAAATAACTTGTGGAGCAGCAACTACAGCAACAATTCCAACAACAATAACAACTCCACCGATGATAATCCATTTCCATGGAATATCAGATGGAGGAGTGAATTTTGGATCTGAAGGATAATCTATATCTTTAATATCTAATTTATAACCAAGAGCTTTGTATTGATCTTTACGATCTTTTAGAGATTGTTCGAATGCTTTAATATGGCTCATTTCCTCTGAACCTGCCCATGAGCTTTTCTTTAGCTCACGATAGTAACCAGGATCGAATGCGAATGAACCTTCAGCTTCATCATCGTCTCCACCCCAATCATAAATCAATCCAGATATTGCAGATAGAAACTTTTCATGCTTGATTTTTTCAGAATCACCAAGCTTTAGATATTCACGCTTACCAAATATTGGATTAGCATCTATTTCTTTTTTGAAGTTAAATAGATCGCTATCAAAGAATTTAGCTTCAGCTTGAACTTCATCGTTATTAACGACTAAATTTACACCAGTACGAACAATAACATTTGAATGATTTGCAAGTACGATATTCTTTTTAACTGAAAAATTATCGTTCACATAGTTTTTAACTGAAACTAAATTCATCATAACTATTTGTCCTTAATCGACTTGCGTTCTCTGTACGCTAATTTAGTTTCAGCCAATATAGAATTACGATTACCGAATTGTTCGTATCTAAACAATTTAGAGTTTGGAGGAGCTTCTAGTATAATCCATCTAACACGAGGATCATATCTTAATCTACTAGATGACCACTTCTGTATACTTAGTACAAACAGATCTTTAGATTCTATACCATCGTTAGTATCTTTTGCTCCAGAAACACGCTTAGCTTCATTCCATAATCTAATTAATTGATCTTCATTGTTTGAAAGCTCTAGAGCGCAATCTAAAAACACTATCGCTGATGAATCTCGTAGCTTAAATAGTTTAGAAGCAGATTCGTCTTTTGGACTTTTGATTACTATCACTTCACGAAGTAGTGGGCTGTTTTTTAAGTGATAATCGTAACGATCTTTGATCTGCTTTATGATCAATTTTCGTTCTCTGTAACGTGCATATAAACCAATACCGTCTATAGCAAAGCCTAACATATATTTATCCTAAATATGTATTTACTTATTCTTTTTATGCATCTCTGCAATATTGACTTTACCACGAACACCAACAATACCTTTTTCTTCTAATGCATCCCAAAGGTTACTGATAGCATTAACAGCAGGTTTAGCTTCTCTTTTAATACCAGCTACAGCCGTCGGAATTGCTTCTGCAACCTTTGCGGATTTACGCATTATATCTGCTGCATTATCAGAATCTTCATTACCAATCTGTTCAACTAACGATGCTGTAGTATTCAAAGCTTCAGCAGTTAGTTTTGCAATGCTTGGCTTTTTAATGTTTACAGTAACTTCTTCTGGTTCAACTGTTGTATTTGAATTATGTGTATTATTTGATGTTGATGTATTTGAATTTGATGTTGACATTAGTTGTATCGCTTTAGTTTTATGTTGAATAGCAAGAGAACCAGAAATTCCATCTTTGCCAGATTCTAATGATAAGGATGAAGGTCGTTGACCTGATCCTGTTATTCTAACGTTGATGGAAGGTGAGGCCATTTTACTTTAACGTAATCCGCCATAAGAATGTAGAATCCACCATTGTTTTCTTGTAGATGAATCCCACATAGTTGTTGTACCATATACATCAACACCATTAATTTTTCCCCAACCACCACCAGATTTAATTACAGAATTTGGAAACCAATCAAATTTCTTTAGTTCATCTTCTGTAACTTCAGCACGATTTCCATTAGCAAGAGATCGTTCAACTTCTTGTTTTCTAGTAAACTTTTTAGTTGAATGTGATTCAACCATATTCCCAAGACCTTGACGACGCTTAATCTCTTTCATAGCCAAACTACGTTCACGCTTGGTAGTCGCTTCTTTCCAGACGCGATACAGAACGTAGTTATCTAAATCTTTGACGTTTGAGGCTGTTACAGTTAGTCCGTGTGACATATTTCTACTAGACATATCATAATCTCTTGCTAATTGAGAGTGTATTTTAGCTTGTTCATTATGAAAATACTGTTGCTCTCTATTCATTGTACTTCCGGCAGCTTCAAGATGAGCTTTTTCAGCTAATCTATGTGCTTTAGAAGAAGTACCTTGAAGGTTAGCATAATCTGTTGCTTCTTTAGCTTTTATTTCATAGTAACTGTAAGGAGGTACCTGTCTAGATGATCCTGTTTTTAAATATCATCTCAATCACACATACGGATTAGGTTTATAATCCGCTCCCATTTCATCGAATAAAACATCCATAGGGAAGCCTTTACCAGGATCGGTGTGACCTCCAGCAATCTTAAACGCTTTAGTTAATTCGTGATGCGTCGTAATACCATGAGCATTATTACCTAATTTAGCAATTTCTTCAGAATCTAAAAATTCAATTGGTATATTGTACTTTTTACACCAATTAGATATTACAGCTGCACCTTTTTTAATCTCAGCAAGATGATTCATCCATTCATCTCGCGTCCATTTAGCGTAACCTGTAAATTCAATATGCAAACCATCTTCGTTCGCTCGACCACCTTTTGCACCCCAAGGGATCAAGCTATCTGGAAGTGTACGATAACATTCTTTATCGTCTACAACTATATGAGCACTTCCGCCACTAGCATCATTCGCAAACCAACCGGCAGCCCCGGCCGCTGTTCCGCCTTCTGTAGAATGTATAACAATCAATCGTATTTTAGAATCCTGACGAGAGCTACCTTTTTTAGTTGCAGTAAATTTTGTACTGCAATCTGGTAATGGTAGATCTTTTTTATTAATACCAAGACCGATAGATCCGTCAGATCCACCATTTTTATCATCCGATGAACCATCATCAGACATAGATAAACCTTTTTTAGCTTTAGTAAAAAGAATAATAGCCGCTCCGGCTATTATTCCAACCGTAGCGGCTATTATTCCAGGTTTCATTTTTAACCTATTTTATCACTTTTTGCTAGACTTCTTTCGAGGCTTCTGTCCAAAAGATCCAATCTGACTAGGATCTGACTTTCGACGATTTTTAATTATTCGACCAAGCTTATTATATCGTTTCTCAAGAATATCTAACGGAATGTGACCTTTTGCTTTTTTAGCAGCCATAAATTCGTAACCTCCTATACTATCTTACACTATTTACGGTTTCAGATCAAGCGGATTTTAACTGACTAACAACAAAAAACATTTTAATCAACAAAAATCCAATATAGAATTCCACCAACAATACCAATTGTTACAGCAATAACTCCTGGTTTTTTAGCAACATTTTTTACCGCATCAGATATTTTTGATGCAGTAGTTGTTGGTCTATCATCACCACCAAGATCTTCAATTACTGAACTTCCACCAGATGGTGTTGGAGTATCTTTTGTTCCTGATTCAATAGGCTTACTTTTAGATCCTGTATCTTTTGAATAAGCGTTAGAATCTGCTACAGGAAGAGATTCTCCTTCTTTTGGAGGAGGAGGAGGCTTTACGAAAACCATAGGTTGTTCACCTAAAGCTTTAGCTACAGCATTAGCTCCACCTTGAAGGAACTTAGCGTAAGCAAGAATACGATAATAGTAGTCTTGTGGACTAAATTGAACAGTACCTTCTGGTGCTAAACTATATTTATGACCAGGAGGAAAACCTGTATAGTAAGATGGTTTAGATGTTCCAGGACCATCTCTCCATAAAGAACGTGCGTAACCCCAAGCATCTCCAGATTCAGCAAATGGCAAAACTTTATAGTTGTTAATTACAAGATTAGAAAATTGTTTTGCGCCTGATTCTGGACTAATATTCCAGGCGCCTTTCATTGTTATTGGTTTACCTTCAAATGTATCTCCTACAGGAATTGTAGGAGGATCATGATCTCCATTTGCGTATATAGCACCCCAATTGTTGCTATTACTACCATCTGGAGTTGAAAAATGATTTCCAAAATCACTTTCAGATTTAGCTTGACCTAAAAGCATCTGACGTGCAGCGCGATTAAGATCTGGACGAACAGCATCTAACGCTACGGCTGCGCGAGGTATAGTTGTAGGATATTTTGTTGCCATTTTATACTCCACTATTACGACATTAACGTCCAAACAAACATCATAACAAATGGAGCTGCAACCATAGAACCTACAGCGAATCCTAACCAATCAAACAATATATATCCAACAGTAGGTGGTCCGATTATCATACTACCAATAACAACTATTCCAGCAGCCTTACCAATTGTAGATGTTACTCTTTTTGATATCGCGTGCGATTCGCTGTATATTGTACCATCATCTTTGTAACTGTATTTATACTCTTCGCTTTTATTCTTTTTTTCTTTTTCATCAACAATAGAAGCTTTATCGATATATTCTTTTGAATTACCGACTAAAGTTTTACGACCAATTCCTAGTTTACCTACATTTACTATAGGTTGACTGAAATCTATATCTTTGCTTTTACGACGCATTTGTGTTGCGTGTATATCCGCAAGGATAGTTGATGATAGAGATCTATTTAATTGAAGTTGAATCATTAGTATTTCAATAATGGAAATAATATAGATCCAACTATTAATATTGGAACAGCTATTAATATTGCTGTATAGATATTCTTTTCAGATTCTTTTGTAGTTGCTCCAACTTTAACTTTTGCTGCTTTATCTGCTAGTACGGATGATTTGTTTAGATTCATCATTTTTTTTATCTTTATGGCTTTTGACAGCAGAAAGTTAGTAGATCATTTGTCATTCGATAACAGTTTTTATTATCAATTACTAATTCAACATTAGAAGACCAAGACTTATCGTAATGCTTAGTTTGACACTTTACAGGAAATGGATAAGGATTTTTTCCATCATACGTAAAATCATTACAGTTAAATTCGTTACTATAACAACAGTCGTCTATACATTTATTTTGAATGTTTTCAACATCAACACTAGAACATCCAAAAAACAAAACAAAAGAGATAAAAACAATACGCATAATAACCTCACATTGATATTGGATTAATTTTGATTTTTTTGTTGTTAACAGGATTAATTGATCCTGTTCGTTCAGATATTATCTGAAAACCAGTTAAAATAATATCTAGATAATTTAATTGACGAGCATTAGATATGCAATTTGCAGCATACTCGTATCCAGTTTCTTCATCTGGACCAATTCTAGAATTCCAACCTCTATAACCTTTTGCATCTTGCTCAAATGTAAATCCACCATTTGCTGTACTTCCAAACAATGCAGTAGATCCAGATCCAGTTTTCAAATATCCAACATGACTATTTGTAGCTAGACCCTTAAACCGATTCCATCCTTGCGATCTATTCCAAAGTTCTGTTGTAAAACTAACAACATCTTCACCAATAGATTTAGCTAGAACACAACCTACTAAGTAGACTTGCTCATCGCTAGCAAGGTTTCTTCTACCCCAATCGCTATTATCAACATAGTTGATTGCGCTTTGAACATCTACATCTGTGCTAGAAAGTGAAGCTAACAAAGCGAAGAATGATCGTAATAATTCTTTTGCGCTATTTGGAAGAACTAATGTTTTCTTTATATTTGAATTGTATATTTTATTATAAAATTTTAGATCGTCTAAGCTTGTAATACCATTATCAAGAGTGTGTAATGGATACGGAATACTAAATCCAATACTAGATATTAGAGCAACACGTAATTCGTCTGCTGTTCCTTCAGCAATTGATGCGGCGCGTTTATATTCAGCATTCCAACTTGCAGGCATCCAACGTAGAAATGCGGCGTAAACTTCAGCGAATGCAATTACAAATCCATTTTTAGTGTATCTAGCATATTCAGAAATTTTGTTTGCCCACCATTCTTGACGACTTTTAAGGTTGTCGCCAACTTTTTCTAGAGCTTTTGATCCAAAAGCGTCAGCAGTAGATATTAAAATATCAGCAGCCGGCATTACCTTTGGTTTAGTAGCTTGAGCGTTTTTATGCATAAATTCAGCTCTGATTCTTCCATCTTTTGGAAGAGCCATAAGTGTATTTATGTTAGTTTTATTGACTTCAGGCCAACAAGCTCCATCTATTGCATAAGGATCGATAAACTTTTGACCACGATTATTAAGCTTATCAGAAGGAATATTTGTGTTTGATTCCCAAACACTAATCTCTAAAGCACTTACTGTTTTTACGAATCCTGGTTCAAGTTTAATCTTTGTAGTTAATACTACCGATGTTCCAGCAACTAAAAGAGGTATTGCTGCAATAAAAATTGGTGCACCTAAAGCTAACGCCGCTCCACCAATTGTTATTCCAAACATAATTTTGGCGACAGGAGAAATTTCAAAAGATGTATTATCAGCTAAACTAACACCACCAACATCTGCGTAAACATCAGTTAGATCTTCTGTATAGAATTTTCCAACTCCAACTGATGTTTTACTTTTACCATTAAGCAGCAAAAGCTGCTTTTGAAACTTCTTTATGATGTAGTTTTCTTTTTTTCCATGCTCCACCATTTTATCATCCGGTGGAAGTTGTCCTTTAGATACATAAGGATATATATATATGTCATGTTCCTTTTTAAGGTTCATGACATAATCTGCTAACTTTAGACGCTCTTTTTCATCAGGAACCATTTGCTTAGACATAGAAATTGTCATAAGCATAGGAAAGAGCTTATCGTCTTCCTGCTTTGCGTGAAGGTACCAATCGTTTGGAGTCTCTATATAGTCTTTATCTTGCGAACGTGAATGCATATTCGCAACATAGTTTAGTCCTAGTTCAAGTAATATACTTTTAACTTTAGCATCATCAGCACAAGCGCATCCTGATGTTTTAGTGCTGATTTTACCAACACGAACATCAGATAAAACTGTTGATCTGATTTGCTTTATCATAACATTAATCCTGAAATCTACTCTACTTCGCTGTAATCTTCGTACCAACTAGCTTCACTAACTTCTACTTTTGCAGGTAAAGCTTTTTCGTGTTCTGGAAGCATATGTCGCATCGACTCCGGTAACGGAGGAGCATTATAAACATCATCTTTAATTCCAAGCTTATTAATTACTTTAGTATAAGCTAGTGGAAACTTAATGAACAATTCATTTCTGTCAGCTTCAAAAGCTTCAATAGTTTCGTATTGCTGAACAATTACACCAGATGTTCTAACTTTACCATTCTTAGTTTCACGAACAGCTTGACCTTTGGCTACTAGAGTAATTGTATCGCCATCTCGATAGACATCTACTCCAGCTTCAGTTTGCTTTACACCAAGCTTTAATAGTAAATTACTCATATCGATATTATACCAATCATTGTCAGTATTTTCAAAAGTTATTCAAGCAAATCACGCTTAAGCGAGTTTGTAATCAAACGTAATTCAGTAACAGCTTCACTAAATGTGTCGCCATATTTATCTTGAATGTTTTTAGCAGCATCATTTAGACGATCTATACTAACTGACAATCCTGGACCATCATAAGCTAGATGAATTGCTGGAATACCATCTCCACCAATACCGATTGCTCCAACCTTTTTCAATCGAAGAGCGGCAGCTTTAGCGATATCTACATCGTATCCACTATTAGGAAGACTCATAATTGACGGCCAATCAGATTCTGCTCTAATTTGTGTAGCTGTTTTTACAGATGTATCCAATGATGATGCGATAGCATTCTTAACCTTCATCGCAACATCACGAAGTATATTTTCAGCTTTAGTAGCTTTGTACTTCGCAGCGACATCAGCATAAGCTAAAATCTTACCAGATTCATATGGAAACTTTGTATAATCAACAGTAGAATTTTGCGATTGCTTTATGATATCAATAATAGCAACCTTATCAGGTTCAGATGCTCCGTTAAGAGATGTACGAATTTCACCAGCAAATATCGCTGATACTACATCTTTACCTAACAGAAGTCCAGTTTTTCGCTTTTCAATCAATGCATCTTCAATTGGTTTCTTTTGATCTTTACAACCATTTTTATCTAGAGTTGCGACAAGTTTAGTCGCACCATCAATAGATAGCTTACCGGACTTAATGTCATTTACAGCAACAGTTACCTGTTCTGGTGTTGGACATTTAGTCTCTTCGGCTTTTTCTTTAGCTTTCTTTTCGTCAATTACAGCTTTATTTATTTCTGCAATCTTATCGTTAATTTCGTTATATGCACAAGTGAAACCTTCGTCTTTGGCATTCTTAGCGAATGTCTGGAGCTTAGGAATGTTTTTATCAGAAATAGCTTTTAATACTTCTGACTTTTTAGGTTCTGGAAGTTCTGATATACACGCATCCTTCATAAGGATCTTTTTACCCATATCAGAATAGTAAAAAGCAGTTCCGCCAGCTACAGCTAAACCTAATATCCACCATATTACGCTAGGCATTTTATTTACCGTATTTCTTTGCTGTAGTAGAATCAAATACGTGTCTAATTTTACCAGATTCTGTATTCTTTATCTCTACAGCAAGAGCATTGAATTTATTAATCCAATGATTTGCCAGCTTATTTGCATCTTTTAGAGATTCAACGTAACTAGGTTGAGAATCTGATTTAATTTCCCTACCAGTAATTTTATCTCTATAAAATAATGTTGTTACAGAGAACATTTACTGTACTCCATTAAAGTCAAATCCAGATGTCGCACTTGATGTAGTAATCAAATCTACATCATCTTCGTCTTCTTCGTATATATGACCAGAAGTTTCAACCATCATTCTAGAATCTGGAGGATACGGAAGATATCCACCTTTAGCTATTCCACGCTGATCAACCCAAGCATTCATTGTTTGTGGAATGAATATCTTAGTTCCTTCAGCTAATGAACCTACAGCAAAATCCCAAGCGTTGTCACCTAGAACTTCGCCCATCTTTCCTTTTTTAGGAATCTCCGGGTTAGCTACTAAAAGCTCTGCGTATCTAGATGAATCTCCAACGATCTTTTGCGATATAGTTCCAGTGGTATCTCCAGCTTTAACTAGATAACACCATCGAAAGAATGGAGATGATTGAACACCAGAACTAGGTTCACGTTTTCCGCCAGCCGGATTACCATCTCCACAAGCAACTAAAGTTATAGTCCCACCATTTCCCATGGTAAGCTCTTTAACTTTATCTTTAGCGGAGATTAGTTTGCTTTTAGTTTTATCGTAGAATGTTGGTGCGTATTTCTTTACGACAACATATCCGCCGACTAAAGCAAGTATCCAAACTGCAACTTTTCCTAGTGTTCCCATAATTACATTCCCAATTCTTTAGATGGGTCTTCAATCAAGACACCATTATAACGTTCAACTGTATTAGGATATTTGTTTAGACCTTCAGGCCATTTACAAACAACATGATACAGATGTCGTCGACGCTTTTGTCCAAGTTCGTCTTTTATCCAATCGCGACGCAAAAAGACATAAGGCGAGACTTCGGGACTAATGAAGCCTCGCCCATTACAACGCGGACATGTCACTTTCCGCGCGCTTTGACCAACCTTGAATATGACATTAGCTTCCGCGGCTCGCCACGAAGCTAAATCTTCACAATCAGCTAAACAGACACCATTTTGTTTAGTGTCTAATATAGTTGGTATGTCTGCCCACTTGTCGTCTCCGCACACTGAACCTTCTTCAGGTTCAAGTTCGTCATACCGAAGACCACCTTGTTGAGCAAGTGCGTATAACCTTGGAGTTTTAACTGGAAAACGTCGAAGGTGCGCTGAATTGATATTCACAAGGGCTTCAAGTAGAAACCCCATAGATTCAATTCCTATTTTTAGTGCTACAGGTTCATCTCTACCAATAGCACTTACACTAAATGTCGGCTCGTACATGATAAGGCTCCTTTAACGTGCCTTAACATGATTATAGAGGAAGACGACAAATAGTTACTTCGCAATTTACGAAATCTTCACTACGAGCGGCAGCATCACTATTTACATAAATGTGGACAATTGTATTTCCACCAAAAGCTGTAAATGTTACTACTACAGCACGAGTATCTCCGGCAGCGTTATACGCTCTTGCGTTTACAGAGATATTTTGTTCATCTATTCCGCCAGGAACAGTTACAAAGTATTCTCCTAAAGCATCAGTTTCTGGTAATCCTGGAGTTGTATCTCCATAACAATTACGCATGTACGCAGATGTACAAGGTAATGGAAATACTCCTGGAGTGAAAACTGTTGAAGCTATTAATCCGTCTACTAATGTGTTACTCATTTACCTACTCCAAAGATGTCTATCAGAGCGGTAGACGGCAAATTGTTACTTCGCAATTAACGAAATCTTCGCTATCAGCGGCTGCGTCGTTTTTTACGAAAATTCCTACATTACAATTTCCACCAAGAAAGTTTGTGAATCTAACTGTAACATTTCTTGTATCACCAGCAGCATTGTATGCTCTTGCTGTTACAGAAATTCTTTGTTCATCAAGATTTCCTGGAACAACAATTAAATACTGTCCAGCAGCTATTGTATCAGGAACTAAAGGATCTACGGTTCCATAACAATTACGCATGTATGCAGATGTACACGCATCCGGTGCTACACCTGGAGTGAATACTGTTGAAGCTATTAATCCGTCTATTAGAGTATTACTCATTTTTACCTCCTAATAGTTAAAACCAACTATCAGAGAGGTAGACGAGCTAGAGTTACTTCGACGTTTACGCAATCATCAGAAGCTACACCAGCATCTGTCTTAATGAAAATATCTAACTGTGTTCCGCCAGCAACTAATGTTGGAACAACAGTAACTAGACGGTTATCTCCAGCAGCATTATAAGCGCGAGCGGTAATTGACTGGCGCTTAAGCTCAACCTGATCTGGACAAACTACACGATATTGACCTGCCGCAATTCTAGTTGGAAGAGTAGTTGTGCTTCCAGCGCAATTACGAACATACGCATCAGCGACAGGTGTAGCAGGAGTAAAAATTGTCGAAGCAACCACATCACGTGTTCCGCGCATTTGAAGCTCTCTTTCTATTATCTAGCGTTGACCAAACTAAAATACGGTTTGGCTCGTTTTATATATAAAAAAGATAATATCAATACAATAAAAAATCTAAAAACCAGTTTCTCGCGTCCATCAATTATCGCGAGAAACTAGTTTTTTAATTCAACGTATCACTGTCCGCAGATCGCAAGCTCTTTGCCTAGAATAAGCATCGAGAAGAATGCAGCGGCGCCAGAAACGTTCTTAACGCTTACTGTAAGCGGTAAGCTCGGGAAGAATACGCTACCGCAACCAAGGCTTACACCGGGACCCTGCGAGGTAAAGCTCTCTAGAGGCCACGGGTTAGTCTCGATATAGTCAACGCGACAAACCTTGATCGAGGTAACCTCGAAAAGCGACGCGAAGCTTTCGGGAACGTTGAATACACGATTCTGGTCGTCACCAAGCTTATACGGACCGCAAGGTGTCACTGTAAATGCAGTTGTCGCACCGGCAGCGACCGATGTCCGAGGAATCGAAAGTGGACGCATACACGCCTGCGACCAGTCATAAGCGTTACAGGCTGCCCCTCCGCTAACAGCATCATTAGGATTCGCTGCACCAACGCGAGTGCGTACACCTTCCTTGCGACCAACCTTAACGTCGGTCCGAACACGCATATCACTACGACCAACACGAACTACAGCAGATGTTCCGAACATTGTCATTCTCCTTTTAAGACCTTATCAAACTTCGCCAGCGTAGATATCGAATCCAGATCCACGAGTTGAAGCTTCACGAGCAGGACGCTCATGCTTTACACGCTTATCGCCTTCAATTTGGTTGTGAGGATTATCGTTTTCATAATCCCAACCTTTAGTTGTTGAAGTCGATTCGGCCTTCGCTTTAGTAGCACCCCAAATCGTACCCTGGACAGCGCTCCAATGACAAAGTAAGCCGGTAGAAGCTCCACCAATTACAGCGGTAGCTTTATCAAACTTACCTCGATACATACGCATGAATTCCCAACCACCAAGAACTAGGCCGGCAATAAGATCTCCGCCGGCAAAGTTCTTAATTTCAGGAAGACCCTTATATGCACTCATTCCGCCTGTTACGCCGGAAACGACTACAGCAACACCTTTGTGAATTACAGCATTCATAACCATTGATTTAGAATGCGATTCACCGTCTGCTCGATTTAATGTCGAACGGACCGGAGTATAACCTCCATATCCGTAACTAGCTGGACGAGATAATGTCTTAAAATTCCACATTGAACGCTCCTTAAAAACTGTATACAAACGAATTTTTCAATCGTTGTATCGCAACTATAGGATCGCTCTTGATTGGCAATGATGCCATGTTTGTATGCGCAAAAATAGCGTTACGCATTATCAACATTTATTTTCATTTCACTATTAAGCAATCTAATTTGTTTTGCTATTTCACGACATTTATCGCAATCGTATTTCTTTGGTCTACCACGTTTATTAAACATTTTAACAGGAAAAACCTTACCATCTACAGGACACGTAATTCCTGTTATGATGTAAGGTTTTGCCTTTAACTTATTTTTAGATCGTTGCATCCTAACTCTATTTAACGATCCATGTTCTTTACAGCAAAAACGTTTTTTTGGATTAGACGAGACATCTATTAATACATCACAATCGTCTAATTCACATATTCGCATCTATCACATTCCACGATTTGGAATTAAGATATTTGCGTTAGTTGCTCTAATAACAATATCAGCAGCTTTATCGGCAGCATTAACAGTTAATCGTAATCGTTCTACATCATCTCTATGAAAATCGCTTAAAAACGATAAACTAGTTAAGCTTGCGTAAACAGGAAATTCGTGAAGTAACTCTAATCCAATTTCATGCTTACCAACAGTAGCTATAGCTCCTGTATTCCAACCTCCAGTATGCTTACCACGAGCATCCATTTCAGGCATTGGAAATTGTAATTGCTTAAGTATATATCGCTTTTTTAGAGTTACGCATACACACTTATTTGTCGCCAATTCATTTTTTAGATCTTGTTCAGATTGACTTTCCTCAACTAATGCAATGATATCGCAACCACCAAGCATAGCTAAAATCCAAACTCCTTTGCTAAAAGGATTTGGATTGTTTGGATTATTTGAATTAGATAAATTTGATACGTTACTCATGATATAACATCCTTAATATTTTCCGTATCATCGTAAGATGCTGCTACACCTTGCGAATCAAAGAATTGATCACTAACAAATATATTGTCGTTCTGAACACCATTAACAAATGTTAGTTGATCAATTTCATCTTCATCATTATCATAATCATCATCGTTATCAACTTCTTCACCAACATCTGATTTTATGATGTTCGACCGAACATCTGTATTTACTCCTCAACCAACTCTAATATTGCAAATATTTTGATCATGATCTTCATGACCAGAAATACAGTCATTCAAGTCACAATCAACAATTGTATCTTCATTATCATTTTCGTCATCTATGTAAAAGTCTATTGACATAAGAGCTTTTAACCTCCAACACCACGAAGCGTTTCTAACGATATTAATCGAGGTATAGTCGGATTTTTCGGATCAGGGTCATACATAATTGACAATCCGTATTCTTTACCACCATCTCCAGTTTCAAATATATGAAGCTTATCTCCAGGTTCAGCTATACGAACCTTACCTGTTACATTATCAACAGTAGTTGGAGCGGCCCAAAGTACCGGACGTCCTTCTGGACCCTTAGCTAGACCAATCATTGGAGCCCATGCTATACCAGCATGAACTACAACTCTTGCTCCTTCTGGTAGAGATACAACTCGACCATTTCGATTACGTCCAAACGCAGGACCAACAATGATAAATACTATCATTGTAGGACGACCTTCGCGTTCTATTACACGATCTGGAACACCATGTAACGGACGTCCGCCCCAAATCTCAGGAGACCAAGTATATAAACCTTCTGGAGTTTCTAGATATCCAGGAGGCGGAAAAACTGTAGTCTGTTTAGCGATAGGAGTTAATTGATCAACTACCTTTTCAACTTTTTCTGTTACAGTAGTTTCGACCTTAGTTTGTTGATTTACATTGACTACATTATCAACATGCTTTTCTAAATTTTCTAGTTCTACTTTTTCATCCTTAACTTCATCTTTGATACCGCCATCTATACCATCAGCAAGCTTCATCATTTTTTCGTAAGACTCTTTTGCTGCTTCACGAATCTTTACTGGATCATTATTAAATGTCATTAGAAGCATAGTATTAGCTTCTTCTTCTGATGTAGGAAAACCATCAGGAACGGAATGACCATTAACATTAGATGTATTTGGATTCATAGGAACATTGCTCATTGAAATAAATTCTCCAACATCAACTTCAAATTAGTTTTACGGCTATCGTCTTTGTTGTTTTTAGCTGCGATAGTTATAGCGCGTTCAGAGCCTACCATTATACAGGCACGCTTGGCACGTGTCATTGCTGTATATAGTAATGTTCTAGTAAGCATTATATAATGAGATTCAACTAGAACAATTATCACAACAGGAGCTTCGCAACCTTGAATAGAATGAATAGTTCCACAATACGAAAGAACCAATTGTGAAAGCTGGTCTCTAGTGTAATCAACTATTCCAACACCTTCAAAGTCTACTTTTATAATTGTGTCATCTTTTAGTGAATTTCGGTCTTCAACAAATACAATTCTTCCTACATCACCATTAACAATTAATCGCTTATAATCATTTTTAGTTTGCCGAACTTTATCACCAATTCTAAATATACGTTCGTTTTCTTTGTTTCCGTATAGTATCTCTTTTTTATCGTCAGATGCAGGATTTAGTTTATCCTGTATTTCTTTATTAAGCTGATTTACTCCAGCAAATCCTTTTCGCATAGGAGACAGACAAACAATATCTGTTGGATCTATACCTAATTCTTCTTTAGCACTCATTAGAATACTAATTACAACATTTGCTGCATCTTGTGCAGTTACTTTAACTTGATGTAAGCAACCGGATGCTCTATCTCCTGGAGTTGAAATCCTTGGAGATATACCTTTTAGAACAGAATGTGATCCAACTACAATTGCACTTCCTTCAGATTGTCGATGAATCTTATTCAATCTAGATACATGTATTTTATCACTATTAATTATATCTCTAAATGGGCAACCTGGACCAACAGGAGGTAATTGGTCTTTATCACCAACAAGAATAAGTCTACATCCATTACGAATTGATTCTATAAATTTAGACATCAATTCAACATCACACATACTCATCTCATCAGCAAGGATCAAATCTGCATCAATAGTATTATCTCTATCTCGTACAAATTTCCCACCATAATTAGGTTCAAGTAATCTATGGATAGTTGTAGCTTCCAATCCTGTAGATTCACTGAGTCGTTTTGCTGCTCTAGCTGTAGGAGCACAAAGCTTAACTATCAATCCATTGAATGTTGCTATATCAACAATAGTCTTACATGTTGTAGTTTTACCAACACCCGGACCACCAGTAATTACAATTAAACCTTTTTCTATAGCAGCATTAACCGCAACATCTTGTTCTTCAGTTAGCTGCACCGATCGGGCGCCGTCAGTAGGGTCCGTTGCGGCCGATTGCGCCCGCTGGGAGGGGTCGCCACGGGCCGCCAGATCCATAGGTGCACCATCCGCCACGGACCGCGCTAGTCGCGCTAGATCGGCCGCTATTCGCTCCTCGCATTCCATTAGATATTTAAGCGAATAAGCATCTTCTGAAACGCAAACTACTAGTTCTTTTTCAATCAACCTTTTTACAGAATTTGCAGTTTCAATAGATGGGTTTTCAACAAAGAATCTAGGTGGACTTCTTTTTACAAATAGATTGCAAAGTGATTTGTATATTCCACGAATTGAATTGCATGTATGTCCAGAATCTAACGAATCTTCTTGCAAAACATGTAATGTTGCAGCATCAAGTCTTTTTTCTGAATTAATATCTACGCTACCAGATTCTATAGCTATATCATCTGCCGTAAGAAAACCAATACCTTCTACTTCAATTGGCATTCTATATGGATCATTTTTAACTACATAAGCAGATTTTGATCCGTATTTAGCTCTTATTTTATTTCGTATTCCTGGAGAAAGGTTTAATGATGCTAACTCAGCATCAACCTCTCTTTCGACTCTAGTATCCGTCCATTTTGTTTTAAGATCTGAAAACATTTCAACTGGTATTACCACTTGATCGTTCCAATCTTCATTCTTATCCATTGCACTAATAAAACCTTCAACACCATCAAAGTGTTTTATCAGTTTTCTAGCTCTAGCTGGACCTAAACCTCTCACTAATCCACATAACGATTCAACCATACCATCTTCAGTAACAGAGTTTTCGAATGTTATTAATTCAGCAGCAAATTGACTACCATACTTTGTCTGCTCATATTTACCAACAACTCTAACATTTTCACCATTTCTAAAAGATGTTGATTTGCCTGTTACAGTAACAATAGATCCATCGTTAGACTCTATTCTAAAAACTCTAAATAATGTATCTTCATTAGAATATTTTATTCCAATAACTTTACCAGTTATAACAACTTTATTGTTTTCTTCTTCTTTTTTATCTGTATGAATGTTCATTCGTGTATGCACCTTACGTGCCAATTTGATATGTATAATCTGGATAAAACTGCGGGGTGCTATCGTCTAAGTACCTGATATAACAGTGGTTAGCCATGGTTAGCCAGACCGTTTCGTTTGCAATAACGGGTACTTCCCTACCTTCCTATCTAATATATATATATATATATATAAGACGTTTCCCCTACGCTGCGTGTACCCGCTGCCAGGATGGACAGGTAGGCAACACCGCGAAATCACTATGCTTTTAGCCCGCCAACCCCCGATTTGGCTCCTGTAATTTCGGGCACTTGCACGATTCAGACTCGAATTTCTATCCATTTTTACCTCCCCACACCTGGTGGATAGTACGGATAAATTCGCCCAGCTGGACCCGACCGTCTGTCGCCTTTAGTCCAATAAAAACGCGAGGTTAGGATTTCAGCTACTCTCATTTGATCAGATTTTTCTGCTCTTCCAGGTTTTATTTTTAATGCATACCAAAGAATTTCGGATACAGTAACATATCCTTGTTTTAGAACCTTACTCTCGTTTTTAGCTAACCAATTTGAGATGTCTTCCTCCCATGAGTCAGACATATACCGTTTCTCTTGCTCTTTACGAGCTATATTCTCATCTTCGTCATCTAACCACCACTTATGTTCATCATAACCATTTTTATATAATCGATAACAATTTAATGCTTCAGCAATTAATTGATCTCTATACTTAGAAATCAAATCTAAATCTATTTTATCTGCAACTTTACACGGCCAAGAACGTCTATCTCCTGTAGGATCCTTTAGATAGACATCTTGGTTTGTAGTTGATACGAAAACATTAGTTCTAGGTTGGTGTATTTTTCTCCTTACATTTTTAGGTGAGTAGTCATCAATTTTTCTAGACAAAAATGCTTTAGATTTTTCATTTGAGAATGCTTTATATAATACCATTTCTGGCAATTCATACATCCACACTCCAACCAATTGTGCTGGCGAGAATGTACTATTCAAATCTATTTCTGAATCGCAGTAGTTTCTAGATCCTGCTAATATTTCTATTACAGAAGATTTACGTGCGCTAGTTTTACCTTCTAGTACTAAAACATGATCAACCTTGCATCCAGGTTCCATAGCTCTAGCAACTGCGCTAATAAGAAAACGTTTTCCTATCTCTCTATGATATCGACTATCTTCTGCACCTAAAAATATGCATACCCAATTATCTAATCTAGGAATACCATCCCAATCAAACGATTGTATTTCAGCTTGAAGTGAATTATAGCTATTATCATGACCAATAACAGCAAATACTTCTTCAAGCAATCCTGTCGCATATGAACATCCAAATTTATCTGATAACCAACATTTAGCTCTAGTTGTATCTATATCCTGCCAAGGAGTATTTGCTCCTCCCCAAGGTGCAGGATTTTGCTTCATTAATTCGTCTTTGAATGTATCATAACGAATTACGCCTTGCCAATCAGGATGTTCAGAAAAAACACGTCTTATATGCGTGTGAGTGATATTTGCAAAGTTTGGTATCCAATGAGATACAGATAGATCGATATCCTTATTTATTAATACAACTTTTGAGCTTGTTAGTGGTTGCGATTGTGAAGATGGATAAGAAGAAAAAGATCCATCATTTTGTGATGAATCTCCATCTACGATTTCTTCAATCATAGTTTCGTCCCCATTGCTATCGGGGCTATTTGGCTGTATATACGTAATACCGGATCGGACGCCGCCACGTTCTGCTCCTAGAGACCCCGAAACGTTAGTCGCGTTTTCGGGGTTTCGTTTATTCTTAATATTTGAAATATCAGATTCATTACTATCAACATTATCTTTAATGGATAATGAATCTGAAAACTGAAATTGACTAGAATCATGCGCCTTTTCTTGCTGCGCGTCAAGGACTGATTTTAAGATCTTCTGCATTTGCAGACGACGACGTTCAGATTGATCGTCAGACATAAATTAGCGCTTATCTATTTTATGAAGTTCTACAGGTTTATTAGCTTAACACAACTCTATAAAAGGAATGTTGTTTTCAAAACAAAGATCCTTGTCCGTTACCACCTTTTTTATCATTTTTTTTATCACTTGACTTTTTCTGGTTTTTCTTATCTTTCTGATTTTCAATATTTTTACGATCCTGGATTCTAGATGAACAGGACAAATCGGATTCTTTAGACAATTCACCAACATACTTCGCACCGTACATCGGTAGAATATCTCTAGCTAATATAGTACGATGACATTTTTCATGATCAGTACAATAACAAGTTAAAACTATACGATCTTTTGAAAGCATTAAAAACCAAGCTGCGTTGTTTTCAACGTAGCTTTTTTTCATTTCTTCTACGTAAAGAAGCTTGAATGTATCAAAGTCTATTTGGTTTTCCTTAGATTTATTTATAATATCCCAAGAAGGTGCAAAATTTAGTCCGAATCTGTTTGCTGATTTCCTAGTTACATCCTGTTTGTCTTTGTCTTGCGAATCTATTCGATCTGTATAGATTGTTAGTTTCGTATCTACACTAGTATCTATTTTATTGTTTGTATTGGATGATTTTGGTTGATATCTTTGATCGTACTTTTGAATACGTTTTACGAATTTAGCTAGAGATTTGATATCTATTTTTTTATCACTTACTTCTTTTGAATCGTAATCTTCTGAAGTTGTATTAAATCTCTCGAATTGTTGGTCACCATCAAGTAACCTCTCTTGATTATTTTTGAATAATAAATTTTCGGAATAAGCGCAAATAATGCACTTGATTGGTGTATTGTTAATGAAAAATGGTATTTCATGAGGTTGTATAGTTATATTGGAGTTGTATGTCCATTTACCATCTAGACACTTGTGCCACATTCACTTTTCAAACTTAAATGCAATTATGTTATCATACTTTGTAACGATTTTTTTATTTTCACCTTCTCCTCTACTTTTTCTTTCATCAGTATTAAAACTAACCATTGTTTCAGTTATCTTTTTGAAAGAATTCTTTTCTACAGGAATCCATCCACAAATTAAAAGAACATGTGAAAGTTTATCAAAATCCATATTAAAAAACCTCTATTCTATAACTGTAAAGTCTACACCAGGAACCAACTGAACATCACTTCTAAGCGAAATAGCATTTCCTTCTAAACTGTATACACGTTCATCTCCAGGTAATCCAAAATTAGGTTTATTTATTACTCCAAACATATCAATAAATTTAGCTGATTGTTTTTCTCCAAACGGACGTAACGCTCGACCAACCATCTGCAAGTATGTTGATGGATTATTACAATTACGATTAAGTATAATTGTCTCTATCGACGGATCATCATATCCGTACGAAAGTAAATATACATTGCATAGAACTTTTATAGATCCATCCTTATGCATTTCAACACCAGAACGATCTCCTGCGTGAGCAAAATACGATGATATTCCACTCTCTCTAAATTCTTCAGATAGATCCTTTGCGTCTTCTACTGTAGAGCAAAATACAGCAGCTTTAGTATTGTTTGCATATTTAATATATGCATCAACTGGACTTTTGAAAACAGCAACGTAAGTAGATGTTGGTGAAAAAACATCACACTTACAAAGGTGATTTAATTCAATCAATTCTTTTACAGATGGACCAACGATTAGCGCGTCTGCTAATCCAGACAATGGAGATCCGTCCTGTCTTGATGGTGTAGCTGTAAGAGATAGAACTTTTGCTCCTTGATCAATATAGTATTTTGCTACTTGATTCCATTCTGGAGTGCCGAAAAAGAATTGAGCTTCATCTAGAACTACAAATGATGCTCGAGGTCTAAATTTACGACCACGATGCGATAACGATTGCACTGTAGATATATGAACACGAGGAAACATCGTTTGTTGTAGTTCAGTATCTTCGTCTACAGTAACAACATCAACATTAGTTGGAAAATATCGTTTAGCTTGTTCGACTAGTTCTTTTAGCGGAGCAAGCCAAACTACAGAAGATCCTTTATTCTCTAGAATGTGACGTAATGCACAATTTACTCCAACTGTAGTTTTTCCTGCGCCAGTTGGAAGAACGCAGCATACAGATCGTTTACCTAATGAATATTCATTGAATATATCGTTGATAGCTTTTGATTGGTAGTTACGTAGTTTCATTTTTAAGGATTTTTAACTAGATTTATAAGATGAAGTTGGTAACATATCTGTATCTTGAGTATTAAACATTGAACCAATTGTTGATATAACAGAGTCGATTTGTCCGATATAATCTTTCTCTAGATTGTATTTTTCAATAGTTTTCCACTTCGATACCTGATGAGAGAAAAAATTACAAATTTCCATCAATTAACTTAACAACACCATCGTGAGATTGTCCTAATGCATAATGCATATTACGATTACATTTTCCACATTTATCTGGAACGAAATCTTCGTTAGATTGAATTATTTCATGATCACAACATTGAGATTTAATCATTTTTTTATTCCGGTTTAACTAAAACAACTTATTCTGAACACCAGGAGGTCCATATTTCTTATACTTCAATTCAGTAGCTTCTTTTTCTTTAAGCTTTTGTTCCTCTATTTGCTTTTGTTTTTGAATCTGAATTTGAAGCTTATCTGCTTCATATTTTGCCATCAATTCAGGATTATGTATAAGGCATTCAAAATCAACGTTTTCAATTGATTCGCAAATGCATTTAATCTCTTCAGTTACTTCTGAAATAATGTTAGATACTTCTACTTCGATCTGTTTTTGATCTTCGATTTTTTCGATTTCTTTTTCTTCAACCTTTGTTTGTCTATTTTCATCTTCCATGTTCCTGGAATCTTCGATCCGTATATCGAGTTTGGTATCTCGTAATGTTTGTTCCTTATTACTGATGCCATTATCGATTTTAACCTTCACAGGAACAATAGACTTACCAATATCATGAACAGAAAAAAGTGTCTTTTGACTCTTACCTAAACAATGTGGCGAACACCATAAACGTTCACGATAACTATTCGCATCAGCTTCAGTACCATTACCTCCGCCATAACCTCCTTGCGCCTTCCATTCTAATGTAGTCCAATTATCAGGAGGATTAAATTGACCTTCATAACCACAATAGATGATTCTCATTAATGGATTGTCGCCATTTTCAACAGCCCATCTCTGAACATCTCTTGCAACCTTTTGATCTGTATTACCTCCTACAGAATAATCCATCTTACCTTCACCGTAAGGAGGATCTAATACAATACCTGTAAGACCTCTCTTGTATGTAATAGTTGGAGTACACACACGAGACCAGTCTCCACAAGCTACATGCGTCAATCGTAATCGATTCTGAAGCTTCTTAAAGATATCGTATAAATTAGCTATACGATCGTCTGTAAGAATTCCACGATCTAAAATCGCAGGCATCTTACATTCAATCTCTTTAACGCAAAATCCTCCACCAACCCAATTACATAATCCCCAACACCACCAACCTGCAATTTGTGGATCAAAGTAATAAGGTTCACGAAGCATTCGTTCGCGAAATTCCTTTTGACGAACAAGCCAATTTTGTCTTGCAATTAAATCAGTTTCATTAACTGGCCAATCGCAATGTTCAGCTACGGCATGTGCGTTGTATTTTACAGAACGCCAAAAGTTAGCGACGTAAGAATCAAAGTCATTTACAGACTCCATTTTTGGTTCATGAGGTCTAGCCAATAAGATTGATGCTGAACCCATAAATGGTTCAACGAAGTTCTGAACATTACCAAGTATCTCCCATATTAGCGGAGCTACTTTTCGTTTTCCACCGAACCAAATGTAAGGAGATTCTAATACATCAACCATTACTTGAAGCTCCACGTAAAAATAGAATACGAAACATCTCTCCTCGCGATACCCTTAAACCAGGATTATCGCTTTCCATTCTAGTAATGTTTTCGTCAATAATAAGTAAATCAGAATCAGATAAACGAACATTAATCTGATTTGAAAGAATGTTTGAATTTTGCTTAACAGCAGAAACATTTACTGTATCTGTTGTAGATATTGTCTGTATATTATTATTCTGTTCATCCACGACTAAATCCGTCCTTATATAGTGCGCCGTGCACCGATCTGACGCTACCATATAACGGTGTACAGGCGCTAGCCTAGGCTAGCGAAGGCGTGTGCACGCTATTTACTGGACACGCTAGGTACCGTCGTGGTTAGGTAGCGATCGGTCGTACGGAGCGCCGCTAGTGGCGTGACACGGGTAGATGCGGATTGAATTTACAAATGGAAAACATCGAAACTGAAATCAAAAAGTCAGATGTTGAAAAAACAAATGAACTTAGGATTTGCATTCAACGATTGATTCAGAATAGCGATTTTTCTGTAGAGCGACTTACTAACGCTAAAAAAGAAATCAAAGATCTTTTCGATTCAGAAGAGTTTGAATCCGAAGTTGCTCGTTACGCTTGGATTGCTTGTTACTCTTCATCAACCATTAAAGATTGTCTTCGATGGTTTAGTTCAATAAATTCAATCGCTGAAGAGGCGTACGATAATATTATTGAACCTTACGATAATTATGTAGAACTTAATGATAGTGAATTCGATAATCATCTTTCTGATTGTCTTAATGGAATCAAGCTTGCAAAAGAAAACGGAACATGCGACGGAACTTTTGTTTCAGCAGAATACATTCGTGGATCAATTAATGATCTAACTAAAGCGCTTGAATATCTTGGTTTCAATCGTGAAGCTGTAAACATCCGAAATTCAATTGAGGCTTTAAAATCAAATGTCGAATGATAATACAGAAAAAATGGATATCGATACAACCGCTACAGATAAAGATATCAAATGGTTTGTTTGGAATTGGAATAAGGATAAATTGGATAAATCTAGCATTCGATTTACAATAAATTTCAATAACATTGTTGTTAGTGAAAGTTGGATTAAAGCAAATATTAATGAACCTGGAAATGTAGTTGCTGGTCCATTTAATGTTTTGAAAGATGCAATTTCAAAGTGTGATGAGTTGAACGGTTGATATATAGATCATGGAACAAAACGATCTCCTTGACATTACATCGACTGGACGCTCAAACGCACCGTATCGCGTTTTAATTTACGGTCAAGGTGGAGTAGGTAAATCTACATTCTGCTCTAAATGCAAAGATGTATATTTCCTTCCAACCGAAGATGGTGTCAATGACATCCATGTTCCGCAGTATAAAGAAAAGATTTCTTCTCTTGACATTCTATACAGGATTCTAGACAAACTGCTTAATGGTAAACATCCATACAAAGCAGTTTGTCTAGATTCAACAGGATCTACAGAATCTCTAATCATTGAATCGATCGAATCTCGTCTAAAAAAGGCAGGAGGTAAATCTCCTAAAACGATTCAAGAGATGAACGATGATTTTGGTTCTGGTTATACAGCAATTGCAAATGAATGGAGAGAACTACTTAAAAAGTTTGATGAGTTACGAAATATTCGTAATATCAATGTTCTACTAACTGCTCATGCAAAACGTGAAAAAGTAGTCAATCTAGAAGGTAAAGATTACGATCGATTCACACTAGACCTTATTGGTCAAAAGAGTAGTAAGGTAATTACTAATTGGTGTGATCATGTTTTGTTTGCTCGTCAAGATATTAGTGTATCCGCAGAAAGCAAACATAAGCTTTTAGCAATGAGCGGATCGTTATCAATCTATACTCGTGGAACAGCATCATTCTCTGCAAAAACTCGCGGAGAGATAACTTGGCCAGACCGCATTCCATTGTCGTGGGATGTTTTTTCTACACTACGAGAATTGATTTCTACGCATGGAAAAGAACTTCCTTCGTACTTGAAAAGTAGGTTTGAAAAAATTAAACCATTGATTGAAAAAGATAAAGTTGAAAAAGCGGAAATAGCATTCAATAACTTTTATAATGCTGGAGTGTGGTATCTAGCAGATATGGTCTGCAATCAAGCAGAAAATGAGGCTAAAAATGTTTGAAGTTTTTGAAAACGATAAATCTTGTAACAACACACAATTTAACGTTCACAAATCTTGGAAAAATAGTAAATTCAACACATACCAAGAAGCTAAAGAGTACGCAAGAAAATGGCTTGGTGGATATATTATGCCTAAAGATTGGGATGGGTCTAAATTTGATTATTCTGGTAGTGGTTCAATAATTGAAATTAGAATTGTCGATTAGGTAAATCTATTTTAGAAAACACGTTAAATAAATACCTCCGTTCCTTCCGGTAGAAGGAAGATGTCTTATAAGCATCTAAGCTTGGTTCAACTCCAAGACGGAGGACTATGAAAAATCTACAAGAACTATCTTGGTCTATTGATTACATGTCACACTAATCTCCTAAATGAAAGTATATCTCATGTTCTTCCGTGTCACACTATGGCAGAGAACCTCAGATTATATAGAATCCGTGCGATCAGCCGCGTACACCAGAGGGTTTAACGATGGTAAAGCGGCCGGCATTACAACGTGTCGTGTTACGCCCTATGGTACCAATATATTAGTGATGTCTCCGTCGATCTCTACCGCTCTAGAGAGGACATCAGATCATATAGAATCCGTGCGATCGGACGCGTACAACCGAGGGTTCGACGATGGTAAATCGGCCGGCATTACGGCCGGCATTTGCGAAAATCTGGCGAGGTCAATGTTCGGATCGTTTGGATCGATGTTCATGGAGCATACCGAGAGAGAAGCGGCTATTAGGGCAACCAGACGCTCATAGTAGATGTGGAAAAACTACAATTTTATGTCTAAACTAGCTAGGTAGATTATGTCAAAAGTAATAGATGCAATAGATTACCTTCAATCAAAAGTAAACAGCAATGTATATGTGAAGGTAATGCAAGTTTTGACTAAAGATCAAAATATGCTTGTAATGAAACTTGTTATTCTTGCAAAAGCAAAGAATAATACTCCAGCATCACAAATAGAATTAGAATCAAAAGGAAAAGAATTCATCACTTCACTGACAGATGATCAAAAAACAAAGCTTTCAGGTATTGTTGGTAAAGATGTTGTTGATAATCTTGTAGAAGCTATCAAGTAATTACATAACAGAAAAAGATACTAGCAATAGTGGCGGAATGGCAGACGCACTCGGCTTAAAACCGAAGACCGAAAGGTGTATGGGTTCAAGTCCCATCTATTGCACAAGATCGTAAGAAAGGAAATAAATGTCTTCAGAATCTGAAACTCACATTATTACAGAACAGCAATACAAAGATGCTTGCTATAGCAATCTAGGATTCTGTATCGAATGTAAAGAATTTACTCGTGAGATGGTTGAACCTGATGCTGAAAACTACAAATGTCCAGAATGCGAAAGTGATACAGTTTTCGGATCAGAACAATCTTTGATTCTTGATCACATTCAAATCATCTAAATAAAAAAACAGTATATACTTAAGGTTAAAAATGGAACAGCAGAAGTGCACTCATAGTTATTATGATGGATCGAAGCAAATTCGTTGTCACAAGAATAGTGAATGCGATATTTGCAAGCATTGTTCGAGTGATTGTCCTGGACATTATCGTATCCGAATTACAAGCAATCGTGCTGGTAATAACGGAATCAAAACTATTCACAATCATCGTTTTTAATATATATATATATTAGATACAATACATCATAAATACTTAAACTAATAAATTTGCTCTCGCATGGATGGTCCATGGACTGCAAAATCTTAAAATATCAGTTACGATAAAGGTAGATAAAACAAAATGGCTACTGAGCGAATTACTGAAGGTCACTATCGCGCGGTTGTTGAGAATCCTGAAATCGCCGTTAGTGCAAAGAAAGATACTCCTTGCATTAAAGCGACTGTTAAGATCGTAGAAGAAGGACCTCATAAGGGTATGCGTCTTTCGTGGGAAGGTTGGCTTACCGAAGGTGCTGGTAAGCGAACCATTCAATCGATGATGTATGCTGGATGTACTTTTCCCCCTGCTCCCGGTTCAGATGAACCTAACCTCGAGGATTTTACAGGTTGTGGTTCTGTAGAGATTGAAGCTGTAATCTCTATGGAGGAATACACTCCAGAAGCTACAGAATCGAATCCTACTCCAAAGACATCAAAGCGTCCGCGTGTAGAATTCATCAATGCAATCGGACAGAGTCGTGCTACTCGTGCTGTAGATTCTGGACAGAAGAAGATGATTGCTTCTCAGTTTGGAGGTCTCATTAACGCTGTTCGTAAGGAACAGAACGATCGTAAGGGTAAGAAAGATGATGCATCTTTTGATCCTAAGACGTTAGATCAACAGAACGCATCTGCTGATGAAACAGCAAAGAAGCTTTACTAAGTAAGTGGACAGGGCTAGCGATCGTATGCTATAATCAGGATACGATCGCTCGTCCAATTGGATATTTTATTTACAACGAACAGTACATTAGATTGTTCCACAACACCAAAAATATTTAACAGTGTTGTATATAAAATATCCAATTGGGCGTGCGATCAATATAAACGATCTATAACGCCTAAAATGTTTTTGGAGCTAAAAGTGTCTGAAGTTGAAAACAACCGTATTGAAACAACATCAAAAGATTCCCGAGTACGTCGCGAAGAATGGCAAAAGGAAAAGGAATTCGAGAAAGACGGAATAGTCGTTATCGTAAGTAAGCTTCCTTTACATCTTCCTCGATATAGCATTGAAATTGCATCACGTACACAATTCGGAGATCAAAAGATTGGTCGCCATTTTCAGGTTCACGTTGATCGCAAATCTGGAAGCGCTGTAGTTAGTCGAATTATGGTTAGATCTCTTGTTGTTCTAGTTGGTGAAGCCGAAAAGTATATTGAAGATCAAGAACAACTAGATATTAATGCTTTCGTTGAATGGAAAAAGACGAAAGAAAAGATTGAATCTGGAACATCTTTGATTGAAGATGATGATAATGAGATTTTAATACCTGCAACAAAATGAGCAATAAAATTATAGAAGATGACGAAATTAAGTTTATACACGACTTGATTTCAGAACTTCAAAGCGAAGGTTTTGCAGTTACAGGATGCACTTTGTGTAATAATAATAGTCCTGCTAAAACTGCAAAATGCAGAATTTGTGGTAACATTTGTTATCCAAAAGATCAACAGAATAACTAACTAAAAACTAAAACGAAAACAGGATAATGCTTTTCGCTCTCGTTCACCTAATTTCAGTTACACTATCTCACGGATCTATGTCGTCCGATATCGTAACAGAATCTGCAATGTACGTAAGAGATATCGCTCTTGAGGAGCCTACTCTTTTCCATGTTAAAGGTTTAGACGAATTTGGTGATAAAAAAGCATCCGCTTGTTTAGCTGCAACTTGGTTTTATCGAGAGAGCGCATTTGATCCAACTGTGATTGGTGATAATGGTACATCTTTCGGTATTCCACAGATGAAAAAGCAACACGCGTTACTCACTAACATTGAAATAGATTTGATTCGTACAGATCGAAAAGAATCTATTAGAGCAGGATATCGTTTACTCCGTCATGAGATTAAGCGATGTTCAAATGTTAGTGATGGACTAGGAGCTTACGCTTCTGGAGTTTGCGGTGGAGCTAAAGAAAAAGTTAATAGTAGATTAAGTATCGCTAAAAGTTGCTGGATAAACTAATGAAAACTCCTCCTCTAGACTACGAAACATTACGAAAACGTAAAGGCAAATACGCTCCTTTATGGTATACGGTGTTCGATTTTGGTCTAGAGGGAATTACAAATCCTAATGGAGCACCATTAATCGGAGCGGTAGTTTCAAACGATGGCTCTCGCGTAGGTGGACGCTACTTTCCAACTGTAAATTCGATTATTGTTTATAGTAACGATGATCATTATGTAACTCTTGCTACAGCCGTTCATGAGCTTGCTCATTATAATATGTATATCTGCGCTTGCGATCATGTTCCTAGAACTAAATCAGCAAGAGTTAAGTGTGTATACAAAGGTGAACATGATCGCGAATTCTACAAAATGCTTGAGCCGATGTATAAACAAGCTCAAGTACCAACATACGCTGCTAGAGTAGTCGAAGGTAAATACGACTATCCGCAACATTGGAATGACGATAGCTGGCGATAAATGTCCATTAAATTTAATCTAGACTCATCGTCAATAGATTCGGATCTTGAAAAAGATACCGGATCTTTTGTTATTAAAGATATCAATAGTGTTAATGATACGAAAAAAGAATCGCCATCAGGACATTCTAAGTTGCCAGATTTGAGTGATATACAGAGATTGTTTAATCCAAAAAATGATGATAAATCCAATAACACTAATGGTTCTAATAGTCGTAACAACGGAAATGGTTCATCCAACTCCGCACAGTCAAGAGTATTGGATGACGGAAATTCACGTAAAGAACATAATGAACAAACAGAATCATCGATAGAAAATTCACCAAAAGGTCGCGAGATAATACTATCATTAGATAATGTTCTATCAGATCCAAAAGACAACATTTCTCGTGGATGTAGAGTTTTTCTTCCTACAGACCATGATGTGATAACTCTTGCTCATCTAATTAGAACTAAAGGTTTAATTAACCCTGTTGAAGTTGTTGAATTAGATGAGCCAATAGAAAACGAATCTAAATTCTATACACATAAAGTATGTTCTGGATTCAAGCGTTTTGCAGCTTTACAATATCTTGGTTTCAAAACATATCGATTCACTATATTCGATGATTTATCTGACGACGATAAACTGATTCATAACGGAATAGAAAATTGGGGTCGTACAGATCCAACAGATTACGATCTTGCATTATACATTGCCGTTCTACATCGTAAGCGTAACTGGACATCTCAACGAATCGCTCTTGAAATTGGTGGTAAAGCTGGAAGAGTTGAATCTCTGTTATTGATAGCAACAAAGCTTCCTGCTGAATTGCTAGAGGTTTTCCGTATTCAACCTACTCCTGAAATACGTCGAGACCTAGCAAAGATATCACTTATACAGCGAGATACTGTAGAAGAAACGCATAAAGCTATGATGGCCGAATGGATTCGTATTGAAAATGAGCGAAAACGCACTGAAGATATTCGATCTAATATTCCACACGCTACTAATAATGCTCGCGTCGGTTCTGGTAGTGGTTCTTCTAAATCAAATTCTAGCGATAGAAACAATAGGTTAATAGAACTACGCAACGAACAATCTCAAGCTAGTCAATGGTTTGATTCTTTAAGTAATACATACAAGCCTATCACTGAAGATATGCGTGAATATGCTGATATGATTTTTAGACATCTTTCTGATCGTAAACTAAGGAGTCCATTTCGATGAATGAAGTTGAAAAAGTAAATCATCCAACTCACTACAATCAACATCCATCTGGAATTGAATGTATTGATCTTGTAGAAGAATTTAACTTCAACTTTGGTAATGCGATTAAATATCTTTGGCGTTGTGGTAAAAAGAACAATGTCGAAGCATCAGAAGATATTCGTAAAGCTAAATTTTATATTGATAGAGAATTTGATCGTCTTAAAAAAGTACACAAACCAGAATACATTACTAATGACATGTTAAATTCAATTACAGCTTATAAGATGTCAAAAAATCTAACTATTGATATTTCATATATGATCGAAAAGATTATTTCTTCAGATCCAAATTATTTGCTTTCAAAAGTCTTGAAATCTGTTATATCTAACGAAGATCCTAGAATTCACTTTCAAGACTTGAAGTGATAAATGTCTAAACCGAACAAATCGAAAAAGAGTAAAAAGAATAAACACTCTTCTAAACATTCAGCTTCAAAAGCTAACGCTAAATCAAAAGCTAAATCAAAGAAGATAGTTTATTCTGGTACTCCTGGACCTTCTGTTCGTAAAAAAGACAAGAACGATCATACATACTTTATAGATCGCGAAACAGGAAAACGAGTTAGTCGCAATAGATGGGAATTTGAACGTCAACAGATACATAAAGTTAGAGATAAATCTAGACAAGAACGTAAAAAAGATCTAGACAAAATCAAACAACCTGTAGTTCAACATTTTCCTGAATACGTAGATCCTATTGGTGTACCTAAACGTAAAATCAATAAAGATTTTACATATGATTCAGATTACTTTGAAGGTGAATCGTTTGAAGTAGAAGATTTTGAACCTTTCGCTATCGAAGGCGAAGATGAAACAGGTTGATAGGATATAATAATGAGCGATTTATACGATAAAGAAACAGCAATAGATGGTGAAGTTGATGGTGAAAAACTACCATCATACAATATTATTCGATCTTCTCAGATTGATAAAAATGTATTCAAACTATTTACAGAAGAGTTTGTTTACATAATGTCTTACTGTGATGAAGGTTGTCCAGATGAAAATAATGAAGTTAACCAAATTTATTGTGTAGATGTATATAGTTATAAAAATGCAAACATAGAACTAATTCGATCATACGACGATCGTAAGAATCCTCACGCTCGTAAGGTTTTCTGGTACGCAATGCTTCTATCTGAAATCATAAATAAACAACTAATAGGATGAATACATTGGGAAACATTGGACCTACAAAGCGTTCTGCTGATTTCAACGATTACGTTGAATTGGAATCTAAGCTCGCTAAAGCTGAATCAGAAATTGTACGTCTAAAAGACTACAATAAAAAGTTGTTAAATGTTCTACAATCAAAAGATACTCGTATCAATGATCTTGAATCTAACGATAGTGTAAATAGTCCAGATATTGTCATTGCAATTAATGACTATGTTACTCTTCGTGATACAGCATCAAAGCTTCGTGAAGAGAATAATAAGAAGTCTGTAAACTTTAATACAACAGGCGAATCGGGTTCATATAATACTCCAGCAAACGTTATTGATGCAGGTTTGAATTGGACTAGAAAGTCTATTGAAATCTGCAATAAGCTTGCTAATAAGCTTGGATTGAAAAGCAAGTAAAAATGTCCGCATCAAAGCTAAAGGTTCAATGGAAAGGAAGTATTGTATTAGGCGGACCTGCTAATGCAGAAGAACAGGCTCGTCAAGAGCTTGAAGAGCTATTATACGGATATTTATCTCAATGCTATTACTTGGATGATTCTATGCGTGCTGCAAAGTACGCCGAAGTAATAGCATCAAAGATTCCTTATCAAATCAAAGGAAGACAAATCATTACTTTTGTTAATATAGATGTCTTGTATCGTAACCCTCCTGGACCATATAAATGGTGGATTAGAGTAAGAACAGATAATAATGGCGTAATTAGTAATACAGTTAGACCTGGAACTAGATCGTAAATAGATCGTAATATAAGAACTAAGGAATACATCAAATGTCATCTACTGTCGATATCTTTCTGCTTCAAAACGCTTGTAACCTCGCTAACAGGTTCGACGGATGTCAACTTCGTATCGACGCTCCAAACAATGATGAAGGTACTGAAGTTTGGACTCTTGATCTTGTAAACGATGAAGGTGAATGCGAAGAATACGATGTTGTTATTAAAGATAAAGATCTAAACATCGCTCTTAATAAGTTTGTATCAAAGGCAAACAAAGAGATTGATGAAGATCCAATGTCTTCGGATGATGAAGACGGTTTAGATGATGACGAAGATTGATTAGTTGGTTACGTTGATGCTACTGCGATCACGTTCAATGTAGCATCACTGAGGTAATATATAATGTCCAAACACTCTCCTTCAACAACATCACCTTCGCATAAACATGCATTCAAAAGCTCATTCTTTACAGAATCAGAACATTGGGATGCTCACGTAAAGGTAGATTACGATACTAAGGTCAATCCTATAAGCGTTAATAGGATTGCGAAGTTTATACATGAAACAATTAAAAAGAACGTTCATGGAATTACTGGATATACAGTAAAGATTTTCACTACAGGAAAAGGCCATCATCTCCGTATATGGTGGATTCGTAAATCTCTATTACCTATTCCTGCTACATCAATATTACGTTTTCAACGCGATCTAAACGACGATCCTATGCGTCAGAAGTTTAATCAAGCTAGGGTACGTCGCGGTGAACCGTATTGGAATGTTCTTTGGAATCTAAAAATCCGTAACGGAAAGATTGTATCCAAAGAAGAACGTTGTCAATCTTTAGAAACTGAAATAGAAAATAAATATTTGAATATTAAATATGAAAAATCTACCTGACGGAATATATCCTGCTAAAGCGAAAAACGCCAAAATGACTAAAACGTCAGATGGCGTTAATTTCGTTGAAGTAGAATTAGATGTTAATGGATATAGCATCCATTGGCGCTCACCATTAACAAAAGGTGGTACAAAGAAAACTTTCTTTTCACTACTAAAAATGGGCGCATCTATGGATGTAAATAATCTAGATGAAGTAGAAGATCCACTTAAAGGTGTTGGATCAAAACAGTTTATGGTAGAGATTGTTAATATCGAATGTGAAGAAAATGAAGCTCCTGGAAGCTTCAAAACATTCGCTAAGGTTGTATTATGAGCGGAATAAAGATTCAATAAAAAACGAATCAATTAAAGCTGTTTTAGGGATAGATGATTATTCATTAGCTAAACGTGGTCACGAATTAGGTAAACAGATGATGGATAGAGTTTGCGTTTGCGGACATCAATGCAGAGAACATAACTTTATACCTCATACAGAAAAAACAATACAAATTACAACATCTCCTGTTCGTAACGAGGTTCTTAATATACCTATTAGTAGAACGACTGAGTTGCACGATAATTACTGTCAATGTCAAGAATGTCAAAAGTAAAATGATCCTTAGAGGTGAATCTTTGGGAAGAATAGAATTTGATATTCTGTTTGAGTATATAACTGATAATGATGGAGATTTTGTTCGTTGTGTAGTATACAGCATTCCATCATACGACTATGTTGTAGGCGATTGGATGCGTGATAGAAATAAAGCATTCAAAAATGCAATGATGTTAGTTTTGAACGATAAAAAAGTTCTAAATACTATTCACTGAAAACGAGAGTAAAATGTCCGAAACTAAATTGTCTGACTTTTGTTGTGGTTCATTATCATTAAACGACTGGACTGAAAAATGTACATCTACAGCCAAAGAAAAAGGTTGGGGATGGAATGACGGTGAATCAATAGATCCAACTTTTCTATCCGCTCAACTAATGCTTGTTGTAACAGAAGCTGCTGAAGGTTGCGAAGATCTTCGTAAAGGGTATATCAAAACAATGTACCTTGAAAAAGCTTTTTCATTGGATGGAAAGCTTAGTACTGAAAATATCCATACAGAACAAAAATACATTGATGGAATTCCGCAATACAAGCCAATTGGTTTTCCATCAGAAATTGCAGATATCTTGATTCGTATTTTTCACATCGCAGGCGAATGTGGTATTGATTTGTTGAAAGAGGTTAAAGATAAAGATCTATACAACAATACACGTTCATTTCGTCATGGTAATAAGAAGTTATGAAAAATGATCCGTTTGAAAACATTATTTCTGAATGGATAAAATCAACAAAACTAACAATTACAACTGATAATATATTAAAGGATGCATTGAAACTAAAACTAAATGAATTCAACTTATCAAACAGAATGAGAGTACATTCTGTAATGAGTAAATTAGGATTTACTGCTGGAAAAATTAATAACGTCCGTATGTGGATTAAAAAATGAAATTCTATATCGCTACCAAACTAGAAAACCACAAACAACACAACATTGTTCGTGACATCCTTGTAAATGACTACAACTATCAAATTACATACGATTGGACTATTCATGGACCAGTTTGGTCAAAAGGTGTTAGTGAAATCAAACGCGTTCAGCAGTTAGAAATCAACGGAGTAAGAGACGCGGACGTAGTTATCGTTCTATCTAATTGTCCAGATAAGAACATTCCTACAGGTCTCGGAACGCACGTAGAATTAGGTCTTGCTATTGCATACGAAAAGGATATTTACATCGTAGGTAATAGAGATATTATTTCTGGAGCTTGCACTGATACGTGTGCATTTTATCACAACAGTTTAGTTAATGCATTTGAAACTTACGAAAGTGCTATTTACCATATCTATAGAAAGTATTATGGATCAAAAATAGATCAAGAATGGCCAAATAGATTTTAATGTCCGGTGGATTACAATGTCCGACAACTCATCAACATTATCAAACAAAGACTTCAACAGGTTTATAAACGATCGTAATGCAAAAGACGAAAACGATCTATTGGTTGAAGTAGATAAGGCTGGTCCATTAGGTTACAAGCTACCTAATACTGGACATCCTGATTGCATCAGGTTTTTATTAGCTTCATATCGTCTATGTTCTAACAGTGATATGTTCGGTAGAAACATTGGTTTAATTTTACAAGAGCGCGAACCTTATGTCTTGGTTAGGAAAACTAATAAAGACAATAGTAAAGAAACCTAAAATGAAGTACAATATCACACTAATAGATAAACGTGGAAACACTGTTTTAAAAACAGAAGAATCGTTTGATATTGTACCTATAGTTTTGAAACATAAACATTTATACTACGTACTACCATTCGGAGAATTAACGTCTGAATATAGAAAAAAGATAGCATCTGAAAGATTGGATTACACATACAAAGAAACTGACATTCATTGGTTAAATCATGGCTAGACTAAAAGGTTCTAAATATTGCAATTTCAGATACAGAAAAGATTGGTGTATTCAACCATGGACATTACTTTGTAGTCCTATTTCTATATACATTAATGCTTTTGAAAATCCAGAAGAATACGCTTGTCTTCAACCTTTTAGTATTACAACTCATATACTAAATACATGTCCAACTACATCGAACAAATGCTTTGTATCTCAGTCCGTATTGCATTAATGGGCGATACGAACCGTAAATATTGTTTAGGTGCAGTTGCGAAACGTACAGATGGAGCTTTAGTGTATGCATACAATGGACGACCATTAAACGTTCATGCTCCATCTCACGCTGAATTTAGATTGAGTAAGAAACTAGATTCGTCTCGTACAGTTTTCGTATCTAGAGTTAATCGTAATACTGGCACTATTGCTTTAGCTAAGCCTTGCCAATCTTGTCAGATTGCATTGAAAAGCAAGTATGTTGAAAAAGTGATATACAGCATTACTGAGAAAGAATATGGAGTGTTATTTCTATGAATAATGTAAAAGAATACGTTGGTATCGTTAAAGTTGATAGACCTATAATTTGTACTGTCAACGTAACTAAAAATCTTCCAGGAGAATCATCTCTTATAAAATTTAACATTTATGAGATGATGTTACATGGATGTAAACACGCAGGACTGAATATTAAATCAATTAATGATCAAATGTATAAAAATACAATACGTGAACTTGCATCATTTATAAAAGTTACTAATATAGTACATGATAGATTTGATTATGGAATAAACACAAATCTATACATTTTATCTCAAATTGAATTTGAATCAATTGTATCAAGCCAGTTTAGCTTTTTAATGACAACAAAAGAAGGTTTTGAAAGTATGGTTCTTGAATTTACAGAGATTGAAAAATGAACAAATCATGGATCTGGAAATCTATCGCTGGACTTATATATCTAGTATTTGCGATATCATATGCTAGAATATGTAAGAAGCGTACTGAAAACATAATCATGATGAAGTTGCGTGATCAAGAAATTGAAGTTCAATTATTCGCTTACGGATCAATATTATTCTTCAGTACATTTTGGTTTATATCGTATATTTACGATGTATATCAAAACAAAAAAAACTTTAATACTTCTAACAAATTTGATAAGTCCGACTACGACATTATTGATGCTGAATTTCAACGCATCGAAAAAGATTTTGAAACTATGTATAAACGTATTTTGAATTGCGAATCAAAATTAAATATTGATGAAAAAAAATATGATGAATACGATCCAGATCCAAATTTAGAAGACATATGCGATCATAAAGATTGCGATGGATCTACAGTTGGTGTTTTTTACGAACGTAAAAACGAACCAACAGATTGCGTTCGATGCGATAAACATAAAGACTCATGACATATATCATACTATCTACCATTGAAATCGGCTAAGCTATTAATGAGGAGGTCTCAATGAAATCAAATCGCCCTAAGCCACGTCCATGTCCAAGCTGCTAATTAACAATCTGCTAATAATCTAAACACATTCAAAAATATACATAAATGTCAAATATATCCGTATCGGCTCAAATATTCATTTGGATTACGACTACATACGGTATATCCGTAGTAGTATCGCAATCGAAGATATTTGAGCCGATACGTTCGTTTATGTATAAACGTATATCTACCTTTTTAGGAGATATGCTTAAATGTATAATGTGCTTTGGATTTTGGGTAGGATTAGTAATGTCCTTAGTTTTACAACTAGGACCTAACAATCTGCACACGAATAGATTATATCGAATTGTACTAGATGGATTTGCAACATCCGGGATTGTATGGATTATACATGTTGTACTTTTTAGGTTGCGCGACGAAAACTGCGAAAAGTAGGACGTCAAGTTCTTTTTTTCACTTACAAGGCTCGTGCCAAAGGTTGACTTTCAAGGTTCGTACCAGAAAGGCAACCTTCAACTTTTGTGCCACCTACAAAACCTACAAACGGTTACTTGTAGCAGAAAAGGTACCTGTAGAACAAGGTAAGTAAAAACCTTACACGTACGAAACTGTAAAGAAAAACCTCACACCGTACGCCACTGTACCTCTTTGTAGGTAACAGTAAGTCCTTGTAGGTAACTGTAGGTTAAGGTGTTTGGTACGTTTCCTTCAAAGTAGGTTTTCTGGCACGTTTCTTGAAGCACCTACACTGTAGGTAACAAGGTCCGTGCGCGCACGCGTAGCAGAAACCGTGCCAAACCTTACACTAGCAAAACCGGTGCCAAAACCTCGAGTTTTTTCTACAGCAAGGTCCGTGCCAAAATTAAAACCTTGCAGAAACCTGCTAAAAACGTAAACTGTAACTTAACCAGACGCTTTCGTACCTTTTCGTGACGCGTTTTTCTCGGTGTTTTTCAACCTAGTGTCACAAAGCGTGACGTTTTCTAGGTTTCGCAAAACAGGACTAGTGGAAAACGGCCGCTTTCTGGCACTGTAGGTTTTGGCACAGCGTCTGCACTAGCTCTAGGTACGAACGCACCTAGCGAAAAAGGTTGGCACGAAAAAAAGTCTGTAGTGAAGGACTTGCGAAAGCCAAAAGAGTAACTAAGCTAGGTGGACGAACGGAGGTTTTCGCGAATGGAAAACGAAAAAAGCTTTTGCGCTGAAAAATGGATGGACGAGTCGTACGGTTGTAATAAACCGCACTCGAAAATCACTGAAACTCAGAAAAAGCAAATTCGGTACCTAGAAAATCAAAACGACCTAGAGATTTTGCGCGGAATGTGGGGTCGAAGTTTTGAATGTTCTTGTAAAACTTGCGGAACAAGTAAACATTTTGGAGCAGCAGATAATGCTCGAAAATGGCTTGAATATGGACACGCTGGACATCGAACGTGGATTGATACTCTAAACAGGTAAAAGCCGAAACGCACTAATAGTGCGTCCGTACGTAAAAGCGTACGCTGATGAGGCTAAAAATGGAAACTAAAGAAATTGAATCTACACTTCGTCAAATCGGACCAATCGACGAATGTTCATTTCGATATGATGAATCTACTAAAACGTACATAGTAAAGATTAAAAATGAAAACGGATTTGTAACCGGAGAATCATCGAGATTGTTGGATGCAATGATTTATGCGATGGAAGAATATAGAAATCTTCAAGACGAACCTAGAACCTAGAACGCCACAGGATCTAAAAACGATTGGTACTAAGGTCGAAACGAACCATAATAGGTTCGTACGTACGTAAAGCGTACGCTGATGAGACCAAGATTTATAAAGGGTATTGATCAAAATGGCAAACGAAAACGTCGAAATGATCGATAACTGTATCGACGCAACACTCGAAGGAATCAAAGGGTTGCTTTTGATCGAATGGTACGCAAAGGATAACGATACGTGCAAATTGGCGAAGGAATCGCTTCGTAGGATCGCCGAAATGAACGATCGATTCGCTCAAATGATCGAATCATGCAGGAAATAGCTTCCGTGAAGTTCGAAACGCACACTTGAAAATGTGCGTATGTACGTAAAGCGTACCACTAAAAACTTGGTTATCAAATAATTGAAAGTAGGTTGAATAATTGTTTTAGGTAAGGTCCAGCACACTCCATAGGGTGCGAGCCTTCAAAATACAGACCGGACCTAGGCCGGGTATTTGCATCGTAGAAATAAGCTACGATGATTTCGAGATCGACACTCGAATTGAAGGTCTAAATCGAAGTGTAGTAACATCTAAAATCGAAGGCATGAAACCCGTACGGTGGCACGAAAAATAAAGTAGCAGATGGCGAAAAAAGCCCTTGCGAAAGCCACCGAATCGATTTAGAGTGTTTGTGACGCGAAGTGAAACGAACCTAGCGCGAATAACCGTGCTGGTACCAGATTTGAAAGGTTGGATATACAAATGGCAAAGCCTGAAACCACTTCCACCAAGTCCGATTCGAAGCACTCCAACAACAAGGCTCCAGCTGCTACCGTTGCGGCGCCGAAGAATGAGGCTCCTGTGGCTGCAAAATCGAATGTCGTACCGCTCTCAGCTTCCGAAAAGCACGTCGGAGCGCCTCTGAATAGCAAGGTCGAAGGTGCTCGTGTTCGAACCGGCGCAAAGGGTGTTTCGAAGGCATATCTTCCTCCGATCGCTACTCGCCGCAAGATGTTGACCTTCGCGTGCACGCTCGCGACGAAAACGTCGAAGCGCCTCAAGAAATGGACGGCAGAAAAGGCAGAATTCGGCGCCATCGCAAAGCAGGTTGACGCAGCGATCGTCCAGCTTCAAAGCGCGATGATGGACCTTGACAAGCTTCCTCAGAATTGGGAGCCTACCAAGACGATCGCTTCCGTGAACGTTGGTGGCTTCTCGCTCGGAGATATTGTCCGTATCCGCGAAAAGCGCCAGAGCCAGTACGCGGATGTTTTGGATGCCGAATCGGTCAAGATGCCGATGAAGGTTTCCAAGATCGGAAAGTCGAAGATCGTGGTCGATCTCGGTGGTGGAAAGGTTACCGTAATCACCAAGTCGCATTTGGTTCCGAACAACAAGCCGATCGAAGAGGAGCGTGCGGAGCAGGCAAAGATCGATCAGGCGCGTAAGGACAAGGCTGCCGCTGCTGCCACCGAAGCTTCGACCGCAGCGAAGTGATAAGTAGTTACTAGTCGCGATACGATGCAACCTACTAATGTGATAATTGGTAGGTTGCATAAACGCGGAAAGTAACGCGAGAAATTGGATTGATTATACAATGAATGTAAAAGAACATGCGTACAACAACATTACCGATTCGTACGCTCAATTCCTAGCTACTCCTACAGACGTTAATTACGCAGACCTCATTAATGCGATGTCTGCTTATCTTGAAGCTAGTAAACCTAAATTGCGAACAGCTAGTGAGATGTCGTGGGATGAATTGAAAGCTTTTACACAATCAGCTATTGAAATTATTCAAAGCGAGAGCGGAGATCATTTCGACAAAGTTGAAGAATTGCGAAAGTTGATTAATGAGCATTCAATTAAGGATGCTTATGAAGTACCGCATAA
>Ga0208242_100278_pt1 | contig 49259 bp, 50 predicted proteins | sample SubbioAug_CSW13A_FD_184825 | JGI IMG/M metagenome (GOLD analysis project Ga0208242, IMG submission 184825) | Serpentinite rock and fluid subsurface biosphere microbial communities from McLaughlin Reserve, California, USA - CR12Aug_CSW13A (SPAdes) | ecosystem: Environmental > Terrestrial > Deep...
TGTTCATGAAGAATGGCAATCCAGTGCTCGCCAATACATAAAGTTTACAGAGAAAACAAAAAAGTGGATCATTTAAATGAATCCACTGACTAACTAATAGATTTTACACAAGATTCTGGACTTGACAGATTATTAACAAATCTGTATTAATTCCAATAAAAAGAAACTACTATAAAGCAGTTTCATCATATAAGTTAAATCAAAAATAATCCTTAATATCGTTAATGCTTACTCTTTTATATTTGATTTCAGCACTTCAAAACCAACTTTTTGAATTGCCGCATGAATCATATCAATCGACACTATTTCATCATTAAAATTGAATTTCACTTTACTTGCATTAAATAATACTGAAATACTATCCTTTTCAACTCCATCAAGTTGTTTTAATGCTCCTTCAATCTTTAATGAACAAGAAGGACATACTAATGTTTCAAGTTGTAAACTAGCTTTTTTCATTTCATTTCACTCTTTCTTTGTATTTTAATAATCGCATTCCATTCACAATCACGACAAGAATACTTAGTTCATGCACAAGCATTCCAATAGACATATTCATCCATTCACTCAGAAACACATTTGAAATGAGAAATATTACAACCGCAATCGCAATCACAATATTTTGAAGCATGTTTCTCATCATAGCTTTACTTAGTCCAATCGCATGTACTAAATGTTTAAAATCAGATTTCATCAAAACAACTTCAGATGTTTCTATTGCTACATCAGTTCCACTTCCCATCGCAATTCCAATATCAGCACTCGCAAGCGATGGACTATCATTGACTCCATCTCCAACAAATGCCACAATTTTATGTTTTGATTGAAGTTTTTTGATATATTGCGCTTTATCACTGGGTAACATATGTCCTAGTGCTTCATTTAAACATAAATTTTTAGCAACATGATCAACACTTTCTTGATGATCTCCTGAAAGTAAGATAAGTTGTTTAATTCCACTTGCTTTTAAGTGTTTTAAATCTTGAATAAGCGATTCTCGAAGTGGGTCTAAGATTCCAAATATTGCGCTTAACCGTTGATTGAATGCAACCATTACAAGTGAAGCACCACTGGATTGAATAGTTTGAATAAAATGTTTTTGTGATGGTTGAATATCAATCATAAATTTATCCATTATATTCATATTCCCAATCAACAACTCTTGATTTTCAATAATAGCTTTTATACCTTCACCCGCAAAAACCTCAGTATGTTTAATAGGATAAACACTAAAATCACTTAAATGCTTCACCATGGCTTGTGCTAATGGATGGGTTGATTCTCGCTCAATTGATACAATCATTCTATTTAAAACTTCTTGATCTTCCATAAAATAATACGCTTCCACAACTTCTGGTGAGCCTTGAGTCAATGTTCCGGTCTTATCAAAGACGATAGTATCTACTTTACTGAGTGTTTGAATTACTTCACTACCTTTAAATAAGACTCCATGGGTTGCACCATTTCCAATACCTGAAACAGCTGAGATTGGCACACCAATGACTAATGCTCCTGGACATCCTAATACAAGAATAATAATTGCAGTTTCAATTTCTTGAGTGACTATCCCTACTATTATTGAAAGTAACAACACAAATGGAGTGTAGTATTTAGAGAATCGATCAATAAATCGTTGCGTAGACGTTTTTGAATCTTGCGCTTCTTCCACAAGTTCAATAATTTGTCCAAAGGTTGTATCTTCACCTACACGTTTAGTTTGAATAGTGAGTGTACCATTCTCAAGGATAGTCCCTGCATACACCCAATCATTGATTTGTTTTGAAACTGGCATAGATTCTCCAGTAATAGAGGCTTCATTGATGACACCTTGACCTGATAACACAATCCCATCAACTGGAACCTTTAAACCTGTTTTAACCAAACACACATCATCAATCTCTACTTCATCAACACTTACCTCTTCAATGTCTTGATTTTTATCTAGTCTTAATGCAGTTAATGGAGCTAGATCTAAAAGATTTTTAATAGCTTGGCGAGTATGATTCAGTGTCTTTGCTTCAAGATAAGATCCAAATAAAAACAAAAAGGTCACAATGGCAGATTCTTGGAATTCACCAATCATAAATGCCGCAATCACAGCAATACTAACTAAAACATCTATACTAATGACTTTAACTCGTAGTGCTTGAAATGCCTGGTAAGCAATGGGAATAACTCCAATGATAGAGGCAATGATTAAAAAGGTTGTAAAAAAGATATTATTTTTTAAGGCGAACAATGAAAAGTAAGCTGAAATAAGTAATCCAGCACTGATGAATGTGATGTGAGTTTTATGTTTTGTAAAGAATTGACTTAACGTCTTCACACAGACTTACCATAAGCTAAATCTAATTTTTTTAGCATGACTAACATCTCTTCATAGGTTTCACATGCATCATCAGGAACTAAATAATGATGACTCACATCTCTGAGTTGCGAAAACAAATGGAATAATTCAAGTTCATTAGGAAGCGATTTAATAGTCGTTTCATCAAGTTCTAAAAATAGACTTTTTATCTCATGTAGTTCAGGATGGTGTTCACCGTGTACACGTGTTACTACCGGGACAATAAGACGTAGTCTTTTTATACTAGTATTAAAAACATCAAAGAAATATCTGTTACTCATAATCACTCCTTTTTACACTAGGTGTTATCTTAAGTTTAGAGTGATGTAAGTCATATTTCCTTGATGTACATCAATTTTTATAGATTTGATAATGATTCAATATCGAGAATTTCAATATGTCGATTGGAGTGTTGTTTAATAAGTTGGGCATCTTCAAGTTCAAATAGCTTTCGACTTAATGTTTCAGGGGTAGTTCCTAAATATGATGCAAGATCTTTTTTACTCATCGAAAGCATGACATGGTGATGATCCATCGCATCAAGTAAAAATAAGACTATGCGACGATCAACGCTTTCACTCACAAGACGTGTATTGTTTTTTTCTACTTCTTCAAGTCTAGTTGCGAATGTTGAGAGTATTTTCATAGCAATGTTAGGATATAGGCTCATAAGATGTTGTAAGTCTGTTCGACTAATCTTACAAACACGGGAATCCACCATAGCACTTGCGTAATCTTCATGAGGCGTTTCTTTAAATAAAGCGAGTTCTCCTGTAAAATCTCCTGGATTCAAAATTCGAATTAAGTGTTGGGTTCCCTTTTCACTAATGCGATCGATTCTAATTCTTCCTTCATTCACAATAATGAGTCCTTGTGATGGATCGTTGGCTTGATAGATGGATTCACCTTTTTTATAAAATACTGAATGAATCATTCGATGAACCTCTTCCTTTTGAGATGCATCTAAATGATTAAATATTGGCACACGAGAAACACAACTTTCTTCACATAGTCCATCATGGCTGCAATGTTGGCAAACCTGTTTTTTCATTTGTTCCTCCTCACATTGACACTTCAACAATCAAACTTTAAATTGAATTGCTTTATAGTTTTGTATGTTTATTATACCATTCTCAAAAACATTTAAACTTGATGAATTGAGTAACTGGTATTGAGATTAACTCCATGCAATAAAGTCATAATGATTTTCATGAATCAACTCTAAAATAGACTATTTAACACATAAAATTCTTTACATATCATATTTTCAAATATTGAAAATTTTACCTTTTCATTATCATTATTTACATCTTTAAGATTCATTGACAGCGCTTACAATCATCGCTAAAGTAGTACTTAAGGAGATTTATAATGAAGAACTATCCAGCAGAACCATTTAGAATTAAAGTTGTTGAGATGATGAAAACCATGAGTCGAGAAGAAAGAGAAACTGCAATGATTGAAGCAGGATATAATACATTTCTTCTTAAAAGTGAAGATGTTTACATTGATTTACTCACTGATAGTGGAACTACAGCCATGAGTGATCGTCAATGGGCAGGGATGATGATTGGGGATGAAGCCTATGCAGGAAGTCGTAACTTTCTACACCTAGATTCAGTCGTGAAAGAATACTATGGATTTAAACACATGGTGCCAACTCATCAAGGTCGTGGTGCAGAAAACTTACTTTCAAGATTAAAAATTAAACCTGGAGATATCATTCCAGGAAACATGTATTTCACCACCACTCGCTATCATCAAGAAGCCAATGGTGGAACCTTTAAAGATGTGATTATTGATGAAGCTCATGACCCTAGCATTGATCATCCATTTAAAGGAAATATTGATTTAAACAAGCTTCAAGCTCTTATTGATGAGTTTGGTGCTGATCGTATTCCTTATGTATGTTTAGCTGTCACTGTAAACTTAGCGGGTGGACAACCTGTATCCATGCAAAACATGAGAGAAGTGAGTGCACTATGTAAGCAACATGGCATTGAGATTTTCTTTGATGCGACTCGTTGTGTTGAGAATGCTTATTTTATTAAAAAACGTGAAGAAGGCTATAAACATTCGTCCATTAAAGACATCCTTTTAGAAATGATGAGTTATGGGGATGGATGTACCATGTCGGGTAAAAAAGACTGCATGGTCAATATTGGTGGCTTCTTAGCCATGAATGATGATACTTTATTCGCTAGAAGCAAAGAACTTGTAGTGGTCTTTGAAGGAATGCCTTCTTATGGTGGTATGGCCGGACGTGATATGGAAGCCATGGCCATTGGAATCAAAGAATCGGTGGATTATGCTTACATTTCTCATCGTGTTGAACAAGTTAAATATTTAGGTGATCAACTTGAAGCAGCAGGTGTACCTATTGTTCGTCCTGTAGGAGGACATGCGGTATTCTTAGATGCTCGTGCGTTCTTATCCCATTTAACTCAAGATCAACTTCCAGCTCAAGCTTTAGCTGCACAGCTTTATATTGAATCTGGAGTGCGTTCTATGGAGCGTGGTATTGTATCCGCAGGAAGAAATAAAGAGACTGGAAAAAATCATAGTCCAAAACTAGAACTAGTACGTTTAACTATACCTCGTCGAGTGTATACCTATGCCCATATGGATGTGGTAGCGGATTCGATTATTGAACTTTACAATAAACGTGAAACTATTAAAGGATTAGAGTTTGTATACGAACCCCCAATGCTTCGATTCTTTAATGCGAGATTTAAACCTTTGTAGTATGATTTAACTGAAGAAAGAAAGAGGGCCATATGTTTCCATTCAAACCAGCAATTTGTTACTCAGGTTATCGTCATGGGCAAAACCCACGTACAGAAACGTATCCAAGTGATGCGGAAGTATTAGAAGATCTTTTAATCCTTATTAAGCATTTTAGTTATATTCGTATGTATGATGTGTCGGAGCATGCGAAATCAGTATTAAGAGTCATTACCGCAAATAAGTTGCCCCTAAAAGTCTTACTTGGAGTAGAAGTCAAAGGTGAGGTTTCTAATCCGAACTGCCCTTGGGGTGGTGTCTATACTGATGAAGAGTTAGTGGAGCACAAAGCCTTTAATATTGCTCAGCTTGATCAGGTGGCTCAGCTTGGTAACCAATATCAAGACATTGTTTTAGGAATCTCCATTGGGAATGAAAATATGGCTCATTGGCATCCAAATAAAGTCACTCCTGAATCACTTGTTGAACACGCAAAGATCTTAAAAACTAAAACTAGTTTACCACTTACCTTCTGTGAAGGTGCATATGAGTGGCGTAATCAAGGACAAGAACTTGCCAAAGTTGTCGACTTTATTTCAATTCATGTTTACCCATTATGGCAACGAGTTCCTTATCATGAAGCAGTGAAGCTCACAACGGACCAGTATTATGAAACTAAAGCTGCCTTCCCTGATAAACCAGTTATCTTCACTGAATTTGGATGGACCACTAGTGCAACTGAAAACATGAATTTAGATGAAGTTAATGAAGAACTTCATAAAGGTTACTTAAATCAAATGATTGAGTGGTCTAATGAACATCAAGTAACCATGTTTATCTTTGAAGCCTTTGATGAGCCTTGGAAAGGTGGAGATAACCCATTAGAAGCTGAAAAGCACTGGGGTATTTATAATGTTGATCGTACACCTAAATCATGGATTGCTCAGTTTTAAGTATTAATTAAGATTAAATAATCAAGTAAATATCCTAACAAAGACATCTATTATAGATGTCTTTGTTTTTGAAATAAAGGTTTAAAATGATGAATCAGCGGACTTGAAAGAGTGCTATACTTAAATGGACTGTGGAGGGAGAACACGATGAATCATTTTGAACAAATACCCCCTGAATTTGAAGCCATTAAAGATTTTGATGAGACTATTCTTTGGATTGGAAAACCCGCATTTGTGCCTTTCATCGTCCAAGGCATTCCTTTTCTACTCTTTGGATTAATGTGGGGAGCTTTTGATTTATTTTTCTTAATGAATATTCTTAATAGTGGATTTGGGGGAATGAATTGGTTTTTAATTCCATTCATGTTACTGCATTTATCCCCTTTTTATGGCAGTATTCTGAATATGTTTCGATTGGTTTTAGTTTATCCTAACGTAAACTACGCCATCACCACAAAACGTATCATGATACGTAGTGGATTCTTTGGAATCGATTTTAAAGCAGTCGACTTTGATAAAATTCAAAACATGGAAGTCAATGTCGGCCCATTAGAAAAACTATTTAGTGTAGGGTCCATTAAAATCTTCAGTGGTGAAACTATGTCGTCTAAAAATGGCATGCGATCAATGTATGATACTTTTAAAGCAATTGATAATCCATATGGCGTCTTCAAACAACTTAAGCAAGTCTCGATGGATATTCGATCAGATATTCAGTATCCTAATCAATACCGTCCAGAAGATAATCCTGGGTATCGAACTAAATATAAAGGTTAATAAAACGGATTCATCATGAATCCGTTTTTGAGTTATCTATCTTGATTATCGAAGAATAAAGATTGATTATAACAAATCCATCCAAGTTAATTAATATCTACTCTATTATTGTTTCAAAGTGCTTAGGATATTTCATTTGAAAGTAATTCTTTAATGATATCAACCTTATCTTTCATAATGTCCGTGACTTCAATATATCTACATTGATACTTTAAACATTCATGGTAACACTTCTCACTCTCACGAATCATGTACGTTGTTAATTCAATGAGTTGCGTGTCACTCATTGATTCATACCATGGATTATCAATACCCTTGATGTCTCTTCTAAGCTCTTTTGCTTTGATGATAGGATTTGCATCCTTATACCCTAAAAACAAACATTTGATTTTATCTGGAAAGGCTAGACTAAGTTCATAGGCAAAATCAGGTTGAATGTGAACTCCTTCGATTAAATAATCTCTCTTGAGTCCTGATAATGATTTAATCATGCCAAACAAATATGGTTTTAGTGCATGACTAACCGTGATATCACTCTTATGGATATCAATTGACAGTTGATCATTTCCATAATGTAACATCATCATAATGAGATCTGTTGAAATGACTCTCATATGATGGGTTTTGATGATGTCATCAGCAATCAAGGATTTTCCTGATTTCGCAATACCCGAAAGAATATAGATCATGGGTTTCTCCATTCATTTTAAACTTTTGTATCAATGAAGCGACTATGTTTTATGGGATAAATAACCATTCAACCTTAAAGATAGTTTAGCATACATCATAGAATTTTAATGACACAATATGCTCAAAATGAAGGATTACATTTTAACCTCATGGATGAGTAAATCACCTGTTGAAACCTAAGACAAAGCAGTCAAAAATTCATGGTCATCTTACAATATGCGAATGTGATGTGATTTATGATGTTAGTGTTATAATATAGACAATTTAATTACATTAAGGAGATTAGTATGAAAAAGATGCTCATTGCTCTTGGTATCGTGTTTGTTTTTGGCATAATCATCATGAGCAACTACAATAATCTAGTTGCTAGTGAAGAAGGTGTAAATGGAAAATGGAGTCAAGTACAGACACAGCTTCAACGTCGCGCTGACTTGATTCCTAACTTGGTGAGTACGGTCAAGGCTTTTGCGGCGCAAGAGGAGTCCATCTTTACATCCCTTGCGCAAGCGCGTGCTAAACTTGCAGGGGCTTCTGGTGTTCAGGAAGTGCAAGAAGCTAACGATGAAGTTACAAATGCACTTAATCGACTTTTAGTTATTGTGGAAAACTATCCCGAATTAAAGTCTAATGTTAATTTCTTAGCTTTACAAGATGAGTTGGCAGGAACAGAAAATCGCATTGCTACAGCGCGTCGTGATTACAATTTAGCTGTCGAAGAATACAATACACGCGTACGTTCGTTACCGACTGCACTGATTGCGGGCATGTTGGGGTTTGATGTTAAACCGTATTTTGAAGCCGAAGCTTCTGACGTTCCCAACGTCGATTTTTAGGATGTTATGCGTCAGTTTCGCATCATTAGTGTAGCTCTTTTGATTATTGGAGTTGTACTATGGACTAGATTGAACCCGATTAGTGCGATCCTACAACCCAGTTCTGTATTTTATGTGCGGGATGAAGAAGGATTACTGAGTCCTCACATTGAAGAGCAAATTCTACAGATCTCACTCGAGCTTGCTCAAAAAACCAAAGCACAGGTTGTAGTGCTCACCACTCCAGATTTTGAAGGAATGGATGGTTCTGAGTATGCTCTGACAGTCTTGCGAGAATGGGGGATTGGTGATCCTTCCCTTAATAATGGTGTTTTGATTTTGTTGTCTTTGAATGAAGGATTATCTCGTATTGAAGTCGGATATGGACTGGAAGGTGCATTACCAGATAGTCTACTTGGGCGTATTCAAGACACCTACATGTTGCCATACTACAATGATGGGGATTTTGATAAAGGGATGATCAATGGATATCTTGCGATTGTCGAGATCATCGCCAAAGAGTATCAAGTCGAATTAACTCTACGTGAACCTATTCCTTACGAAAGTGAGTCAACAACTTTATTTGGTTGGCCTAGTTGGCTTTGGATTGCGTTAATCGTAGGGATTGTACTTATGTTGGATATACGTTTTCTCAATAGCAACTTACTTTCATTGATCTTTCGCGTCGTGTTCAGTTTTGGTGGACACAGTGGTGGTTTTAAAGGATCAGGTGGCCGTGGTGGCGGTGGAGGGACCTCACGACGATTCTAATGAGAAAGACTTTCTTAAATGGTATAGATAGAATGGGTAAATAATTAAGATGTAATTGGTGTCCTCACTTTAAAAAACAAAAACCGCTTTTCAGCGGTTGTTTTGCATTTTGGTGGAGATGAGGAGAGTCGAACTCCTGTCCAAGAAGTGTCTCACATTCAAAGTTCTACAGTTTAGTCATATCGCTATTAATCACCTCTTAAGGACATGACAAGCAAGAGATGATTGACTCAATGGGATTGTCGGGAACACGCGGTGAGTCGCCTTATGAACCTTATTCTTTGTTTGTGATACACGTTTATAAGCCAAAGACCAACCTATAAGGTGCACGCTGATAGCAGTATTTAGCTAATTAAGCAGCGAAAGAAAGTCTGTTTCCAGATATTTTTTGTTGGCTTTTAAGGTAGCCACACCACTGCCCTTTGAATCAAACATCGACCTGTCGAAACCATGACATCCCCGTTTGCATGCACATTATACCATAAATGTTGTAAGTTTCACTCCTCTTTAACATACTTACATAAAAACAGTGATATAATACATTCAAAAGAGAGGTATGATCAATGGAAATTCTTGTTTTATTAGGTGTGGTCGTCGTACTGGGACTATTCTTAGCCTCAGCCTACAATAATTTTGTTTTACTTCGTAACCGTGTTGAAGAAGCATTTTCGACCATGGATGTCTTCATGATGAAGCGCTATGATTTAATTCCAAATCTTGTGGAAACTGTCAAAGGTTACGCAAAACATGAAAGCGAAACCTTAGAGCGTGTCATTCAAGCTAGAAACATGGCTGTCAATGCATCAAGTCCTGAAGATAAGATGAAAGCTGAAGGAGAGTTTAGTGGTGTGTTATCTCGCTTATTCGCTTTATCCGAAGCTTATCCAGATTTAAAAGCTAACCAACAATTCCTAGACCTTCAAAACCAATTAAAACTTATTGAAGATGATATTGCACAATCTCGTAAGTTCTACAATGGTACCACTCGTCAATATAACACCACGATTGAAACATTCCCTAATAATATCGTAGCGGGATTCTTCAAGTTTACTCGCAAGCCACTCTTTGAAGTTGAAGATGCAAGTCAACGTCAAAATGTGAAGGTGCAATTCTAAGAAAGGGGACTACCCTTTCTTTGTTCAATAAGGAGCAATTATGACACAATTATTCAATAAAAAGAATGCTTTAGGCATTGCCTTAGCATCCCTAATCGTCTCATTTCTAGTCTTCTTCCTCGCTAATTTTGTACTCCTTGGCTATGAGCGTGATCTTAGTGTGGTTTTAGAATTATCACCATTTGCCCTCTATGCCGCGATTGTTTTCTTTGGACTCATTAAAACAGGTCGTTTTATTGGAGTGAGTTTGTTCTTTGTCACCTTCTTCGCTGCATGCGCACTTTATCTTTATATCTTTGCGGATCGCAATAACGCCTTCGCATCCTTATCTGGCTCATTAATGTATATTTATATCATTCTCATTGGATCCATTGCTAGCTTAGTCATTGACTTAGTGATTACGTGGACTCAGAAAAAGAAGGTAAACTAGACCAATGAAGTGGAAGATTATTCTACTGTCTTTGTTTTGGCTGTTTTTATGGACTCGTCCGCTTCACGCCAATCAAGACATCATCATTAACCAACATCATATCGATATCTTGGTCCGTGAAAACGGCGAATATGATTTTAAGCATACCCTCAATGTAACTTTTTCTTCTCCCTATTATGGAATCTATGTGAATATCCCTCAAGCTTATCAAATGACTTGGGAAATCGATGGCCAAAATCAAGTAAGAGAGTATTTGTTTCCACTTACAAATATTAAAATCTTAAACACTCCAGGCATTATCGAGCGCTATCGCGAGGGTGTACAACTTAAACTCGGTGAAGAAGGCATTTATGTTACTGGAGCACAAACCTATATTTATTCTTACACGATGAATACTCGCGATTTACGCTTAGATGGTCGTCAACGCTTTTATTTAAATTTCATTGGTAGTGGTTGGGAAGTCCCAACCGAGAAAGTGACATTTAATGTCGAGTTTGAAGGAAGTATTATTGGCTTAACTCCACGCTTTTATGCAGGAAGTTCTTCAAATAGCACACCAGTTTACCCATCTAATTTGCTAATCACTTCCAATTCCATTTCAGGTACCTTTGATCGATATCTCAATCCGTTTGAAGCGTTCACCATCGATATGGACCTTCCACGTGGATTCTTTGATTTTCCACCTCGCGTTGATTATACCTATATCTCTTTAGTATTAAGCTTAGCTGTCTTAGTCTATTTACTTCTCATGTATCAAAAACATGGTAAAGATGATCCTGTGACTGAAGTCGCAGGATGGAATCCTCCAAAAGGATTATCTTCAGCCATGGTGGGTTATGTCTTTGATGGTTTTGTGGATACCAAAGATGTCTTATCACTCATCATCTATTGGGCAAGCCAAGGATATATGACTATCGAGGAAATCGACAAGAATACTGTGAAGTTTACTAAACTAAGAGAACTTGATCAAGGCATTAAAGCTGAAATGATGTTATTTAATGATTTGTTTAGAAATCGAGATCATGTCACAACAGCGCAACTTAAGTATAAATTCTCTGAATCAATTACTGCCGCACAAAGTAACATCGCGGCACACTTCAAACATAATCCTAGTATGCGTATCTATTCTAAAGAATCGGTATTCTTTCAAGGATTGTTTGCCTTCTTATGTTCAATTCCACTAGCATTGAACGTGATGATTAGTGTCTATCAAACCACATTATCGTTTGAAGCGTTTATATTTGGTGGATTCTTCTTTGTGATTGCAATAGTTCTTCATATTGTAAATATCGTGGTATCACGACGTAATCCAAGCTTTAAGACATCAAGCAAATTCCTCACTGCACTGATATTCTTCATCTTAAGTGGTGTTCTTGTTTTCTTTGCATTAGTGGCGATCTCGATGCATGAAGGAGCGTTATTTGTCATTATGATGAATGGTCTCATCTTTATCTTTGGAGTATGGTTGAATGCGAAGATGGATAAACGCTCAGCCCAAGGGAATGCTTGGCTTGGGGAGATCTTAGGATTTAGACACTTTATTGAAGTTGCCGAGAAATCACGTCTAGAAATGCTTGTGAGAGAAAATCCAGCCTACTTCTACCATATTCTTCCATTCGCATATGTCCTTAATGTGTCTGATGTCTGGTCTAAGCAATTTGAATCCATTGCGATTGATGCCCCATCATGGTACATTGGTCCATCGTATACTAATTCCTATGTCATGATGCGCTCACTTAATCGCACCTTGACCACCATGAATCAAACCATGACAGTTCCAGCCCCTTCTAAAGGCAAAGGCGGAGGTGGATTTGGTGGCGGAGGATTCTCCGGTGGTGGATTTGGCGGCGGCGGTGGCGGCGGCTGGAAATAAATATTTAAACAGAAAGAGCACTTAACGTGCTCTTTGTTTTATAGCCTTGGCAATCATTCGCTTATCATCTCGCTCTTTTTCAACTTGTCGTTTATCATGAGCCGCTTTACCTAATGCTAAGCCAATTTCTACTTTAGCCAAGCCTTTAGATAAATACATTGATAAAGGAATAATCGTATATCCTTTAAGTTGGACTTTTTTACCCCATTTACGTATTTCAGATTTATGAAGTAATAGCCGACGATCTCGCTCTTCTTCATGATTAAAGCGATTTCCAAATTCATATGGCGCAATATTCATATTCTTAAGTATGGCTTGTCCTTCTTTGATTTGAATGAAAGCATCTTTAAACTGGACTTTACCTAAGCGAACTGATTTGATTTCAGTTCCTGTGAGTTCAATCCCTGCTTCAAGCTTTTCTTCAATAAAATAATCATGATAAGCTCGTTTATTATTCGCAATAATTTTATTCATGAGTTTTCACTCCATGTTTTAAATATTTAAAGTCAATCGTTCTGGTATCTTTGTTTGCGCTGGTGACACTTACTTTGATTTCATCTCCTAACGAGAATACTTTTCGTTTACGCTCACCGACCAGTCTCATATTAAGTTGATCAAAGATGTAATAATCATCATGAAGTGTACTCATGTGCACAAGTCCTTCAATACTATTAGGAAGCATCACAAAGAAACCAAAGGATGTAATTCCACTAATGATCCCATCATACACATCATGAATATGATTCATCATAAATTCAGCTTTCTTCATATCTTCAACTGCACGCTCTGCGTCCACAGCTCTACGCTCAGTCATTGAAGCTTGCGCCGCAATCACACGCATGAGACTTAAATCATTCTTATAGGCTTTTTGATCAAGTTTATTTTCAAAGACATACTTTCTTAACATCCGATGCACCACAAGATCAGGATAACGGCGAATTGGAGAAGTGAAGTGAGTGTAGTCGTGTAGAGCTAAACCAAAGTGACCAATCGGTTCATCACTATACACTGCTTTCTTCATACTTCTTAACATGAGCGTTGAGATGGCTGGAAACATTGGTGAATCTTCAAATGCTTTAAGTGCTTTTTGAAGTGATGTTTGATGAACTCCACTTTGATGAATTTTTAAAGTCACCCCATGTAAAGCACATAACTTGGCAATCGATTCAATCTTATCTGGATCTGGATTCTCGTGAATGCGATACAATCCAGGAAGTTGCATGGTCCTCAATGTGTACGCAACCGCTTCATTTGCCGCGACCATAAAGTCTTCAATTAAACGCTCAGATCGCCCACTAGTGCGGGCCACCACATCGACAATCTTCCCATCATTCATAATGAATTTAGATTCAATGGTATTAAAATCAAGTTGGCCCTTAAGTGCTTTTCTTTGATTTAAAACGTCAGAACAAGCCAAGGCATCTTTTAAGAACGTTTTGAAATCATCATCTTCTTCATTGAGTAGTGTTTCATCCTCAAAACATGCATTCACATACGTATAGGAAAGTCTACGTTTTGAATGAATCATTGAAGGATGAATCTGAATATCTTCAATGTGACCTGATGATGTGATTAACATCGATGCAGTTAAGGTATAACGATCGACTTCAGGATGAAGTGAACATACACCATTGGATAACACTTCAGGAAGCATCGGCACAACCGTATTGGCTGCATACACCGAAGTTCCTCTTTGGTATGCATCTTGATCTAATGCACTTCCCTCTTTCACATAATACGATACATCCGCAATATGCACTTGAAGTCTAAAGTTGTCTTGTTCTCTTTGGATGCTTATCGCATCATCAAGATCTTTCGCATCTTCACCATCAATGGTCACTACGTAATGTGAGCGATAATCCGTGCGGTTGGATTCAGTGACAATGTTTTCATTGATACTTTTAATTTCTTGTTTTGTTTTATCTGAAAATTCAATGGGCACTTTATTTTCAATAAGAAGCGCTAAGATATCCATCCCTACAGTTTTAGATGATCCTAAAACTTCTTTGAGTTTGAACTTTAAAGGTTTATAGGAGGTTATGGAGGCAATAACCATATCCAGTGATTTTAGTTTAATATGTTTATCAATAGTGATAGGATAGCGTTTTTGAAGTTTCACATCGACTGGAAAGAATTCCCAACCACGCTTTGTAAGGGTGCACGTTCCTACCATTTGTGTGGTGGCACGCTCAATGATATTAACGACTTTCGCAAATCGCTCACCATGATCAAAATTGGCTTCCACTTGCACAATATCCTTATGCATTGCATCACCAATATAACTTGCGGAGACAAAAATATCCTCTTCAAGTCCATCGACACTCACATACCCATGTCCTTTTGAGTTAATAAAGATTGAGCCTTTATATAAATCAAATTCATGGGGATGCATGACTTTCCCTTTTTTACTTAATACAAGTTCTCCCAATGCAATCTTTTCTTTAATAAAAGCATTCATGTCTTTTTCAGACACACCAAAATCCTGCGACCATTCAAGAGAGGTTTTCTTCGCAGCATGTGGATTAGTGATATTGTCTAAGATGGTTTGAAAGTCGATCATGGTTCTCCTTAAAGAAAAAAGGCCTTAGGCCTTAAATCACACGAATTAAAATGACAAGCGCAAAGAATACGAGTCCAAGAACCAGTGTGATGTTTGCGATCACTTTTTCAGGTCCTCTTTCTTTTGCGTTGGCGAATAAATTCAATCCACCACTACCGGTAAAGGCACTGGAGATTCCTTCGGATTTTCCACTTTGAAGTAAGGCTAGGATAATGAGTAATCCTGAGACTAGCATTAATATGACATCGAGAATGAGCATAACGTTCTCCTTTAATTGCCATAACATTGTATCACTTAGCACTATGAAAATCAAATAGTTCGTAAAGTGAGTGTGAAGCAAACCATAACCACTTGATTAATAGTGAAAATGACTTAAAAGAGTTCTTTCATCTTTACACGGGAGTCAATCATTCGATCATCTCTTTGAAAAGAAGTGGTCTCTTTAATATTCCAATCGGTGTGGTATTTGTCCTTAAGAAAACTCACAATTTCAAAGAAAGAATACTTTCTATTTGAGTTGGCCATGTATAGTCCAGGATGAAAATGTAGTGCACAATCTACTAAAACTCTCGCACTTTCATCAAGAAAACTACAGGAAGGAAACCATTTTGAACTTGCCTCAATATATCCTTGAGTCTTGTGTTGATGTGATACATAGTGAAACATATTATTAGTTCTTGCGTGAGCTCCAATTTGCCATCCAAGTCTTACAATCACCGCATTGTGATGATGATTAGTGATGAGTTGTTCACACATGATTTTATAGCGACCATAATCTTCTTCACTATTTGGAATACTCGTGATATCATAGGGACCACTTCCTTTTTCAGAGAATACAGAAACAGTGCTGGTGAATAGTAATCTAATGTTAAGTTCATCAGTAGATTTCACAATCGCTTCAAGCCACTCTATCGGTCCTGTCGCAAGATGAAAGAAGATATCAGGTTGATGAAGTGAAATAAAGTTATGGACACTCTCAAATGAATGGATATCCACTTGGCTTCGATCCCATATTATAACTTCAAAATCATGATTGAGTAGCTCCTCATAGACATAAGGAGCGACCGTTCCATTCATGCCGGTAATAATCGCTTTCATATTACTCTTTTCCTTCCACTTCCACTTCAAAGACTTCCCCAATCTTTACATTGAATGCTTCCGCAATTCTAAAAGCTAGTTCTAATGAGGGGGTATATTTTCCAGCTTCAACCGAAACAATGGTTTGGCGTGATGCCCCTACTTTTTCCGCAAGTTGTTGTTGGGTCATTTCATTCGCAAAGAAGCGAAGCTTGCGAATATGATTTGTTATTTTTATTTTTTTCAAATTATTGGACTCCTTTTCTGTAATAAAGGAATTGTTGAAAGCCTTCAAGAATTGATCCTAGACTAAAGGATGCAAACACCATATTTAACATCACCACAGGTGAATAATTTAAGGCTAAGGCAATTAATCCACATACAAATCCGATTCCTGAAAAGATAAATCCAACTCGCATGGATTTGAGCTCAATGAGCTTATCCATTTCATCACTCATCATTTCAGTATTAATAATCTTTTCAACTTCTTCATTACTTGTGTCTTGATTGATCATCTTTTCTTTGATTGCAATCATAATTGCACTTACGATATGAAATATGATTTGGGTTATGATACTCACCACAATGCCAATTCCAATAAATAAAAGCATCGCGTTGGCCCAAAACTTAATGTCTTCACTATCAACAGATCCAGACTGAAGTTTTCCAATGACATAGATACCATAAGCCATAAGTAATATAATTCCCGTAATCACAGAAAACAATGATCTCTTTTCTTGAAGTGACATGATTTTTCTCCTTTGTCATGTTTTATATCCATATAGTAAACTATTATAATCACAATGTCAAATATATTTTACTTTTAATGTATTTTTTGGGTATCACTTCCACCACAAATAAAAAGATGTCGATGTCGACATCTTTAAACATGATACACATCACAGCTTTATATGCTTTACTCCACAATGAGTTGTCCCATCATCCCTGCTTCTTCATGTTCGAGAATATGACAATGATACATGAATATTCCTCGATATTTAAACTGAACAAGTATCTTTACAGTCTCTCCACTTCCGACAAAGACTGTATCTTTCCAACCATGTTCATTAGCTTCTGGTTCTTGTCCATTTCGACTTAGGATTTGAAATTGAGTCCCATGGATATGGAAAGGATGTCCTAAACTTCCCATCATCATGGATCTTATGCTCGTGATTTCCCACATTTCTAAATCATTGAGTTTTACACGCTCATCAATTCGATGCATATCAAATTGACGTCCGTTGATGGTGACCATGTGTCCCATCCCATCAAGTTCAATGGTTCTGATGGTCTTGACAAGACTTTCATCAAATCGCTCAATGGAGGCAAGTTCATTAGGTATCATTGTTTCATCAAGTCCGTCATCGGACACCACGAAACTCATCATCACTTTCTTATTACTTAAAAGTCTGACTTTCTGACCTTTTTGATAAGTTGAAAAATCAATGATGATTTCAGCTCGCTCACCAGGAGAAATAAAGAGTGAATTCATAAGTACAGGTTTTTCTAGGAATCCACCATCTGATGCAATTTGAACAAACTCATGATTATCTTCAAGTCTAACATTAAAATGACTTGCATTGGCACCATTGAGAATTCTAAATCTCATTTTTATGCTTGAAACATTAAGTGTTGGGGTTATCGCACCATTCACCAAAATATACTGGCCAGTAGCCCCATCCATCATATTGTTTGTGTATCGTAATGATCCATCTTGATTAAAACTTCGATCTTGAATGATAAGTGGAATATCATTGACTCCATACTCATCTGGTAGGTTTAATGATTTTGAATGGTCATCTTCCACTATAATCATGCCTGCCAAACCATAATACACTTGCGTTGCGGTTCTTCCTATGACGTGAGGATGAAACCATAACGTGGATGCAGGTTGGTTGATGGTGAATGTAGGTTGCCACGTCGATCCTGCTGAAATCACTTGGTGTGGACCGCCATCACTTGATCCTTCAACTTCTAAGCCATGCCAGTGGATGGAAGTGTCCACACTGAGATTGTTTTTCACTTGCATGGTGACTTCTTCACCTCGACTTAACTTAATGACAGGACCAAGATAACTTCCATTGTATCCTAAGGTTGGTGTTTGTAGCTCTTTGATAAAATTGGTCGTTCCTCTTTGAACGGTAATGTGGTATGTACTTGATTGTCCATCCGAAACTGAGGGTTCCAATAGGATTGGAATAGGCAGTAATCGCACTTCACTTGCAGGAGGATTGATCCTATTTTGAATGCTTGAAATCAATGTGAAAACAAGATAGCTTATTCCTATCACAATGATGAAGAAAAGAATGAATCCTTTATGGCTGATGTGATGTCTCATGGTACGTCCTTCTTCATACAACACAATGATGGTGGTATGAATCCTATGGTTTAAGTGTTTCCTCCCCAATGAGTCGATAAACAAACCCTTAGAACGGTATATTCTTGATAAGCCTATTGTTGCACAAAGATACAAAAATTTAAATGATTATAACTGAAGGTTTAATCGAAAAATAGAATGCTGTATTGAAAAGTGAGATTAAAAAACATGTCTTACGACATGTTCTTTAAATTATCTCTTAATGTTTGTGAAGGTTGCAAGTCCTGGGAAAATTCCAACTTCTTCAAGTTCATCTTCAATACGAAGAAGTTGATTGTATTTCGCTAAGCGATCAGTACGGCTCATTGAACCTGTCTTGATTTGACCTGCATTGAATGCGACTGCGATATCCGCAATCGTAGTATCTTCAGATTCACCAGAACGGTGGGATACGACTGAAGTGTAACCCGCTTTACGAGCCATTTCCATCGCATCAAATGTTTCAGTGAGTGTACCAATTTGGTTAACTTTAATGAGAATTGAGTTACCAATCTTACGCTCAATGCCTTCTTTTAAGATCGCTGGGTTAGTCACAAATAAATCATCGCCAACGATTTGAATCTTGTGGCCTAAGCGAGCTGTAAGTTTTTCCCATCCAGCCCAGTCTCTTTCTCCAAGTCCATCTTCAATGGATACGATTGGATAACGCTCAACAAGATCCGCATACATTTCAATCATTTCATCAGTAGTCTTAATAGCACCACCAGATTTCTTGAAGATGTACACACCTTTTTCCACGTTATAGAACTCACTTGCGGCTACGTCCATAGCTAAGGCAATGTCTTTTCCTGGAACATATCCAGCCGCTTTAATCGCTTCCATGATTACAGCTAAAGGCTCTTCATTAGAAGATAAGTTAGGAGCAAATCCACCTTCATCTCCAACCGCAGTCACATGTCCTTGTTTTTTAAGGACTGATTTTAATGCATGGAAGACTTCTGCCCCCATACGAATCGCTTCTTTAATGGAAGACGCTCCAACTGGCATAATCATGAATTCTTGGAAGTCTACAGATGAATCCGCATGAGCTCCACCATTGATGACATTCATCATAGGAACTGGTAATGCTTTCGCATTGAATCCACCTAAGTATTTGTATAAAGGCATGCCATAGTAGTCTGCCGCTGCGCGCGCAACCGCCATGGATACCCCTAAGATCGCATTGGCCCCAAGACGTGATTTGTCTTTAGTGCCATCAAGTTCAATCATAGTCTTATCAATAAGGTTTTGATCTCTAACATCAAAGCCTACTAATGCTTCAAATAATTCTTCATTCACATTCTCAACTGCTTTAAGAACCCCTTTTCCTAAGAAACGAGTCTTATCGCCATCACGAAGTTCTAAAGCTTCACGCTCTCCAGTGGAGGCTCCTGAAGGTACAATCGCACGTCCAAATGCTCCAGATTCAGTAGTCACTTCAACTTCAATAGTAGGATTACCACGGGAGTCCATGACTTCACGTGCATAAATATCGACGATAACTGGCATATGTAATCTCCTTTTCTTTACGCTTTAACCGCGTTCACAATGTCTAAGAATGATTCTACTTTAAGTGATGCGCCCCCAATGAGAGCTCCATCAATATCAGGTTCACTGAGGTAGGCTTTGATGTTATCAGGTTTAACTGAACCACCATATTGGATTCTTACCGCATCCGCAGCGGCTTGGCCAAAGCGAACTTTGACTTCATCACGGACAATCGCACACGTATTTTGAGCAATCTCTTGAGTAGCATTTTTTCCAGTGCCAATGGCCCAAACTGGTTCATAGGCAATGACTAAAGATGCGACTTGTTCTGGGGTTAAGTCTTTAAGACTTTCTGATACGGAAGATCGTACAACAACTTCAGTTTTGCCTGCTTCAAACTCCGCTAACGTTTCCCCAACACACACAATCGGTGTCATGTTGGCTTTAAGAAGTGCTTTAACTTTCTTATTCACTGTTTCATCAGTTTCATTAAAGAAAGTACGACGCTCACTGTGTCCAACAATCACCCATTCAACTCCAAGTTCTTGAAGCATTTCAACACTCACTTCCCCAGTGAACGCTCCACTCGGTTCAAAGTGAACATTTTGTGCCGCCACAAATAAGCCTTGGGCATGTTTCACTCCCGCAGCTAAAGCGGTGAAAGGAGCACCCACTCCAAACGTCACATCATCATGAAGATGCTCGCTCACCCCATTAAGAAACTCAATGGTTTGTGAGACGGTTTTATTCATCTTCCAGTTTCCAACAACAATTTTCTTTCTCATGCTTTTTCCTTAATGACCGCAATGCCCGGTAGGACTTTGCCTTCCATGAATTCTAAGCTTGCTCCTCCACCTGTGGAGATATGAGAGAACTCATCTTTAAATCCTAATTGAATCGCTGCAGCTGCACTATCACCACCACCAATGACGGTCATCGCGCCCTTTTGAGCCGCAATCGCTTTACATACTTCTAAGGTTCCATTCGCAAATGGCGCAAGTTCAAAGACTCCCATTGGACCATTCCATACAACTGTTTTAGCCCCATCAAGCACAGAACTAAAGAGTTTCACAGTTTCAGGTCCAATATCAAGACCCATCCAACCATCTTCAATGCCTTCATTCGAAACAACTTTGGTGTTCGCATCAACACTGAATGCATCCGCCACAATGTGATCCACAGGAAGCACAAGTTTACCATGGGATTTATCTAAGAATTCTTTCGCAAGTTCAACTTTATCAGCTTCTAATAAAGATGAACCAATGTTATGCCCTAAAGCTTTAAGGAAGGTATAAGCCATACCACCCCCAATAAGCACTTTATCCGCAATATTGAGTAGGTTTTCAATGACCGCAATCTTATCAGAAACTTTCGCTCCCCCAACAATCGCCACAAACGGCTTCGCAGGATTTAAGATTGCTTTTTCAAGCGCAACCACTTCTTTTTCAACTAAGAAACCTAAACCACTTGGTAAGATCTCCGCAATACCATAGGTGGTCGCATGCGCACGATGAGATGAACCAAAGGCATCAAACACAAATACTTCTCCAAGACTTGCCCAATAAGCCGCAAGTTCAGGATCGTTTTTGGATTCCCCTTTTTCATATCGAGTGTTTTGAACCACCACGATATCACCACCTTGAAGAGCATTCACAGCTGCTTCTAAAGCAGGACCACGAGTTTCACTCACAAATGTTACAGGAGCATCCACAAGTTCACCTAAACGAACTGCGACCGGAGCCATATTGTTTTTGGCTTTATCTGACGCGGTTTTCTCTGGATCTTTATGATCCACTTTTCCTAAGTGAGACATAATGATTAATTTCGCTTTTCGCTCAAGCAAATAATTAATCGTTGGTAAGGCTTGCACAATACGGTTATCGTCCGTAATGACGCCGTTCTTGATTGGTACGTTAAAGTCAACCCGTACAATCACTTTCTTATTCGACACATCCAAATCTCTGAGTGTCAATTTTGACATAGTGTTTTCCTCCTAAGCGTGTAAATTATACCATTTTAGCCATTTTCATACAATGAAAGTGGTGTGAATCTTTTCACATTGTCGCAATTTATCGTGAATGAAAGCGCTTAAAAAGAGCACATTCGTGCTCTGTGCATTGTTGGTGAAATTTATTAACGATACTTAGCTTCACTTGGTAAATAATGAGGTGTCAGTGGGGTTAAGATTTCAATACCATCACGTGTGACTAACACCATATCTTCAATATTAAAACCATTATACCCTGTAATATACATCGGGTTTTCAACACTTAAAATCATTCCTTCTTCAAGAACACCTTCTTGATTTGATGAGATAAAAGGAACTTCTGCTGTTTGTGGTCCCATCGAAATACTATGACCTAAATGACCTCGCACATAAAATGGGTACTTTGCTAAGGTGTGTTGATACCCAATGTTAAACAACTCTTTAAAGGATAATCCTGGTTTCATTGCTCTAAGCATGAGTTCATGAGCTTCCATTAAATTTCGCTTCACTTCAACTAACCAAGGATCCACTTCAGACATCAACCAACTGCGTGAGAAATCAGTGGTATAAAATGAAGTCCCACCATGCACTCCCCCATCAAACTTCACCACATCACGGGATGTAATGATCTTATCCGAGGAGTACCCTAGTTTTCCACCATTGACTCCTGATCCAAAACTAGACCACGTCGAAGGATACGCTACGTTTGATTTCATGACTTCAGTGGTATAGATATGATACAAATCAAGTTCACTCATCCCTTCTTGAAGTGTATTCGCCACCACATTTAAAGCGTGATCACTGATTGAAATCAGTGTTTTAAACCACTGTATTTCATCCACTTCCTTAATCATTCTTGCCTTAATAAAGTCTTGCGATACATTCACAAACTCTGCTTGGGGCCATCGCTTGTTCATCAGTTCAAAATACGATTGGGGAAGATAATCCAACTCCACCCCAATGCGGGATGCACTGAGGTGTGAGGATTGAATGAGATGATCAAGATGATCTAGAAGGGTAATCATCTCCTTTTTAAAATGCAAATTGTGAAGCTCTTCTTGGGTACGATTACCTACCCAAGTGGTAAAGCTTAAGACATGAAAGTCTTCGTGATTAAAGGAAGGTGTTTCAAAATCCATGCCGATGAGTGTCGACTTTCCCTCAGGGAGGACAAATGCTGCCGCAAACTGAGGATGTCTTGACACCGTGTGTTGATGAGAGGAGAAACCACTCACATACGCAAAGTTTTCTGGAGATTGGGCTAAGAGAACATCCACCCCAAGTTCCTTCATTAATCTTTGTATTTTCTTAACTTTAGGAAGCATACATCCTCCTTTCTAATAGAGTAATCCTGCTCCTGGTCCTAATGGGAGTCCAAGTAAGAACCAAACGATAAAGAGTAAAGTCCATCCCACTAAGAATGCCAATGAATATGGAGCCATGGTCGTAATCAGTGATCCCACCCCAAATTTCTTATCATATTTTTGTGAGAATGCCACGGCTAGTGGGAAGAAAGGCATAAGTGGCGAAATAATGTTGGTTGAAGAATCTCCAATGCGATACACAGCTTGCGCAAGCTCAGGAGATAATCCTAATCGCATAAACAGAGGCACAAAGATAGGAGCCATAATAATCCATTTCGCAGAGTCGACCGCAATAAAGATATTGATGAAAGCTGTTAAGATAATAAATGCAATAATTAATGGTAAACCGATAAAGCCAATGTTTTGTAGGAAATTTGCACCTGAAACAGATAGAATAATGCCTAAGTTCGAATAGTTGAATGCACTCACAAACTGAGCCGCAAAGAAGACTAAAACTAAGAATGAAGCGATGCCAGTAATTCCTTTTACCATCATCTCCACGACATCACTATCTTTTTGAATTGTTTTCGCACCAATACCGTACATTAAGCCTGGTACTAAGAAAGTTAAACTCATCACCGCAATGATGGAGGACATAAATGGAGAAACGAGTAAGTTACCATTAGGATTTAAGATGGCATTTTCAGGTAAGATAAGCATTAAGATAAGACCGACAACTCCAACTAGTCCCACTAGCGCAAAACGTAAACCACGTTTTTCAAGTTGGGCAATATCTTCAACTTTGTCTTCACTATCAAATTCATAATGACCTAGTCTTGGAATCACAATCTTCTCTGTAATCCATGTTCCAATGAGGGTAATCAGTAGTGTTGAAACCACCATAAAATACCAGTTGGCAGTTGGTAAGACTGTATAGTTCGCATCAATAAAACGTGCAGCTTGAGTACTAATTCCCGCAAACATAGGATCATTAGATCCAATAAGGATATTTGCACTCCATCCTCCAGAGACCCCCGCAAAGGCTGCCGCAAGTCCCGCAATCGGATGTTTCTTAAAGCTTTTGAAGATAATCGCTCCTAAAGGTACTAAGACGACATACCCGGTAGAAGAAGCCACATTAGATAGTACCCCTAAGAAAACTACGGTAGCACTCACAAGATAGCGAGGTGTCATCACGACAATCTTTCTCATTAAGGCACTAATAAGACCTGATCCTTCCGCAACACTCACCGCCACAATGATAGTGAATACGGTTCCTAAAGCAAAGAATCCGGTGAAGTTAGAAATAAGGGTTGTAAATAAATGACGAATGCCATCCGCATCAAGTAAGCTTCTGGCGGCGACGGTATTGATGATGACTTCTTGAGTTTGAGTGTTAATGGTTTCATAGGTCACACTTAAACCAAGTGATGCAAAGACTGCGGATAGGACCATAATGATTCCCGCAAGAATCACAAATAAGGTCACTGGATGTGGAAGGCGGTTTCCAGCCTGTTCGATTTTATCGAGTAGGGAAACTTTCCCTTTAGATTTTGACATATTTTTCTCCTTTGTGTGTTAAATGATGGTTCAATGAATGTTTAGGCTACATCGATCTCCAATATTCCACCAAAGAAATGGTTTTTTAAACAACGACTTCATGGTCTTTCCTCCTTAAGGCTGTGAAGAAATAAAAAAGACTATCCCTCTAAAAAGAGGCGATAGTCTCGCGGTTCCACTCTTGTTTGACCAATATTAACTATTGATCCTCACTCGGATACATTCATATCCTAACGCTATAACAGGCGTACCTGCACCCCTCTACATTTTCGAAGGGTTTGCTCCAAGATGCATTCGCAGTGCTTTCACTAAAGATTCTTTCACCAATTGAATCTCTCTCTAATAGCTTCACCACTGTTACTATTTCTTATCAGTGCATTTCATTCACGGATGAATAATACAATGAAAATATGACGTTGTCAAACATAACGTTTTAATATTTGATTTCTTAGAGTGAATCATACACCTTAGCATACTGCTCACTTGATAAAGCCCAACTAAAATCGACACTCATGGCATTACGCTGTGTTTGTTCAAATTCAATAGGATAGTGATAATACAAGTACACCGCCATCCGTAAGACATGGTATAAATCTGAGGTGGTAAACTCTTTAAAGCTGAAGCCAGTGCCTTCTTGGGTTTCACTATTATAAGGCATCACACTATCTCTTAACCCACCCACTTCACGCACCACTGGAAGTGTGCCATAGCGCATCGCAATCATTTGTGAGAGTCCACATGGTTCAAATAAGCTTGGCATAAGAAGCAAGTCACATCCTGCATATATTTCATGCGCAAGGGGTTCATTGTATCCTGCGACATAGGCTAAGCGACCATAGTATTTCTCTACCATATGACGGAAACCATGTTCTAAGTGTGCTTCTCCTGAACCTAAGACAATGAGCTGGACATCAAGACCCATAATATCAGCCATTTGATCTAGGATGAGATGAATGCCCTTTTGCCACGTTAAGCGAGAGACAACGCCTAGAAGTAACGTATTCTCAGTGGGCTTAAGTCCACATTTGCGTTGTAGTTCAAGTTTGTTTTTAACCTTATTATCGAGTGTTTCAACATCATAGTGGTGTTTAATGAGTGGATCACTTGAAGGATCCCAAAACTTAGTGTCAATGCCATTAAGGATGCCATAAAGATCATATTGACGAAGTCTTAACACTTCATGAAGTCGCTCTCCAAAGGATAAACCTAAAATTTCTTGGGCATAGCTTGGTGAGACTGTGGTGACTTTATGCGCATACACAATGGCTGATTTCATAAAGTTAATGCCATCATCAAAGCGAATTGACCCATCATTAATGATTTGATCACTGAGTCCTAAGCAATCTTTCGCCACTGAAAGTGGAAATTGACCTTGATAGGCTAAGTTGTGGATGGTGAATACATGTTTAATGTTTTTATGATTTGGATGATGTTTAAAGACAACGCGTGATAATAATGGAATCATCCCCGCATGCCAGTCATGAGAGTGAATAATATCCACACTTAAATTCACTTTTTCAATAAACATGGCACATGCTAAGTTAAAGAATGAAAAACGTTCTCCATCATCAGGATATCCATACAACCCATCACGCTCAAAGTATCCTTGGTGTTGTAGGAAATAGAAGTCAATGCCATCATGAGTTTGTTTGAGAATGGTTGCGACTTGATTGATGCATGGGGTATTGACTGTAAAGGTCACGACAGGTTTCGCATCTTTAAGCTTCGCAATCACACTTTGGTACAGTGGAATAAACACACTGACGCGGTTTTTAGAAGATAGCGCTTGAGGTAGTGAACCGACCACATCCGCTAATCCTCCAGTCTTCACAAATGGTAAACTTTCAGATGCCACAAACAGAATGTGTTTCATGGTGTCCTCCTTATATGGAATCGCGTTTCGTCACATAGAGTGGGTTTACTTTTGATCCCTTGAGTTCTTTTACGTGTTGGATACTTGAATACTTATCTAAAACAACATGCTCGACATGGATGCCTGGACCGATAGTAGTTTGATGAAGGAGAATGGAGTTCACCACCACGGCTCCTTCTTCGACCACCACACCACGTCCTAATACGCTATTAATGACGGTTCCAGAAATCTTACATCCATTCGCAATAATACTATTTGAGACAATGGCCTTATCACAATAGGTTGTGGGTTCAGAGTCATTAGTACGAGTTAGAATTGGCCAATTGGAGTTAAACAAATCACGAAGTAAGACTGGATTTAAGAATTCCATATGAGCTTGATGATACGCTTGCAGTGAATTAATCGCAAAAACATGTCCACGATGAGGAATGACACGAATATTGAGGTGATCAAGTTCATCTCGAATGACATTATTAAACCAGTATAAGGATGAAGTTTGATATCCTTTTTTAATGAGTTTTAATAGTAATGATTTCTTCAAAATATACGTATCTAATGAAATGGTTCGTGTTTTCACTTTTCCAAGATTTAAACCAAGTCCTGTGACGCGTTTATCTTTATCAAGTGTTAAGGTATCACAATGTAGAAATTTATCTTTGGCTTGATCAGTACTATGAGAAATGATACTGATATCGGCTCCACTGCCAATATGAGTATGAAGTAAATCTTCAAAGTTTGCGGTATACACCATGTATGATGAACTCACAATCACATATTCATTTTTATCTTCTTCTAAAAATGAAATATTAGACATCATGGAGAATATATCCGTGTTGTAGACTTTATTAAGTGTTTCGACTTCACCATAAAGCACTCTAATCTTGCCTTTTTTAGAGTTGATATTGTAGTGACGACCAGTTCCTAAATGTTCATACACTGGACGTGGTTTTTCTTTCACATGGACATGAATATGATTAATTCCTGAATTTGAAAAATTCGAAATCATGAAGTCGACTAAGCGATAACGACCAAGAAATGAAAGCGCAGGCATTGGACGATGTGCTGTTAAGCCCGCTACATCAACACTTGGATTCTCAAATAAAATGATTCCTAATGCATTAGCCATGGTGTTCCCCTCCATTCGCAATGAGTTGAATTGGTTCATTCGCCTTCACAACTTTACTGAGTTGTGGGGTGACCTCTGAATGAGGTCCGACAATCACACGCTCAAGTTTTGCTCCTGAGCGAATCACAGCTTCAGGCATGATGACACAATCCTTCACCACAGCCCCTTCTTCAATCGTCACATTGGTAAATAAGACACTGTTATGGACTTGACCTAAGACCACACATCCTTGATTCACATAAGCATTTTTCACATCAGCGCTTTCTCCAATGATTTGTGGGAAAGCATTCACATCTTGAGTATAGATCTTCCAACTTGGATCACTTAAATCTAGTTCATTGCGAGTAGAGAGTAAATCCATATTAGCTTCCCATAAACTATCAATGGTTCCTACATCCTTCCAATACCCTTTAAAGCGATAGGCAAATAAACGTTTACCATCATTGATCAGTGCAGGAATAATATCTTTCCCAAAGTCATGACTTGATTTCTCAAGGGTTAAATCATCCAATAGGGTTTTACGAAGGAGTTTCCAGTTAAAAATATAGACTCCCATTGAAGCTAAATTTGATTTAGGTTGTTTTGGTTTTTCTTCAAATTCCACGATTTGATCATGTTGATCAGTATTCATAATGCCAAAGCGACTTGCTTCTTTTAAAGTAACTTCAAGAACCGCAATCGAGACATCCGCACGATTGTTTTTATGGAAACGATACATCGCATCATAATCCATTTTATAGATGTGATCCCCTGATAGAATGAGGACCGTTTCAGGATCGAAGCTATCAATGAAGTCGATATTCTGAGTAATCGCATCCGCAGTTCCGCGATATAAACCAAATCCGTCAGACTTTTCGCGCGGTGGTAAAACATAGACGCCAGATTCTTTGGTGTCTAACCCCCAGATATGATCTTGGGCCACGTACGAATTAAGTAAGACGGATTCATATTGGGTGAGAACACCCACAATTTTTATGCCTGAGTTAGCACAATTAGACAACGGAAAATCAATGATTCGATATTTTCCACCATAATGGACGGCTGGTTTAGCAATCTTGCCCGTCAAATCTTCAAGTCGGGTGCCACGTCCCCCAGCAAGTATCATGGCGACCATATTATTTTTTTTCATAGCGCGTCTCCTGTTAGATTTATTGTACCATGAAGAGCGTGTTTGATTTTGATGAGTTATCACTTTTTGGCAATATTCTCTAGTAAAAAAGCCATATTTCCAAGGAAATATGGCTTTATTTGAAGATGGTTTGTCGTATGACTTTTGAAGAAGCATTGATAAGTCCTTCAAGTAGTAAGGCTGTAATAGGAATCATAAAAGCCGCCTTGATGACTCTCACAATAAAGGAAAGAAATACTGGGATATTATACATCGTGACAAGCCATAGTGGTGTGAGCGCAAGTGATACCACAAGCTCGACCACAATCGCACTTAATAGCGCAAAGACACGAATTTTACTCACACTTTTATTCATAAGTAAGCCATGAAGTGTAATCATTAATCCAAGCAATAACGCGATCACTATCAGTTTTGTTTCATACCCTAATTCAATAAGACTTCCGGATATTGTAAGTGATGGAGTTACCCATAAGTAACCAATCGAAGCAGCTGTCATACTAAGTAACGTGATATGAGCCACTCGGATGCCACTTTTTAGTGAAATCTTTCTTAGTAGTAACACCATGATGGCTGGAATAAATCCCATCAGCACTTTATTAAGCATGAACCCAAAGAATGGATATTCAGTGGGTGTGATAATAAGACCTACTAAATCCGCCACCACGCCCGCAATCACCGCAAAGAAAGGTCCAAAGAAAGCTCCCACTAAAATCAAGGGGATATGCAAGAAATCAATGCGAAAACTTGGGAACCCAAAAAGTGGAATCATAATCCCAAAGCGTTGCAGAGTCACGGATAAAACCACCAGTAAACTTAAGCTCACCATCACTTTGGTCGTCCACACCGGTTTCTCAATCTTATAACCTATCAGACCACACAGCACAATTGTGATTATTGCGCTAGCCTGAACAATATTGCCAAATAGTAGTTCAACTAAATTCATAGCTCCTCCTCATTCCCCGGTCTTTATTATATACTTTAACATATACGATAAAAAGTATAATGAGCCACAAATAATCCCCGATCCATCGTGAACTTCACTTAAAAGGGTCTCATACGCAGACTTTGGATCGTCATTGATACGAATATCATCATCAATGGCTAACACAGACGCCGATTGTTTGCGATAGAAATCAAATTCTGTGACCGTAATGGAGTCCACATGAGGTTTAAGTACTCTTAACATCCCGGCGTGATCTTTCCCTTGAATGGCTGAGAATAAGACATGGATTGGTCGAGGTAAAATGCTTAATGATTCCACTAAAGCTTCCATCCCATTGATGTTATGAGCACCATCAATGATAATGAGGGGTTTCTCACTGATCTTTTGAAAGCGGCCAAACCACACCGTATTCTTTAATCCTTCATGAATGGCAGTTTCACTGATGTTAGGAAAATGCTTTTGTAACTCATGGGCACACTCAATGGCTAAGGAAGCATTAATACATTGATACTTCGCATTCATGGATAAGGTATACTGTACTCCCTCTTTCTCAATGACTTGCGAGAATAAATCGACGGATACCTGATTTGCCACTGAAGTCTGAATAAATGGAGAATTTCTTTCTTCACTCACTCTTTGAAACACATCATCCACAAGAGGTCCTTGAGGATAAGAAATAATGGGAACATGAGGTTTAATAATACCTGCCTTCTCAAAGGCAATTAAATCTAAGGTATCCCCTAAAAAATCCATATGATCATAGCCAATGGTTGTAATCACACTCACCAAAGGCAAGATGACATTGGTCGCATCCAAGCGACCTCCTAACCCAACTTCAAAGACAGCCACATCCACCTTCTGATCCATAAAATACCAAATCGCAATGAGGGTATCAATTTCAAACATCGTTAAGTTGTAGCGGTCCCATAAATGCGTCGTCATATTGATATAACGCAGTAAATCACTATCACTCATATCTTGCCCATTTACTCTAAAGCGATCATTATGATGCATTAAATATGGTGAAGTATACAGTCCTACCTTAACTCCACTGGCTTGCAAGATATTCGCAATGAAGCTAGAAGTGCTCCCTTTCCCATTGGTCCCCGCCACATGAACACATTGTAGTTTGAGTTGAGGATTTCCTAGATCTTCCATGCATTGTTTAAACATCTTCAGTCCAAACATTGCGGACGAAGTTCGCTTACTTATGGTTTCAAGTGCTAATTCTAATGAAGTAAAGTAAATCATAAAGCATCGCTCCAGTGGATGGTGGTGTTGAAATGAGTTTGTGTAAAGGCATTAATCTTTGAAAATGGTTTTGAATTAAAGAAGCCTTGATACGCTGATAATGGTGATGGGTGGGCACTTTTAAGAACCAAATGCCTTGGATCTTTAATAAGAGATTCAAATTTCTGCGCATGATTCCCCCATAGCACAAAACAGACTGGGTTCACTGAATCATTACAGTTTTGAATCACTTCTTTCACCCATTCTTCCCATCCTAAGTCACGATGAGAATGCGCATGATGAGCACGAACACTTAAGGTGGTGTTAAGTAGTAACACCCCTTGACTTGCCCAATCACTTAAATCACTACTTAAGCGAATCACTTTGATATCTTCCAATAACTCTTTGAAAATATTTTTAAGTGATGGGGGTTGTTTAACGCCATGGGGGACTGAAAAAGCTAACCCATGCGCACAGCCAGGCGTATGATAGGGGTCTTGTCCTAAGATGACCACCTTTAATGCATCATAAGAACACAACTTAAAGGCATTAAAAAGATCATCATCACTAGGGAACACAGTATACTTGGCTCGCTCAATTTTAAGTTGATTTAAGATTGATTTTAAGTGCTCATTTGCACTAGGTTGTGAAAAAACTGGCCACTTGTTCATGACCTTATTATAGCACAGTCACACTCTTTTGTCTTAAAACATGGGATGAGATTAGGGTTAATAAGAGTGGGAACACTGAAAGCACACTGACCGCAATGATAATAAAGTGTTGTGGGAAGAAAAGTGATAATCCCACCACAAAAATCATGCCCCCCACTCGTCCACTGGTGAGTGATATCTCACGCGCAATGACCAAACTAAACATATTGGTTTTCCCCATATGTTCCCCAATGGCTTTCATTGAAATGGTTTGTAAAGGCACGACATAAAAGGGTCCTGCCCATGAAGCAAGGAGTCCATAGGTGGCAGCTCCTAGTAAAGTTGGCACATAGACAAGAAGTGGTAAACTAAAGGTCATGATAGCCCCTCCAAAGATAAAGTATGACATCATGGTCTTTGGAGTATTAAAGCGACGCACTACCTCAAAGGCAATGATATTCACTAAGGCAAATAAAGCCAGTAATCGTGAATACACACTACCAGAACCACCCGTCGCATTATAAATGAGTAATCCTGTAGTGACTAACACTAAGGAATCACGTAAACCAAACATAAAATGCGTTAAGTGTACAAGATTTAGATCTTTATGTGGTGTAAATAGTTTGATTTCACGCACTTTAAAGCGCGTAGGCAGTGAAGGCGATGAAATCTTAAACCCCACAAAGATAATCAGAATCATAAAGACAATCACCATCTGGAATATAAAAGTATACCCTTGATCATCGGTATTGGTTAAGGTAAGAATAAGTGTCGCAAGTAGAGGCGCAACAATCTGTGCCAATCCGTTGACCATCCCCATCACACTTAAGTAGGTGTTGCGTGTTTGCTCATTACTAACAAGCTGATTTAATGCGTTCATCGAGAACCAGAATAATCCCTCCCCTAAGCCAAAGACTAAAGCTAAAACATAAATCATAAACCAAAGTGATTCAAGTAAATGCTCCGCAAAAAGTACTCCTAAAAAACCTAAGGTGAGTAGGATTAACCCCGCAATGAGGGAGAAAACAATTTTTGTATGATTGGAAAGTTTGGCCCCAAGCATGAAGGCAATGGGGAATAAACCAAATCGAATGATGGTATATAAAGTCATAGTCACTATGGAGCCACTTATGACATATAAGACGACATTGACGAAGACGCTGGCTAAGGACATCACAAAGATAAACAAGCCATTGATGATCATCATCGCTTGTTCATTACGGGTTAGTGTTATTTTCATAATACGTTCTTTCAATCACCCAACGATTATAAGCTTGAAGAATTTGGTCTTGAAGCTCATCGGGTGAAATATTTTGATTTTGAAGTTGTTTTAAAAATGGAATGAGTGTGCCATCAGTATAGAAGTCAAAGCCTAACACTGAAGGATAATGCGGTAAAGCCAATAATGGTGGCGACTGTGTGAATTGTGATGCGAGGATCTTCTGTTTTTGAAGTTCACTCATTTTAAACTCATTTAAACGCTGGGCGTCAATCATAACAGCTTCATTGTCTTCAAGAAGCAGTAATTGGGTAAAGTTATAGGAGGTGAGTTTCTCCATGACTAAAGCTCGGAGTGCAGGAGAAGCACTGTCTTTAAAGACCCATCCTTTAACTTGCGCTAAAGTATACGGTTGTAACCCATTAATGGTTGGCATAATGGTGACGACATAGTCTTGTTTTGTGACTTTGGAGATGGCTTCTAAGTTTAACCAAGGCACTTTAATGGCGAATGGGGTCGTGTTATTTAAGAATTCTTGTTCATAACGCCACTGCCTTTGTTTTGACCCTGTTAAGTCCCATTCATGCGCTAAGATGGGTTGCATGAGTTCTAAGGCTTCTAAAAACTGGGGTGAATCAAGTCCTGTTTCATAAGCATCATTGGTTGGATACATGTGCCAACCATTCATTGTAAAGAAGGTATAGAGTGACCAAGGTTCCACTAAGGTAAGTGGAAACATGGAGGTTAAGCGTCGATTATTAATGAGAGGGCGTGAACTTCTAAAGCGATCACTAGCTTCCATAATCGCTTCAAAAGATGAAAGCTCATTGAGGCGACCATATTCATCCACATCATGAATATCAAATCCAAGCTTTTCTAAAAGGGTGGTGTTCATGACAAATAAAGGACCATCAATGCTCATAGGAATAAATCGTACCCCATCATGATTGATTTCATCTAAATGTTGGGATGCATAATGGATGAAGTAAGGATTCACTTCTTCTAAATCAAAACGATGAAGGTAAGGATATAAGGTTCCTGCCGCTTGTTTATCCACCATCGCAACATCAATAGTGGAGTTCATAAAGGTGAAGGCCGAAGTACTTTCTCGCACGATAATACTGATGATGGCATTTGAGTTTTCTAGATAAGGTGCAAGTTGAGCTTGTAACCAATCTTTTTGATTTTGAGTTTCCACCGCAATCACAATCGATTGATCATCAATGTTATAGGATCCATCTTCATTAAGACAAATCATGGTTTCAACTTGACATAAGAACGTATGTTGTGTGAATGAAGAAAAGAGCACCCCTACAAGGGTGAGTGTTAAAACTCCCGCAATCAAACCACCTACATATTTTTTCATCACTCACTATAATATAGGTTTATTGAGTATGTTTCAAATATTTGTTGGTGTGAAGTCATGTGAAGTGTGACAAATGCAGCTTTTTAGTGCATTGAATCATCTTATGGTAGAATTGATTTAGAGATCGTTATGAAAACAAATCTCATCAAAGGTAAGCCCATATCCCTCAAAAGATGGATTTTAATCGCTATTTCACTAATCCTAATCATTATTAGTATATCCGTGAATTCCATGGTTGATTTTTCAACTGTTGAATTAAGTAGTGTGTTGATGTCAATTTCATTTGCACTAATTTTAAGTGCCCTCTATGATCTTTTACCGTCCACATCAAACTTTGATTTTTATAGTTTGATCCTATCGCTGATTAGCAGTCTTTTCTCAACAGTCTTTGTCTTAGTGCTGCTAACTTTCTTTGATCTTGAAGTCCCACCACTGTTCATGATTGCACTTGCTTGTGTGAGTGGTACCTTCCTTGGATCTGCATTCATCTTCTTTCAGAAACGGCAAGTTTCTATCCCTTCAAGTCATCCTTCATCAGTCATGATGTGGTATTGTCCAACATGTGGTTATAAGAGTGTAAACAAGTTTAAAAGATGTCCTGAATGCAGAACAAAAACCCACTACTAAACTAAGTATCTCTCATCAATGTTCCAGCAATCTGATATACTATACTTAGCATTAAATGAGGACCTGTATGAAACGATATTTAAGAAACTTTGTTCACCTTGATAAAACAACTCGACAAACACAAATTGTTGCCTTACTGATCGCATTATTTGTGGTGAGTATCTTCAATGATGTCATGTTTAATCGCTTCATGTTTCCATTTGGTTTTATTCGCTTAATTCTTGGATTCTTCTTTTATGTCTTCTTTGCGCTTCATGTGTATTTGATTCTTAAAGAGCGTCAAAACATGGAGAACTCTGCAAAGTGGATCGGGATTGGATTATCATTTGTGGTCTATCAGTGGGTTGGAAATTTTGGAAGTTTTTCCGTTGGTTTCCCCTTCGATTTCTTTGTGAATAATGGATTACCTCAGTTATTAGTCATTGGTTATGGTGCAGTACTTGTCAACCAAGTCATTGCAGAGGAAAGTGAGAAACCTAGAATGAAAGATGATCGTTATACCCCACCAGAATTTAGATCTGCGAAACAACAAAACATGGATATGACTCCCAAGGTTCATCGTGTTAATGCGACTGAAGCTTCGACAACATCCCCTACAAAATGGTATTGTCCATCATGTGGTGAAGCTATTCCTCAGAACTCAAAACGTTGTCCAAAATGTAAAGAGAAAATTGATTTCTAATCCATCCTAGGATGGATTTTTTTGTGTCTTCTTTTCCAGTGACTTCATCATCTGAAGTATTGTAATAAGGACTTGAAAGCTTTTTCCCATATCTTTATTATTACCTACATTCATCACAATACTTGTCTTTGATTGTGGTTCAATCCATGCATGAACCCCAGTAACACCAAGATGTCCAATCATGGGTGGTAATCCTTTTAATAAAAAGAAGAAATCTTTTGGCTGCATCATCATGCACCCTAAACCATAATATAGACCATTTCTAAACTTATGATCAAAACGTGTCATACGATCTAAAGAAGTTTTTGATATCAATGTTTCATCAATTAAGGCATGAAGAAACTTGGTTAAGTCAGAAGCGGTGGTATGTAAGCCACCTCCTGAGAAATCACAACTTAATGAAGTGAACTGACTCACTTCCACCTTATTCATCCATAACGGTGCAAGATGCTGCGCATTAAAGCGATCATCATAGAAACAAAGATAGGTGTCACTTAACCCACACGGTATCGCAATCTTTTCTTGAATGAGTGTATTTAAAGGTGTGTTGTACAGTGACTCACAAATAAGTCCTAATAAAATATACCCGGTATCAGAATAATGAAACTTTTGATCTGGGGCCGAAATGGCTTTTTGTTTTGTTTGGGTGAAATGAATCAGTTCTTGAGGAGTATAAAAATGGTGTGGTTGTTTTAAAACTTCATCAATAAAGGATGATCCATCAATGGTTTTACTTTCAAAATAGTCATTGACTCCTGAGGTATGTGAGAGTAAATGCTTTAAAGTAACTTCAGTGCGATAATCAACTCCTTGAAAGATAAAAAGTTTATCAAGAAGCTTTGCTTCCAGCATGGAGTCTATTTTTGATTCAAGTGTGCAGCGACCTTCTTCAAGTGCTTTAAAAATCAACACAGCTGTAAAGAGCTTACCGACACTTGCACTATGAAATGCCTGATTTACATGAGTTGAAGAGTGCGAAACTTCTAGATTGAGTTCAGCTGATTTAATCATACATTGAAAGGTTTTAAATGGTTTTGCGGCTTTAATTAGATAGGTTTGAATTGGGTTCATCGTAAAAAAACTCCTTTCTTCTATTATAGTGGAAGAAAGGAGTTTTAACGTTAAGAATTGGTTATTAAAGATAGTATTCAGTCGGTTTTAATAAGATCGCAAAGAAATCAAAGAGTAAACCGATTCCAAAAAAACCTAATGTGAATAAGTAAAGAATTCCCATGAAAATCTTTCCCTCATAAAACTTATGCGCACCAAATGGACCTAAGAATAAAAGTAGAAGTAAGGCAAGCCATTTATTAAAAGGCCCACGTCCCACATGAACATGTGTATGATGGTGGACATGACTGGTGTTGGAAACGACTTGTTTCTCTTTTCTTTCTAATACTTCTCCACAACTTGGACAAAAGCGAGCTGTCTCTTTTAGATTTGAGACATTCACGCCACAGTTTGAACAATACATATCTGCCATACATAATCTCCTTACATGTATTCTATCATACCTTTAACAATCAAATAAAGCGAGCCAATGACTCGCTTGTTTGATTCATACTGTTAAGGCTTCTTCAACTTCTTCAGGAAGTTTTTTAAGTTTATTAACCGCTAAGACCCCATTAATGAGGTAGTAGAGAACCCATGCATGGAATAAGATATCTAAAATCATGGATCCATCAAATATGAATACGGAGGTGTATAAGAATACCATCACGATGGTATCAAAGATATACAGCGCTAACATGGCGGTTAACCATCCAGGTTTATTCTTTGATAAGAAGTATCCTAAGAAATAAAGAAGTAGTACTAATGCGGATAAAGCGATTCCTGCGATAAATAGGCTTGGATCCCCTAGTTCAATGGAGAAGAAATATCCAAAATCAAAGATGGTGAAGGGTAAAAACGCTGAGAAAGGAAGCATAAAATTTAATTCAAACCAATACGAAGCAATGTTGACAATCGTTAAGATTGTCATAAGTAGTAGGTTACCGCGAGAAATCGCAATGCGGCGTAGAAGGGTCTCTTTGTGTGTCATAATGTCCTCAACTTGAATGGTTTTGTTTCTGGTTACATCTTACCATATTAAGTTGATGATTCATTCACAAAGTTGACTTTAATCCACTAAAAAACCTTGCTTGATGCAAGGTTTAAATGAACACTTATTTCTTAAAGAAATTTCCTAAAGTTTTACCTAAGTCATCCATGATGTCGCCATCACCATCCGCATCTAAAAACTTAGACGCCATTCCCATGAGATCTTTAGATTGAGCTCCACCTAAGAGTGATGCGAGCCCACCCATAAGATTATCATCAGATTTCACTTCCTTAGCTTTTTGTTTGCCAAGTTGAGCCAAAACTAGAGGAGCAAGTTGGGCAAGTAAAGTGTTGACTTGAGTGGTGTTTAATCCACTACTTGCCCCTAACTTGCTTTCTACCTTCTCTGTTTTATTTCCTAAAATATGCCCTAAGATTTTTTCTCCATCCTTAGTATCCACTCCTTTTAGAAAGGAGTGTATATCTGAAATATTATCATCTTTATGTTGGTCTAAGGCTTTACTGAGTGATAGCGCACCTTGTGGAGTTGAAGCATTTTGTGATAAAGCGGTTAGTAAAGTGGGTAAGCCTTCTTGAGTAAGTTTTTTCACTTGCTCAGGTTTCGCATGAATGCTTTTTCCTAACTGATTGAGTATGTCTTTTTGATCAACTTGTTCGAGTATGAGTTTTAAGATATCCATCATCGTCTCCGATCTAGGTTAGTATTCTATGCCTCGTGGTAGTGTTTTTGCTTGTGCAATCCATTTTTCAACCATCTTAAGCGATGGAAGTAATCGAACTAATTGCTTCTGAGCATTCACTTCTTCCATCTTCTTAAGAAGATTATCTGCTCTTCGTCCTGCTAGTTCAGCAACCGTATCAACTCCTGCTTCTTCAAGTAAATCAGCATATTCTGAACCAACCCCTTTAATGCGATACAAGTCAATCATGTTGGTCCATTCTAGAATCAGTTTTTCACTAATTCCAGATTTTTCTGCGAGTTCTTGTCGGCCTTTTTTGGTGGCGGCTAATTCAAAGAATTTCTCTGTAGTCTTGATTCCTAATGCATTTAACTTCTCTTCGTATGCTGGTCCAATTCCTTCAACAAAACTTAGCTTTGGCATAGTATATTCGCCTCCTTTAATACCAATATACTCCTATTTTTATGGAATTGAACATGAAAATGTTTTCTATTTGTGAATATTGAAAGATATTTGAGGGTTAAACGATTAATTAGGGAGGTTTATTCTAAGAAGAAGGATTTTAAGAGCGTGAAGTTGGATTGAATCCAGACATTGTTTTGAAAGAATGGTAGTGAGGATGTATCTATTGGATAAAGGAGTGAAGGGTTACAATCCAGATCAATAAACGAAAGAGACTGTAACGTTGAATGCAGTGGATGATCCTTTTCTAAGCACAGTGTTGGGGCAAGATAACATAAGGCTTGGTTAAGATCGTCTTGTGATCGTAGTGGATGTGGAGGGATTAAGCGAGTGAATGATGAAAGATGAATGTTAGGTTGAGGATAAAGACATCTTAAAACATCACGATGGCCACGCTCCACTAGGATTAAAGCATGGAGTTGTTTGAATTCTAGGGGTTCATTAAGACGTGGTTTTGAGACTAAAGCATAAATAGTTTCATAATGTGACATAGTGGTCCTCCTTAGTGTTTTGAGAAGCGTTGCAAAGGAAGGTAAAGAGGTTGAAATCCCTCAAAAAGGGTTCCATCATCATTAAAAATGATTTGATTGAGTAATCGTGATGGGTCTTTCTTCAAAATCTTTGCATACTTTATAAATTGATAGTCAAACTGATAAGAGTAATGAAGTTGTACTAAATCATTGAGAAACTCTAAAGCGTTAGCCAATGCAATAGCTTTGGTTTTTGAATCAAATTTCGAATAGGTTTTCATGCTGGGTACCTCCACTTTTAATGTAATGAAAAGATGTTGAAAACGACATTTTCAACATCTTTCTACTTTTATTACACGAAACTCATCATAACGTCACTGAGTTTAAATCGAATTAAAAGATTTTTGGGCACATTCATCAATGATTTTGCATTGTTCTGGAGTGAGTGGGGTCATTTTTGAGTATCCAAGATGAAACAAGAGATGATGTTTCATAAGGTTTCTATATCCAATATACTGTTCATCATGAATGGTATATAAATCATTCTCTACAGTAATGAACCCTTCTTGAATCAATGTTTGAATAAGATGATTGGCTTGCCACTCTAAATTGAGATTATAGAGAATTCCTTTATAGAATCCCCATCCATAATTTCTTGACATAATGTAGAATGTGGTTAAGACATGGCGATAATGATAAGGTGGTGTTCTTTTGAGTTGGTAATGTTGTGGAATACAGCGATGTTGGTTTTCTAAGTGATTAAAGTTTCCTTGTGTCATAATTCTCCTTTTCTTTCACACTAGCGTCTTAAAGAATAGGAGCATATATAACCTCCTTTCAAAAATAAAAACACCAAAATAGGTGTTTCTAAGTTCGACCTATCCTTCAAGGATTAGCACCTTCCATGGTATGGGGTTGCTGTGGAGTCATAGAGCTTGTCTCTCGTCCACTCGTGATAGTGATATACTCTAAATTAACATACTTCAGAAAAATATACTATTAAACTCTTATTTATTACCAAATTAACTCTTTGATTTTTTCAATATTAATCATTTTCTTTACTATTCTAATATTTATGTGAAATTATTCGGTCACTACTTATAATCAAGATAGAGTTATAAACCGCAACTGATTCCATTCTTTTTCTTGTCAAATTTTTCGATTGAATAATGCTCCAATTTAAAATAAAATTTATACAAATGAACAATTCAAATAAAGACTTTCAAAAATTAATGGAAGAGCTCAAAGTGGCGATACTTTATAGTCTCGTGAAAAGTCATCCAAGAAGATTAGGATCAGATTATGTCAGAATTCTAATAATGCGAGGTTTCATTAATGTTGAGAAGAAAAATATCAACAAAATACTTTATGATAACAAACATATTTTTAATCCGAATCTAAATGAAAAAAAAGTGCCTGCTTGGACAATCATTGATGAAAACGAAAATAATAAAAATGCAAATCCTTCTAAGCACAATAAAATAGATGAGGTCTTAAAGAAGGCTATATCTCTCAGCAAAATCAATGAAGTAATCGCCAACAAATGGATTAACAATGATTATAAAGGTACAGCAAATGTATATTTCAAAAAAACATCTAGAAGTTTGATTCTATACTTAGTACTCCAATCTTTACAGAAAGTAAAAGTAACATATATTTACTTTGAAAGAAAAGAAACGAGTATTGCTTTTGAGAAGTTATTCACACAGTTTGTTAAAGATAATGAACTTGATGTTGCTTTATTGAAGTTTCATGAAGTAAAAAAACTTAGTTCAAAGTTTGTTTGTATACTCAATAACCTAAATGAAATTAGTAAAATCAAAGATAAAGAATTTTCCGGACTTATTTCCTTCACTTCTTCAAGAAACAATTATGATTTGTCGAAATTCAAATCCTATTTGCACATTAAACAATTGAGTTTCACACTTGATACTTCTGATACAGATGATGATTTGATCTTTGAGTACCAATTTATTGATTATTTGAAAGATGAAAACAAATACTCGTTTAATTGTCTTTTCTTCGATTACTCGAAAATTGAAAGAAAAGACTACTCGGTAACCTGTATTAACTTAATTGAAATGGGTTGTATAAAAAGTAATACGGATTGGTTCGACTTTTGGCTAGAAATTGAAAATGAAGAAAAGAGAAATTTAAAGACAAACCGAGCTTTGACTTACTATAAAAATCAGTATACTAAGATAATTAATAACCAGATAAAGTTTGATTTTCTAATTAATTACTTATCAAAGAATAAAATAGCCGATCAAATCCTTATATATAATGAAAGTGCAGTTCAAGTCTTACTATTAATTGATGAGTTAGTTTCTTTAGGTCTGAACTATGAACTCTTTTCTAAAAAGGAGGATTTACAAGCTTATCATCTAAATGGTAATATAAATTCCCTTATTACAATCATTGATGAATCTGTAATTGAATCTAAAATAACTATTCAACCAACAGAGAATATCTTTGTATTTGGTATGTTAGGTAGTTCTAAAAAACTAATGACGTTGATTTCATTTTTAGACAATAATCCTAATCAAAAGCAAGCAAATATTAATCTACTCCTCACGAATAACACTTTTGATGATTTTAGAATTTATCCTCAATCATACAATTCATTAAGAGACCTGTTACTATCAAATTATGAAAAGCAAGATAATAGTTCAACGACTGAGAAAGAAATAAATGAAAATGACTATTCCACTAGATATTCTAATGAACTAATGATAATTGGTTCTATATCAAACCTTAGTGATAAACATTATCAATTGCTTAGGAAATCTTTACATTCAAATATCAAGAATATTGTTTTCTTAAATGTTGATAAATTAGAATTTGCTGAAATTATTAATGAGATATTTAACTTGAACTCAAAGTATATTTACTTCCAACATGATTTTTCTGATACAGAAATCAATCATCTTGGCTCAAAACTTTTCTATGAACAAAATCAACGTTATATTCGACTTGAAAAGTCAAGATCATTTTCGATTGCACATATTCTCTCGTTTATTGTCGAAATAAGCAATCAATTTAAGGAAACTCATGAAGTTAATAATAAGTCGTAATTTCGAAAAAAAGTTAAAGAAGTTCAATCAATCCCAAGATAATTGGTATGATTTTTTTAATGAACTTTCAAAACTTACATTTCATGATATTTATAATCAAAAGAAATATGGTGTAAAAAAATACAAAGGCAATAGTGACATTCCAATCTATGGAATAGATTTCAATATCAGGAGTGCAGAAAGAATCATCGCTACTGTTCTTGGTCAATATACAAAAGAAAAACAAGAACAGTTTAAAGTTAAAACTGGCTTAGAAACAGTTGATGTCTTAATTTTGCATGATATATCTGAACACGATTCTCAAAATGATTCGGTTTTAAACATAAGTAAAAATGATTTGAATATAGACGATCTACTGCCCTTTATCAGTAATTCTGTCCAACTTAATGATTTATATTCTTATTTGACAGGAAGAAAAATATCAAAAATACTTAGCGAAGACAAGAATGAAATTGTTCGAACCTTTGTCACTAGCAACACAGCACCAACAATACTTCAAGGCATTGCTGGAAGTGGTAAAACTGAAGTATTAAAAGGGATTTTATCAGAATGGAATATTCATTATCCAGATAGTAAAATTTTATTTCTAACTTCCTCAATGAGGTTAATTGAAGAAATAATTAGAGAAATGAATCTTAATAATCCAAATATTGATATAACCACTCTTGCTTCATTGATAAACAATCTGAATAATCAAACGCGAACTCCTCTATCTTTACCTCAATTTAAAGCATTTTTAAGTAATGGTTCAATTAATGATTACAATATTTCAAATAGTATTATCAATATTTCAAATAAACACGGAATCAAAAAAGTGTTTGCTGAAATCACTGCAGTTATTTTTGGGAAAGCAAATCCTTCGATAAATGATGTTTTATCTAGAAACGAATATTCAAATAGCATTAATCAATCAAGTATTGATCTTAATGAAAAAGAAAAAGAAGTGATCTTCAACATTGCATATTTATTTATCAAATATTACGAAAAATCATATATGGAGCTTAGTTATGAATGTAATAAACTTCTTAAAAAAGGAACTAGTACATATGATTTAGTTCTAGTTGATGAAGTACAAGATTATACAGAAATACAGTTCATGTTTATTTATAGTTTAGTTAAGAATAAACAGAATATTTTCATCTCAGGTGACATAAATCAAACAATTAATCCTACATTGTTTAAATTCGGAAATATAACAAAATTATTACATCATAAAGGGAAAAACTGGATACCGGCAGGACCATTAATTAGCAACTATCGAAATTCATCTGAAGTAACTCAACTTATTAATATCTTGAATGAACTAAGAAATGAGAAACTTCCGACAAGAAAACAAATTCACAGTCAAAACGAGCATAACATGAGCCATGAAAATGGAAGGATTTACTTATATTATGGTGATGTAAATGAAGATAATCCACTTTTCAGCAATTCTAAACTTAATATCATAAAGTCTGAACTTTCAAATTTCAATCCCAATATTTCTTTAACAGTGCATGATATAAAAGGTCTAGAATTTGAATACGTCGCAACGATAGATATAATATCTGATTACTGCGATCTGCTAGATGAGATTTTTGAGGAATCATATAAAAAGAATGAATCAATGCATTATTTCTTCAATTTGTTTTATGTTGCAATAAGTCGTGTAATGAAAAACTTAGTTATTATTGAATCTAAACCAAGTAAACTACTCGATTATATTAGGTCTAAACTTAACCAAGCTTTTATTCTTACAGAAGTAACATCATTAGAAAAGATTGATATTGAAGGGGAAGAATCACTTGATAATCTATTCTATAACGGTATAGAATCAATCAAGACGCAACACTTCCAAGTGGCTAGGAGAAACTTTAGTCTTATTAAAAACAGGTTTGAAAAATATCCTCACGTTGAAGATTTATTAGTTTTCATTAATATGTGTGAGGAAAACCAACCTTACGTGAATATTGCTGATTACTGCTTTACTTGTGGTTTATACAATCTTGCATCAATTTATTATAAACAAGCAAATAAAAAGATTGAGCAATGTATCATGGTCTTCCTTCAAGATCAAAATCATGAACTTGAAATACTACTCGAAACATATCAATTAGATTTCATTGATTTATCATATTGTGGATCATTGCCTGCTTGGATAAGCGATCTAGTTGAACTAGCTTTAGAAGAACAATTAGATTTAGTACAACTAAATTTTGAAGACATTGACTTAAAAATACTGTCATTGAAGGAGGTAAACAATGGAAGGTAAAAGTAAAGTTATTGAGAAATTAATACAAAGTCAAAATGCAACAATTGAAGATTTAAGTAAACTCGCAAATTCTTTTGAGAAACTTAACACAACAATCAACAGTCTCAAGGATTCTATTATTAGTGAAGATATATTGAGTTCAATAGTTGAAAAGTTATCCAAGCTTGAAGAAATCAGTATGAAAATTAACGAAATTGAAGAAAGGATGAGGATTCTTGATACCATCAGAGAAAGCATCGATAGAGTTGAAGATATAAGTGAGAAATTGACACAACCCATCGAATCTGCAAATTCAAAGGAATAAGTTGATGAGTTTTCAAAGTTCACTTTGCACTACATATATTGAGAAATCTCTACCTGATAGAAATTTCAAGTAAGTAATATCTTCTTTCCACTTTTCAATTGCTTTTCTATTATCTTTGCTTCTAATAGCTCTTTTATTGCTAATTTGATTATTGATAAAATGAATCATGTGATTTATGTTAGATTTTGAAATACTAACTATTCCGTTTATTATTTCTTTCCTTTGTCTATGTGATAAATTGTCATTTGCATTTACAGTATACTTAAGTTTCCTAAAGTATGATTCCTCTGGCATATTACTATAATCACTTGTTGAAACATTTTCATAAGTAATATTTAAAAGCAAAGTGCCTCTATGATTAATACTATTAAATTCTTCAATGTGCGTGAAGTATTTCTTACACGTAGAACAATAAAAAGCATCAAGCTTATCCACTTCAACATGATCATTACTTAATAGTCTGATGAAATTAATAATTCCTGACCGCGTGTTGTGTTTTCTGCATCCTGTGAGCCCTACATAAACTGTTAATTCAAACTTAACATTGTTGTGTTTGGCTATATTATGGATTTTACCTATATAAGCAGAAACAGGCAGTTCCAACAGTTCTTCTTTGATTGTTTGTTTTTTCTTTTCTCTTAAGATTTCTACACAGCAAATTAGATAATCTTTTTTTATTGATTTAAACTCAGTTATTTTATAACTTTTGTTAGATATTTGAACCGATTGCTCACTTTTAATAAGAAAATCTAAAAAATCAGACATACTATAATAATCAGAATACCAGGAATCTTGATTCATCCTGTGAATCAACTTAAAATTATACATTTTATTTTGTGTATACTTTAAAACCTCAAAAGTTGATTCAAGGTAATGCGATAAATTATCATAAGCCAAGAAGGTCTCATAATATAATAATGACTCTAGAATAAAGTCATCTGACATATTTCCTAATTCATATACGAGATTATCATCTAAATGCTCACCTATAGAATTGAGGAATATCTTCACTTTTTCTATTCTATCTAAATTATAAGGATCATTTAAAAAAACATAAGATACTTTGGATAGAGGATCATAAATAGCATCCTAACCCCACTGCTAGATTGATTAAAAAGTGATCTAATCAACCTAAGATCATCTGATTCTTCAGCTAGTTTGCACATTTTCTCAATCTCAGATAGTACTGTATTAGCTCTCAAATTGCATTCATTGTCCGATATCTTCATGCTTCCAACATAATAATGTGATGAATTATTATCATAATTTATCCCAAAAGAAATCTTCCCTTTTATCAAACTTAAGGTATTATTCAATTCTGATAAAGTGTCAATTAGAATAAAATAATCACTATCTTCAATATTACATCCGAAAAAATTAAACACTAAGTGATCTTGATCTAATTCTAATAGCGAACTAGCATTAAAATTAACCCTAATCTTGTGTATCACTTCTAAAAATTTCAAACTCTTTTTCATTATACCCCCCTCTTTTATAATGTGTTAAAGCCTAGATATTACTACTTAAAGCTGTAATATTTTTGTATCAGAAATTCAGAAATGAAATATCTTGATTAACTTAAATCGAACTCTATCTCTATATACTCGTCATCATGATTTTCATTGAAAAAATATCTGAATAAATTCTCATATGATTTTGCCCCAATAGAATTTACACTTAGCAATTCTCTAAATCGGGTGATTGGTCTACTGTCATTTAGCTTCATAATTTGCTTTTTAGTTAGATTGATTTTTTTGCATGTGTTTTCTAGATTAATTTTATTAAATGCGGTTACCATATCTAATTCTTTACCACTTGCTTTTTTATCCTCGTCTAAACAAATAATAACCTCCAATTCAATATCATTTAAATACATCTCCATTAATCTTTTTACATCTATCCAATCCAACTCACCGTTGCCCACCCCTAATTTGGGAAAGGCAACTCTATTGATATTTAATGTTTTGTAGGTATCTAGAAAATCAATCAATCCATATTCTATCCATTTTAATTCTGACGGGTAACGAAAATCATATTTCGTCGGAAAATTAACAATTATTTCTTGATTAGTAGACCAATAATCAACTTTTCCGAGTTTAATAAACTTTTTAAGGCATTTTTCTTTATATTCTTCAAACATCTCAGGATATCTTAACTTATACTCAAGTGCTATACCTGCTCCCATCACCCCTAAGCAATTTACGGTATTTACTCTTGCATCACATTCAACATTAAATACTGTACCCGTTGAATATTTAATCATTGTCTTTCCTCCAAATCAACCATTTAATTTTCTCTATTTCAATTTCAATTGAGTATATCTTCTCGAATATATCAATATCAATCCTACCATAAAAATCAAACTTTTCCATAGATTCGGGAATTGGTTGCATTGAAACTAATGAGTTATTGTTATTTTGTCTAATGTTTTCTGTCAAGCAAATACCTGAAGCAAATGTAATTAAAATATTATGATTAAAATCTTCTAAAAAACGATAAAACATTAAGCCAACAAAAGCACTGTCCTTTTTTACTTCAATTTTAAAGTCGTAAAGATAGTCACAATCCACTCGATTATTGAATGAACTATTATCAACAATAGAAGTTATTTGCAAACTTGCATCTTTTATGAGTTCAAACATCTTTAACTCTGCGGGGGATCTAAATATTAGTTTGTTCATTTTATCGATAGAAACACTATCATAAATTAAGAACTCAGAATTCTTCTTACTAGTCAATAGTCTACCATCATTAATATTAAAAACTTCAGTTAAATCGTTATTCCCGTTAGGGACAGGACCTTTATAAAATATTAGCTCCCAAGGGAAATTTAACGCAACTTGAGCTGATTTCGTCGATCTAGATCTTGAGTTTGCAGCACCACCATTATAGAAAAGCTTATTTGGATGATAGATTAGAGATTCATCGAAAATGAGCAACACTGGTATTGGCATATGAGGTTCATCCATAGTCTTTTTAACACCTTCATTGGCATAAAGAGTTGGTGTTTTGTCTCTGTAGAAAAAACGAACACTGTTTAAAATAACATCTGGTGTATTCCTAATGATTTCCTTGTCTGCTGCATCAACAACGATATATCTCTTGGCATTATGCCTTGAAAACAATTTTTTATGAAAAAATATCGAGTTCAAATTCAAAATGTCAGTACAATGAATAAAACCTCGAAATGAATAATTGCTTTTAAGTGTATTTAAAAGCAAATCTTCATAATAATATTTCTTACTGTTAAATCTTAGTTCCTGTGATTCATTTAAATAGACTGCGAAACTATTTAGATCACTATGTTCGCCATCACGAATATAACTCCAAAACAGTTGAATCTCATCATTAGTTAACCATGTATTCTCTAACCCAAATTTATCTGATTCAAATATTGATTTGATCGGTGTAGAGTTCATTGTGGAAAGTTTCTTTACCAGAAAAGAAACATTTAAATCTCCCGAATCATATTCATTTTGTTCAAATTGAATAAAATAACCATTTCTATTCGTTGTTTCCTTTAATAACTGTAATATTCTGATGTTTTCGGTGAAACTCGTGCACTTACTATTAAACAATTCATAATTATCATTCACAAGAAAATCTATCAATGCCTCTGATATCTCATGCCAATAGTTAAACAAATAGTGATAATAAATAAAGCTCATGTTATATTCATTTACATCTTTAAGCATTTCGTAAAACACACCATCAAATAATTGGCTAGTTTTGAGTTTCTCAATTTTGCTTGATAATCTTCTGTCTAGTACACATAGTAACATTATATGAGTGATAATTATCGTTGAAGTTTCAGTTTTACCTAAGTGTTTAAAATAATACTTTGTGATTTTTTCTAGCAGCTCTTCAAGTATATTTTCAGTTGCCAAAGAATTAATTGATTTATATAACCTTTTAATCAGATTTATAGAACCAAATGCTACCTCTATTTCAATAGTATCATTCGACTCTAAACTCGCTATTCTCTCTAAAAAAACGTCAGCACTTTCTGCCCTTAGTAATTCTGAATTGATTCCTAGATTATGAGTTAAAGCATCTAATTTCTCGTTTTCAGAATCAACAAAGAAATCACTAACAGATATAATTTGATTTTCAATGAAAAATTCAAGCAAATTAATAGAGTTTGTAACGTTATAATTAAAAGGCAAATTGTAAAATGAAGTCGTCCACCCAATAGAATAAAAGAAAAGCACCATTTAAAGAAACCGAGTATCATAGAGTTGCGAAACACATGAGAAAGGATCATTAAATGATGCCCTTAAATGATACA
>Ga0208242_100279_pt1 | contig 48947 bp, 34 predicted proteins | sample SubbioAug_CSW13A_FD_184825 | JGI IMG/M metagenome (GOLD analysis project Ga0208242, IMG submission 184825) | Serpentinite rock and fluid subsurface biosphere microbial communities from McLaughlin Reserve, California, USA - CR12Aug_CSW13A (SPAdes) | ecosystem: Environmental > Terrestrial > Deep...
CGATCTGCTGACGAGAACGCACACATGGCACTGATGCGGCTGCTGGCGGCTGCCGGACGGCGCACGGCGGCCATCGCCCAGTACGAAGCATGCCGGGCCGCGCTTGCACAACGGCTGGGCGCGCGCCCTTCGGCCAGTTGCTACGCGCTGTACACACACATCCACGCCGATGTGGAACCGGTCAGGCCGGCCACCCCCACCGAAGCCTCGTCAATGGCCTCCGATACCGATCCCGCAGTCGAGGCGACGGTCGAACCTGATGACAAGACTGACCCCATTGCAGCGACCGATCTGGCAATTGGTTGCGGCACATTTTCGAAAGATTCCGATGCGGGCCAACCACCGTTGGCCGCACCGCTGATCGACCTCATCGGGCGCGAGGGTGAATTGATCCTGATCGCCGAACGGCTGGCCGAACCGGCGTGCCGCTGGCTCACTTTGGTCGGTCCAGGGGGCATCGGCAAGACGCGGCTGGCGCTGGCCGCAGCAGCAGCTCGAGCCAACACCCAGCGGCATGGGGTGCTGGTGCTTGATGGACGCGCAGGCGCCGCCAGTGGCGTGTTGAGAGACGCGCAAACCTTGCTGCAGGCGGTACTGGCCCGCGTGGGCGCAGACCGCCATGCGTCCGGTGCTCTGCTGCTGGTGCTGGACAATCTGGAGACGGTCCCTGCCGCATCGACGTTCGAGCCACTGCTGCGCGAACGGGCCCCTGGCGTGACAGTGCTGGCCACCTCGCGCATGCGGGTGGGCGGCGGTCGGGAATGGCTGATCGAGATCGAAGGCCTGTCGCTCTCGCGCCGGTCTGCCGAGCTGCCCGCATCATCGCCGGCCGCCCTGCTGCTCCAGGCAGCCACCCGCCGGCTGGCACCGACCTTCTGTGCCACCGACGAGGCCGACGCGGTAGAGCGCATCTGTGCACTGGTAGGCGGACTGCCCCTGGCGCTGGAAATGGCCGCGCGCGGCGTGCACGCCATCGGCGCTGCCGCCGTGGCCGGGCGCATCGCGGCCGGCGCACCTTTGCGCGACGCCGACCGGGACAGGGACGACCACCACCATAGCATCGATACGGTCATGAGCGACGCCTGGGCCCTGCTGGACGCTGACGCACAGGTCGCCGCCCTGAGACTGGCGCAGTTGCCCGGAACGTTCGACGCCACCATCGCCCAGGCTGTGGACGTAGAAGCCGAGCTGCTCTCCGTGCTGCGCGAGCGTGCCTGGCTGTTCCGTGCCGAGGCGCCACCGGTCTCGTCCTGCGCGTCAGACGGACCGGATCCCTCTGGCTGGCTGGCCCTTCACCCACTGCAGCAGGCTTGGCTGGTGCGCCGCGCCGATCGCTCGCTGGCGGTCGAGGTGCTGGGGGTGCTCTATCGGGCATTGGCCGCTGTCCTGCCCGTTGTGCCCCCTTTTGCCGATCTCGATCCCGGCACCGCAGTGACACCGCTGGCCTTGCGGGCCACGGCGTCACCACCCTTGCTGGCCGCCGCCAGCCAGCACGGCTGCCAGCACGAGGACATCAATGCGTTTTCGAGCTGGATCGACGGTGCCGTGGCGTTGCTGCACGCCAGCGGCCGCCAGGCGGAGGCCGCCAGCCTTCTGGCACAGGCCGTGTGCCGGCCGAACCTACCTCGCTGGCGCCACGCAGGCTGGCTGCTGCGGCGGGCCGAAATGCTCGATGGAGATGGCCAATTCAGTGCCTCGCAGCGGGACCGGCGCGCAGCACTGGTGGCGTTTGGCCTGCCCGACGTGGCCGCAGAAGACGCCGGCTGGACCGAGGTCCGGCGCGCACGGGCCACCTTGCTGGCGCGTCGGGACTGGCCTCCCCCAGGCCCCGACCGCGAGGCCTTTGGTGCGCTGCTGGTGCGCCAGTGCATCTGCTGTGTCCAAGCCCTCTCCTTCCTGCCGGACAAAGGCCCGGTGATGCGCGCCGGCGCGCTCGCGAATGCCGCCAGCGCCGCCGCCCGGGCGCCCAAGGTCCTGCGAGACATTGGCACATCCTGGGGCTGCGCCAGCCTGGGACACCCTCGGCTGGCCCGCTTCTTTGCTCGAAAGGCCCGCATCCCGCGTGAACCCGCCATGCCACCCCGGAACCTGGCCCTGCTTCGCGAGGGCCGCGAAGCCTTGCGCATCGTCACCGGCGACTGGTCAGGCCTGAGCACCGAGCTGGACACCGTCACTGCCGAGTGGGCCCGACTGGGCTGCGGCCGCCACGAAATGGAGATGCGCTCGCTCGGGGCCAAGCTCGCCTTCTATGAGGGCCGCTTGCCCGAGGCATGGCAGCGGTTTGCGCAGATGAGTGAGCTGGCACTGCAGCGCCCTGGTGAATCGTGGCGGGCCTGGGGACCACTGGGTCAGTGCGAAACCGGCCTCTGTTTGAAGGGCATCGGTGAGGGCGTGCTGCAGCAATTGCTGGAACGCGCCACCCAGATGCTCAGTGAGATGGAGAATGTGGATGCCGCCTATGTGTTGCGGCGCCACGGCGTGGCGGCCCGCTTGGCGTGGCGTCGTGGTGCCACCGGCGCGGCGCGCGAAGCCGTTCGAGCCGGGGCGGCAGCGGCATCCCGCACGCGCCTGTGTGGCTTCTGGGCCCACGAGGGGCTGGCCGGTCTGGGCGATGTGCTGGCCGCGCTGCGGATGTGTGCAGGTTCAGACGTCGGAAATGGACGGGGACTTGTCGAGCTCCAGGCGCTGCTGGCGGCCGACTGGACAGCCCTGGCGCCGATGCTGGCTGCGCACCTGCGCCGCTTTCCGCCCGCCGGGTCCATGGTGGCCCGGGTACGCGGCCTGCATGCACTGGCGGAAGGCCGCCATGACGCAGGCCGACGCCTGCTCGAACGAGCGATCAGCCTGGCCGAGCACCAGGGCGCCCGCGTCGATCTGGCCCGTGCAGTCGAGGCGCTGGAAGCGCTGCAATCCGCCACAGACACGGGCGCCGGCGCGCGATCGGCGCAGCTGTGGCAGTCCATGGGAGCCTTCGACACCCCAGGTGTGCCACAGGCCTGAGCGCCTTGACGCCACAGCGTCGGTGACCGGCGACGCCAGCCCCTCAGCCGTTCAAGGCTTCGAGCCTAGCACCACAACCACTGCAGCCACCCTGAGGGGCATCCAGCCGGGTCATGGTGCCGCAGGCACCACAACGCCGCCAGCGGGGGCCAACGCGCACCGCAGCAAATACTGCGGTATGGCCGCCTTCGGCGATGCCACCGGCAAAGAACCGCTGCATGGCTTGCGAATGTGTCCCCTGGCGCATGGCCTCCGACAAGGCCTCATGGCTGGCCCAGGCCGACACCGTGGTCAGGCGGCGGCCCGCGACCGAGCTGGTGAACCCGAGAAAGGCCGGGTTGCCCAGCTGCTCGATCACGGTCTGGCGGCTCAAGTCTCGAACCGGCTGCACCTGGTCGTCGCCACTGGCGATCAGCTCGGTGTAAGCCAGCACTGCGGGCACCACCGGCTGCGGCCGCCGCACGACGGCGGACACGCCAAAGGCGAACGGTCCGATCTCTCGGGGCTGCACCACCACCTCCAGATCCAGCTGGCGCGGCACGACGGCAGAGTCGAAGTAACCGCGTACCGAGGTCAGGCCGTCGGCACCCACCTCAATCAGGTCGATGCCGGGAAGATCGACCGCACGCCCGCTGGGCGGCAGGCCGTTGAAAGGACCGTGGTTGTGGCCGATCATGCGCCAGGCCCCATGCACACGACCCTCGCCGGTCTGGACCACCTCGACCAGCACAAAGTCGAGGTCGGGAAAGGCACTCCAGAGGCCTTGCATGTAGCCTGCAAAGGCAGCGCCGGAGATCGGACCGCCGGTCAGCGGGTCCTCGTAGGTTCCGCCGGGCGCCAATGTGGCCAGCACGGCTGCGGCGTCGCGCTGGCGCCAGGCCTCGAAGTAGCGGCGACACAGGGCCATGGGGTCGTGGGTGCTCATGGTGTTCTCCTGGACAGGGGCAGGCTCACTGTCCGTTGAAATATTCGGACGCGACACGCCAACGCCCGCCCTCAATGCGCGCCAGGCGCACCGCGTCGCTGCCCAATCGCTGGGTGGCGCTCCAGCGTTGCGGCGGGGCGCCGAACAGCGGGTCGTCGTAGGCCAGACCGTTCATCGCCTCCAGCAGCTCGGCGCTCGTGAGCTGCGGTCCGGCGCGTTCGAGCGCACGCGCCAGGATGTCAATGATCTGCCAGCCGACCGCCGAGGTGCCGTTGGGATCCTCGCCTGTGCGCGCCTTGTAGGCTGCGGCCCATTCGCGGACAGCCGCGGATGGCGAATCGGGGTATGGGAACTCATGCGCCATCGCTGCGTACAGGCCTTCCATGGCGCCACCACCGAGGCGGTGGATCAGGTCGGTGTAGCCGGCCATGTTGACGAGAAACGTCGGCGCAAATCCCATCGCGCGACTGGTCACCACCGCGCCGATGGTCTCGCGCACCACCGTGCCCAGCACCACCAGATCGCAGTTGGCCGCCTTCAGTCGCGCCATCTGGCTGGCGAAGTCGGTGGCGCCGCGCTTGTAGCTGCTGCGCTCGGTCAGCGTGCGGTTCATGGCGGTCAGCGCCGCTTCGGTGCCGCGGAGCACCTCGAGGCCGAACTCATCATCCTGGTAGAGGATGCAGGCGCGCTCGGCCTTCTTCTCGGTCATCAGCCTGGGCACGGCGTGGCGCATCTGCTCGTGGCCCGAGACGAGCGTCGCGAACTTCAGCGCGTGCGGCGGTTCGTACATCTCGCGCGCTGGCGCCACCGGCATGAAGTTGACCACGCCACGCTCGAACTGCAGCGGCATCGCCGCCATGTTGTTGGCGGTGCCAAAGTGCCCCACCATGGCGAAGATCCTGTCCTGCTGGAGCAGCTTCTGTGCGGCGAGCACAGCCTGTCTCGGGTCATAGACCGAATCTTCGGCGCGCAGCAGCAACTTGCGCCCGTGAATGCCGCCCGCCGCATTGATCTGGTCCACCCGCATGCGCATGCCGGCCAGGGCATGCTTGCCCAGCGCGGCTGCCGGGCCGGACAGGTCCTGGATCGTGCCGAGCACGATCTGGTCGCCCATGACGCCCTGGGTCGGTGGCGCCGCGCCTGGGGCGGCGCTCTGCGCGGATGATTGACCGATGGAAAAGGCCATGGCCATGGCGACCGTGGCCACACGGGTTTTCAGAGATGTGTTCATGTCATGTCTCCTGATCGGGATTGATAAGACGGGTCGGCAAGGTCTCATGCGACGGCCTGCTGTGGCGAACGCTCGCCAGACTCGCGCTGCCTCTGACGGCGCAGGAAGGGCAGAACGTGCGCAGCCACCATCACCGGGTTGTCGGCAAACGGCCAGTGACCGCTGTCGTCAAGCACCACGACGCGCTCGACCTCAAAGGTCTTGCGCTGCAGTTCGGCCTGAGCGGCCGGGATGTAGGGGTCGTTCCGGCCCCAGAGCACCAGTGCCGGCAGCTGCAGGGGCGCCAACGCGCGCTGCAGTTCCTCGGCCGCCAGGTCCGGGCGGTGGGTGGCGCGGTACAGCCGGAGCACCGCGCGGCGCGTGCCCCAGTCGTAGTCGTCGTACATGCGGTCGAGAAATGCCGCCGGCAGGCCGCGCGGGTTGCCGTGGCTGAGCAGCAGCTTGAAAGCCGGGCGTGTGGCCGTGGCCTGGAAGATGTCACCCACCAGCGGCGCACGCCAGATCCTGGCCAGGTAGTGCCAGCGGTAGCCCAGCAGCACGCCAGTGTTGATGAGCGTCACGCTGGCCACGCGCCTGGGGTTCGCAGCCGCCCAGGCCAGGGCCCAGGGGCCGCCGAAGTCGTGCAGCACCAGGTGCGCCCGTTCGACGCGTTGCTCGTCGAGCAAGGCGCCCAGGTGGCGCGCATAGCCCTCGACGGTGTAGTCGAAATCACGCGGCTTGTCGGCACCGCCGTAGCCGGGCATGTCAGGCGCCAGGGCTCGGGCAAACTCGCCGGTAGCGCCCACCAGCGACCGCCAGTCTTCCGCCGCGCCGGGGTTGCCGTGCACAAAGACCACGGCCTCGGTGTCGGCGGAGTCGCCGGCACTGAGCATGGGCGTGCGCAGGCCTGCAATGCGGAGTTCGGTGCGGCGAGGCTCGGCCTGACCGGCGGACTGGCGCCCGTACAGGGGCAGAACGGTTGGCAGGGTATGGGTGTTCATGGAGATCTCCTGTGGTGGCTTAGGGGACGTAGCTCATGCGGCCGCGTGCCTCGGGGCAGCTTGTCCTGCCTGCGGTCGCCCACCACGCCAGACACGCCAGACGATCGCGGGGCCAAACAGGCTGTCGGGTCTGGCCACCATGTGCACCACCTTGAGGAAGGCACCGGCGACCATGGCGTCGTGCATCGCCACGCGCTGAACGCGACCGATGTACCTGTTGATCAGCTTCACCGGGAAGGGGCGTGGGCCCGGCACCATGGGCAGGGCCAGATCGCCGCCGACAGCCAGTTGCCATGGGGTGTCGATCACCTTGGCAGCGGACTTGAAGAAGCGATGAGCCAGCCCACGGGTGCCTTTTCTCAGCGCGTCGCGCAAGGCCAGTGCCTCGCAGGCAGCCACCGTCATGCCCTGGCCGTAGATCGGGTTGAAGCTGGCGAGCGCGTCGCCCATCGCCAGAAACCCTTCGGGAAAGCGGCGCAGGCGCTCGAAGTGCCGGCGCTGGCTGTGCGGGAAGCCGTAACGCATCACCTCGCCGATCAGCTCGCCCCGTTCGGCCAGCTCGGCAATCTCGCTCTGGCCGGTGGCACGGGCCCGCTCGGCCATGGCCTCGCGCGTCGGTGCCACGTGGTCGCCCGCGTAGCCACCCACACCGACCACCCAGCGGGCGCGGCCTTCGGCGTCCGGCTCCTGCGCGATCAGCACCGATGGCCGCGGCTGTCCGGGGGTGGCGGCCCCGATCACCACCGCCAGCGACGGACGCTGTGTGGCGTCTCGAACAAAGTAGGCGTTGGTGTAGGCAAGCCCCACATTCACGCGCTCTTCAGCAGGCGACTCGTAGCCCCAGTCGCGCAGCCAGGCGGGTGTGCGCGACCCGCGCCCACTGCAGTCCACAACCAGGGTGGACCTGAGCAAGGCGGCTGCACCGGCGCCACCGCGCGGCTGCCAGCGCACACCACACACGCGCCCCTCTGCATGCACGGGCGCCAGCACATCCACCCCGGTCTGGACGCGGACGTTGGGCAAGGCGCGCACCTGGCGGCGCACTTCGGCTTCAATGGCCAGCCGGCTGGCCAGAACACCGCAGATGCCAAGAGGGTGCCGGAGCAGGCGCTGACCGCTGGCGTCAAATGCCGCATCCTGGCCAATGTCGCCCACGAGCGCTCCCTGGGCAACCAGGGCATCGGTGAAGCCGGGCAACAGGGTCTCGATCACCTGTTGCCCACGCGCCAGCAGGGCGTGGGGTTGAACGGCCTGCGGCGTGCCCTTGCGCGGCGCGGCGCGGTCAGGCAGTTCGTCGCGCTCGAGCAGCACGACTTCATCAAAGCGCTCGGCCAGCACGCGGGCAGCCAGCAGACCAGCCATGCTGGCGCCGATGACAACGGCTCGACGAGGGGTGGTGTGGGCTTCCATGGCGGGTCTCCTTCCGGGTTGTGTTGAGGGCGGGCGCCGCGTCAGACGGGTGGCCCGTTGATCAGCATCTGCCCCCGGCGTGTGCGGACCGTGTCTGCAGCGTGTGCAGCCCGTGTATGCAATGCCCTGGTCTTCTGGGCCTGTCTGCCGCGCTCGTTCAGGGCCAGACTCACACCCATGTGTCAGGCCGTGCGGCTTGCAACGACATTTCCCGCAGCGAGCTGCCGGACTTTCGGCCCTCATGGGAACTTCCCAAGCCTTGCACCTATCATTGGCGGGTGCGCACCCTCCTCATCGCCCTCATGATCGCCCTGCTCCCCTTGCGCGGGTGGGTGGGCGACGCCATGGCGCTGTCCATGGCCTTGAGCCACATGGACACAGGCAACCGGAGCGTGGCTGCAGCACCGATCCAGTCGCCCTGCCATTCGACCCAGGTCGAAGCGGCCGAGCAGGACCGCCACGACCACGGGTCACACGGCATGGCAACAGGGGCCGGCCACGGTCACCTGCTGTGCGACCTGTGCAATGGGCCCGTGCTCGACTCCCCATGGCTGTGGTCACCCGCCACCAGCGAGCCCCCCCAGCTGCTGCCCCCGACCAGCGAACGCTTCGCCAGCCAGACGGCGCGTCGCGACGTCCGCCCGCCCATTTCCTGAGACCGACACCACAGGTGCGTCCGCCACACGCCCTGGCGGCGCATGTCGTTCGATTTGTCGGCCTTGTCCGATGTCTCAGGAGAAACATCCATGCATACCCATGCGGGGCCCAGTCGGCCCCGGTACGACCGTTTGACCGCCTGTCTGCTGGGGCTGGCTGTCGTTCTCGCCGCTGCCCACACCGGGCCCGGGCATGCCCAGTCGGGCGCCTTGCAGGCTTCCGATCCGGCCCACCCCACCCAGCCCGTCCAGACGCCGGCGGTGCCGTCTGCAGCCACGCCTGCCGGCCCCCAACCCGCCAGCGAGCGCAACGCCGCCCTGGCCATCTGGCAACAGGCCAACGCCAGGGTGGCCGAGTTCCCGCGCGGCCACATCGACATCCTGCGCTGGGAAGCCGGCCAGGCCAACGATCGCATCGCAGCGTCTGCCCAAGCCGCGTCGGACGGCCTGGTGCCCATGGCCGACCTGGTGGCCCAGGCCCTGCGCCTGCGCCCTGACCTGATCGACCAGCCTGGCCTCTCTCCACAGGAGCGGGGCGCGCGCCGTGCCGAACTGGCCGAGGCCGTGCGCGAGGTGCAAGGCGCCTGGCTGAAGGCCGTGGCCGCCCGCGCCCGGTTGACCCGGGCAACCGACCTGTTGGAAAACGCGCGCACTGGCGCCGAGCTGGGCCGGCGCATGGTCGTGGCCGGCAACTGGAGCCGCATGCGCCACCTCAGAGAACTGCAGGTCGAAACTGCCGCGCGTCAGGCCTGGCTGGCGGCCCGGATGGCCGAGCAGGTGGCCATGGAGCAGCTGGCTCGCCGGCTGGGCCTCTGGCAAACCGATGCCATCGACGGCCTGCGGCGCCAGTTGCCAGCCGACCTGGCCGCCCCCGCAGAGACCGCCCCCGCGGCGCCGGCAGGTGGCGCTGAAGCCGCTGTGCTGACTGCCCGCACCGACTTGCAGAGCGAACGCCTGAGGGCGCTGCGCCTGCCATCGGACGTCAGCACGAGCGCCTGGGAGGCCGCCCATGCGCGTGCCCTGGAGCAGGCTCTGAAGGAAGGCGGACCGGTCGATCTGCCCCGTATCAGCGAAATGCGCCTGCTCAACGATCACCGCAGCGCCCACGCGGTGGAGGCCCGCGCCAGACTTCTGCTGGAGGCGACGCGCCTGCGCTCGCAGGCCCGCGAGGCCTGGCTGGCGCTGCAGACCCACCACGCACTGGCCCGCCTGGCCCAGGACGAAGCCCTGGGACAGCAGGAAGCCCTCGAAGGCGAGGTGCTGCAGCGCTACAACGGCATGTTTGTCAGCACCTGGGAGCTGCTGGCCGCGGCGCGCAACCGCCTGTCTGCGCTCGACCAGGTCACCGAGGCCCGCCTCGCGTACTGGCAGGCCGAAGCCGACTGGCGCGCCCTGCTGGCCGGTGGCCACTATACCGGCGCCCAGGGCACCCCCGAAGTCGCCGGCGCCACCGCCGGATCTGCTGGAGGACACTGACATGAAACGAAGACACTTCTTTGCCGGCGCCGCCCTGGGTGCCGCAGCTGCCGCCAGCGTCAGCCGGGTCGCCCTGGCCGGCCTGCCCGAGGCGATTTCGCAGGACTCCGCCAGCACCGCCCCCCCGTGGACCCCACCCGGTGTTACCGGTGCCGGCCGGCCCTACAACCCGGTGGTCACCCTCAACGGCTGGACCCTGCCCTGGCGCATGAACAACGGTGTCAAGGAGTTCCACCTGGTGGCCGAACCCGTGGTACGCGAGATGGCACCCGGCTTCCTGGTCAACATGTGGGGTTACAACGGCCAGAGCCCCGGCCCGACCATCGAAGTGGTCGAAGGTGACAAGGTGCGCATCTTCGTCACCAACCGCCTGCCCGAACCCACCTCCATCCACTGGCACGGCCAACGCCTGCCCAACGGCATGGACGGGGTGACCGGTCTGAACCAGGCCCCCATCGGCGCCGGCAAGACTTTCGTCTACGAGTTCGAGGCCAAGCGACCGGGCACCTTCATGTACCACCCGCATGCGGACGAAATGACGCAGATGGCCATGGGCATGATGGGATTCTGGGTCACCCATCCGCGCCAGAAACATCCCCTGATCGACGACGTCCAGCGCGACTACTGCTTCCTGCTCAACGCCTTCGACGTCGAGCCCGGAAGTCTGACGCCACAGGTCAACACCATGCTCGACTTCAACATCTGGTCGTTCAACAGCCGCGTGTTCCCGGGCCTGGACCCGCTGGTCGCGCGGTTGGGCGAGCGGGTGCGGGTGCGCGTGGGCAACCTGACCATGACCAATCACCCGGTGCACATCCACGGCATCGAATTCGAGGTCACCGGTACCGACGGTGGCCCGGTGCCCAGGTCGGCCCGCTGGCCCGAGGTCACCACCGACATCGCGGTGGGGCAAATGCGCCAGATCGAGTTCATCGCCGACGAACCGGGCGACTGGGCCATGCACTGCCACAAGAGCCACCACACCATGGGTGCCATGGGCCATGGCGTGCCCACGCTCATCGGCGCCGATCACCGCGGTCTGGTGGCCCCGCTGCAGCGCGCCAACCCGGACTACATGGTGATGGGTGAACGCGGCATGTACGACATGAAGGAAATGGAGATGGAGCTGCCACCCAACACCTTGCCGATGATGACCGGCACCGGCCCCTACGGCCCGATCGGCATGGGCGGCATGTTCACCGTGCTCAAGGTGCGATCCGACCAGAAACCCGGTGACTACAGCGATCCGGGCTGGTACCGGCAGCCGCCCGGCACCCGTTCCCACGAAGTCGCGCAAGCCCCCGCCGAGCCCAGCCGCGCCCCATCGGGCGGCCAGGCTGCCTCGCCCAATGGCGTTACGGCCAGCGTGCGCAAGCCCCAAAATCATTCGCATTGAACCCTTGAGGTCAAAGGAAATCTCAGCCATGAACACACACCCCCATCGCCGCACCCTGCTTGCACTGACGTTGCTGGCGCCAATGACTTCTCTGGTGCATGCCCACGGCAACCAGCCACATGGGCATCAGGGCCACAACGGTCCCGTGGTCAGGGAGCAGAAGCCTTGGGGCATCGCCGCCGAACCCCGCGAAGCCCGCCGCACCATTGAAATTCTCATGACCGACGACATGCGCTTTTCGCCCTCGCACCTCGACATTCGCCAGGGTGAGACCCTGCGCCTGCGGGCCGTCAATCGCGGCCAGGTCATGCACGAGATCGTGATCGGCACCCGTCAGGAGCTGGAGGCCCACGCCGAGATGATGAAGAAGCACCCCAACATGGAGCACGACGAACCCTACATGGCCCATGTGGAACCGGGCCAGCGTGGTGACATCGTCTGGACGTTCAACCGGCCGGGCGATTTCGAGTTCGCCTGCCTGATCCCCGGCCACTTCGAGGCTGGCATGCGCGGCACCATCCGTGTGACCCCCCGCAATACCTGAGAACCCAATGGAGCACACCATGCAAAGACGCAGCCTGCTGACCACCACAGCGGCCCTGGCCGCCAGCGCGGTACTGCCCGCCCTGGCCCAGGCACCCTCAGCCACCGCCTTGCCCGTCATGCAGGTCTGGAAAGACCCCAATTGCGGCTGCTGCAACGACTGGGTCGAGTACCTGCGACGCGACGGCTTCCGCGTGCAGATCTTCGACACCGGCAACACCGCCATGCGTCAGCGCCTGGGTCTGCCGGTGAAATATGCCTCCTGCCACACCGCATTGATTGGCGGCTATGTGGTCGAAGGCCATGTCAATGCCAGCGAGATCCGGCGTATCCTGACCGAGAAGCCCGAGGCCATCGGTCTGGCCGTGCCCGGCATGCCGGTGGGCAGTCCCGGCATGGACGGCCCCGAGTACGGCGATCGCCGCGACCCCTATGACGTGCTGCTGGTGCTGCGCGACGGCAGCAGCCGCACCTACCAGTCGTACTTCAAATCATGAGCTTGACAGGAGGCATTTCCATGATCCGTTTGTCCACCCTGACCGGCCTGTCCATCATCGCACTCGGTCTCTCTTTCGGCTCCCTTGCTCTGGCACAACACCAGGGCCACGATCACGGCAGCGCACCGGCCGCGGTGCCTGCCGCGTCGGCGGCCACCGAGCTGCCCTGGGCCGAAGCCGAGATCCGCCGCGTCGACCTGGCCGCCGGCAAGCTCAGTCTGCGCCATGGCGAGATCAAGAATCTCGAGATGCCGCCGATGACCATGGTGTTCACTGTCCAGGACAAAACAAGTCTCAGCGACCTGAAGGTCGGTGACCGCATCCGCTTCACCGCGGACCAGATCCAGGGCACCTACACCGTGCTGCAGCTCGAAAAGCTGCCCTGATCCGGCCAGAGGAGGCGAGATGCACTGTCGCAGCTCGCCTTTTCCGGTCATTGAAGCCCGCCCATCTCCCCACAATCATGACCTGAGGGAGGTCGATGCGCACCAACGCGCGCCAATGTGCTTCAGTTTGGCAACTCCCGGTCGATAGCCCCTTCAGCGATAGCAGCGATTGATTCGGAGATGTCATGCGACAGAACCTGCCCGTCACCAACACCGAGTTCCAGTTTCCGGACGGTGTGACCCTGGTCTCCACCACAGACCTCAAGAGCCACATCACCTACTGCAACCCGGCCTTCATTGCCGTCAGCGGCTACTCGCGTGAGGAGTTGATCGGCCAGCCCCACAACCTGGTGCGGCACCCCGACATGCCACCCGAAGCTTTCCGCGACATGTGGACCACGCTGCGGTCGGGCTCACCCTGGTCGGCCATGGTCAAGAACCGGCGCAAGACCGGCGAGCACTACTGGGTCATGGCCAATGCCACGCCCGTGCTCGAGAACGGCCAGCCGGTGGGTTACATGTCGGTGCGCACCAAGCCCACCCGCGAACAGGTCGCACAGGCAGAAGCCCTGTACGCCCGCATGCGGGCCGAGTCCGCATCGGGCAATGTCACACTCGCGCTCAGCCGCGGACGCTTGGTCCGGACAGGCTGGCGCGGGCTGCTGCAGCGCTGGACCGAACCCACCCTGGGTCGCAAGATGGGCGCCATCACACTGGCCCTGGCGTTTGGCGTTCTTTTCATGGAACGGGCCATCGCTGGCGCATCCGAAGGCTGGCAGTGGGTTGGCTATGGTGTCGCGCTCGCACTGGCTCTGGCCACCGCCACTTGGATGCGTCGCATGATGGTGGCTCCCCTGGGCGAGGCCATCACCTTCGCCAACCGCATGGCTGCCGGCGACCTGGGTGCGCGCCTGTCAAGCCAGCATCGCGGTGAATTTGGTGAACTGGCGCGCGCGCTCAACCAGCTCAACGTCAACCTGCAAGCGGTGGTGTCGGACGTACGTCACGAGGTGGAAGGAGTGCAGGTCGCGTCCAGCGAGATCGCCGCCGGCAACCAAGACCTGTCGGCCCGGACCGAATCGCAGGCCAGCAGCCTGGAGGAAACCGCCGCTTCCATGGAAGAACTCTCCAGCACCGTCGAGCACAGCGCCAACGCGGCCCGCGAAGCCGCCAGCCTGTCCGAACGTGCCTCGCAAGTGGCCCGCGAAGGCAACGAGGCGATGCACAAGGTGGTGCAGACCATGGACGAGATCCACAAGTCCTCCAGCCGCATCGGCGAGATCATCCAGGTGATCGATGGCATTTCATTCCAGACCAACATCCTGGCCCTCAATGCCGCCGTCGAGGCCGCCCGTGCGGGTGAGCAAGGTCGCGGATTTGCCGTGGTGGCGGGGGAAGTGCGCAACCTGGCCCAGCGCACGCTGACGGCGGCCAAGGAAATCAAGGTGCTGATCGACGACTCGGCCGCCAAAGTCTCCCAGGGCAGCGAACTGGTGCATGGCACCGGACGCACCATGGGGCAGGTGGTCACTGCGGTCGAGCAGGTCAACAGCCTGATCTCGGACATCACCAGCGCAGCCCGCGAACAGTCCATGGGCCTGTCCCAGATCAACCAGGCGGTGGGGCAGCTGGACTCGGTGACCCAGCAGAACTCGGCCATGGTGGAACAACTGGCCGCGGCCGCCAGTTCGCTGCAGACCCAGGCGGTGGTGATGCAGGAATCGGTACGCATCTTCAAGCTCGAATCCGCTGCACGTTGACCCGCGGACGGGCCACCGGTCCGTCACGTCCGGTTACCACGCGGCCCCGACAGGCGCCCGGGAAAATGGTGCCAACCCACTGGGCTGGTGCCAGCCGCATGCTAATGTCGCGGCATGCCCAAGAAAAGCATCCGCTACACCTTGTTGTCCCTGCGTGACCTGGCGGTCTCGATCGGACCTTTCGCGCTGTTGACCATCGTCCTGCTCGGGCTGACCTACTGGTGGCTCGACCCCACGCCTCCCAAGCGCGTGGTCCTGGCCACCGGTCCCGAACAGAGTGCCTACGACGAGTTCGGCAAACGCTACGCCGAGGCCCTGGCACGCTACGGAATCGAGGTCCAGTTGCTGCGGTCGGAAGGCTCCTCGGACAACCTGCAGCTGCTGCGCCAGGGTCGTGCAGACCTCGGCTTCGTACAGGGGGGCACCGCCGACATCGGCTACGACGACGAAGACTCGATCACCTCCCTGGGCAGCCTGTTCGTCGAGCCGCTGTGGCTGTTCTACCGCGAAGACGCCGCCCAGCGCTTGCTGGGGCAACCGACCGTGGGGTCCCTGACCGAACTGCGGGGCTGGCACATCAATGTCGGCACCGCGGGCAGCGGCGTGCCCCGGCTGTTCAACACCTTGCTCGACGTCAACCGCATCGCGGCCTCCGAGCTGCAGCAAAGCCAGCTCGAACAGACACCGGCCACCGTGGCCTTTCTCAACGGCGAACTCGACGCGCTCATCTTTGCCTCTGCGCCGGAGTCGCTGATGGTGCAGATGCTGTTGCAGACGCCCGGGGTCCGGCTGATGGACTTTGCCCAGAGCGAGGCCTACTCCAGGCGCTTCGGTTACCTCACCCCGGTGGTGCTGCCACAGGGTGTGGTGGACCTGGCGGCCAACAACCCCGATCGCGACATGCGCCTGGTGGCCTCCACCACCAGCCTGCTGGCCAGCGCACGCACGCACCCGGCCATCCTGCAGCTGTTTGCCCAGACCGCCATCGGCCTGCATGGTGGTGGCAGCTGGTTCAGCCGTGCCCGCGAATACCCCAGCCTGGAGCACAGCGAAGTGCCGGTTTCTCCCGAAGCGGTCCGCGCCATCCGGGTCGGCCCGCCCTTCCTGCAGCGCTACCTGCCCTTCTGGCTGGCCAACCTGATCGAACGCATGTGGCTGGCCATGGGCCTGATCATCGCGCTGGTGCTGCCGCTCTCGCGCATCGTCCCGCCCATCTACACCTTCCGCATCCGCTCACGGGTGTTCCGCTGGTATGCCCAGCTGCGCGACATCGAACAGCGCTTCGAGGCCCAGTCACAGGGAGGTGGCGCCGACACCCAATCCCTGCTGGACCAGCTCGACAGCCTGGAGGCAAAGGTGGAGAAGATTGTGGTGCCGCTGTCCCACACCGACGAGCTCTACGCCCTGCGCAACCACGTCCATCTGGTGCGCAAGAAGTTGCTGCGCAAGAGCTGAGGCGGGATCAGAACGGGCCTTGCTCTGTGTCGGCCACGTTGCCGACCTTCACGCTGTTGATCCAGGCCTGGCGCGCCACCTCGTCCAGCGCGTCGTCGACCAGCCCATGGTCGGCCACCACCCGTACCTTGGACTGCAGCAACTGGCGTTCCAGCGTCCGGCGGGTCATGGACAGCTGCCTGCCTTCGGCGGTGCTGAACAGGAACATGGTGCCGTGCGGGCTGGCCCAGTCCAGCTGGCAGCGCAGGGCCTGTCCGTCCTGGGCCACGTCCACCCAGGTCCCCACCGGCAGCAAGGGCTCGGTGCCGTCCATCTCGCGCGGGTCCCGGACCATGGGTTCGGTGTTGACAAAGGCCGGCTGGGTGTCCATCTCCAGGTCGTCCATGAAGCCCGAGTCCTTGGCCTCGGCGGGCTGCACCCAGGTCTCGGCGCCTGACTGGCGCTGGGCGGTTGTTGCTCCGTCAGACAGGTCGACCCGTTGCGCCTTGTAGGCCGCCTCATGCAGGCCCATCAGGGCCTTGAAGAAGGTTTCGGTGTCACTTCTGGCGTAGTCGATCGAGTCCAGCCCCTCACGCAAGGTGCGAAGCACATTCGGAATGACCCGGATCAGACGGGGCCGGTTCTGGCTGGCCGCCGCCAGGTAAGTGGACCACAGCAGGTCAGGCAGGATCTGCGCATACCGCAGGGCCGGAGAGTCGGCCGGCGACCCGCCTTCCGATTCGGCCGCGTCGATGCGGGCCTGCGCCACCACCTGGGCCCAGGGCCCGAGAACAAATCGCTTGACCACGCCCGGTGCGCGCTCAAAATCGTTGCGGGCCTGGAACTCTGCCGCCACCCGCTCGGCCAGCAGGTTGCGCTGCTCGACCCGCACCAGGGTCTTGACCGCCTTGCCACGGGCCAGAATCTGTGACGGCGCCAATGCGGTCACCTGCGACGCAATGAAGCGCGCCAGCAGTCGCTCAAAACGCTGCGGCAAGTCGTTGCCCGGCACTTCCAGCGCGCGCTGGATCTCGTGCACCTCGTCGGCAAACACCGCATAGCCCCCGTCGTACTCGCTGCGAAACGCCAGCGAACGCTCGGTGATGGCATCCAGCAGACGGCGCGCCGGGTTCTGGCGGTCGGCAAAGAAGCGCGGGTCGTTGCTGGCCAGCTGCAGCAGAGCCGGCTTCATGTCCAGCAGCAGGCTGCGAATCGGTGGCAGCAGGCGCTGGTCCTCGGCAATGCTCTTGAGCATCAGCGTCACAACCTCCGCCGCCAGCGTTCGCACCATGGCGTTGCCCGAGCCCGAAGCACCCATGTCCGTGGGCCTGGCACCAGTCTGTTCCAGGTTACCCACCAGCAGCTTGTGCAGCTGATCCAGGTTCAGCAAAGAAGCCTGTTCGCCCTGCGCAGTCCTTGGCGTTGCACTCTCGGTCGCGGATGCCGGCTGGGTTGTGACGCCGGTGCCCGGGGCACGGAGGTCCGGGCTGGTGAGCACCTTGTACTCGGCTGGCTGCACACCCCAGCTGTCCATCAGATTGCCCAGCCGCACATACATGGCCGCCAGTTCCTTACCCAGCGACAGGGCGCCGGTCTGCAACCAGGCATTGCGCACCGGCACCGACACATGCACGCTGTTGACGGCCTTGATCAGGGCCCTCACCACGATCTCGCTGCGCAGCGGGTTGAGCTCCGGGCGAACCTGGGCATAGCCCTTGGCACGACACATGCGTGCGTTCAGGTCGACCAGGTCGTCGTCGGCCGCTATCTTGATGACCTGCAGCACACGCGCCTCTTCCACCTTTTCCTGAATCTGGTCGTCGCCCATCAGCTCCAGCTCGTCAAAGCTCAGCCCGCTGAGCTTGCGCGGCTTCGAGGTCAGCTCGGGCAAAGCATTGCCGACCGCCTCGGCGAGCGTCTCCACGATACGGATGGAAAGGAAGTTCAGATGCCCTTCCAGCGCCGTGCGGGCCTCGATCCAGCCCTGCTTCTCGCGCAGATGGGTGGCCATCCCCTCCTTCTGCCCGAGCAGGTCCTTCAGCTGGACAAGCCATTGCGGCACCCACTCGCCCATCTGGGCCAGGGCTTCCCTGAGGCAGGCGTCGTAGGCCTGGTCGTTGGGCGATTCCATGTGGAGGGCGGGCTACTGGGTCCGGTCGGTGTGGGAGGTGTCACCGATTCTGCGGCAGCCAGAGGCTGCCAATGCCCCGAAAGGCAGGTCAAAGACCGCCCAGTTCAGGGCTTGGACAGCAGGTTCTTCCAGCCCTCCGGGCCCAGTTCGCGCAGGGTGCGGATGTTGCGCTCGACAATCGCCTGAGCGTCGCCCCCTTCACTCTCCACTGCCCGCGAAACACTGTCTTCGCGCAGCAGGTGCAGCGTCGGATAGGGCGCCCGGTTGGTGGCGTTGCTGATGTCGTCGGCCTCAACGCCCTCGAACTGGAAGTCCGGGTGGAAGCTGGCGACCTGGATCACCCCTTCCAGTTCATGTTCGGCCACCACATCGTCGACCACATCGAGAAAGTCGTTGAAGACGAAAAAGTCGGGAAACAGCGTCGGGTGCACCAGCAAGGTGGTATCCACCTCGTCGGCCGGCGTGTTCCTCAGCAGCTCCAGCTCACGGTCCAGGTCGTCGAGAAAGGCGTCGGCATGCCGCGCCCGGCTCACCACGATGCGCACCTGGTTCTTCACATACACCGAACGGGCGAACGGACACAGGTTCAGGCCGATCACCGCCTTCTCGATCCAGTGGCGGGTGTCAGCGAGCACCTGTTCGTCGGTCACTTCCATGGCGGGCATCAGATCGACTTGAAGCGGGCACGCTTCGGGCGCGCACCTTCCTCACCCAGGCGCTTCTTCTTGTCGGCTTCGTACTCGGTGAAGTTGCCGTCGAAGAAGTACCACTGCGAATTGCCTTCGCAGGCCAGGATGTGGGTGCAGATGCGGTCGAGGAACCAGCGGTCGTGGGAGATCACCATGGCCGAGCCGGCGAACTCCAGCAGCGCCTCTTCCAGTGCGCGCAGGGTTTCGACGTCGAGGTCGTTCGAGGGTTCGTCGAGCATCAGCACGTTGCCGCCCTGGGCCAGGGTCTTGGCCAGGTGCAGGCGCCCGCGCTCGCCACCGGAGAGGTTGCCCACCAGCTTCTGCTGGTCGTTGCCCTTGAAGTTGAAGCGGCCGATATAGGCCCGGCTGGGCATCACGAACTTGCCCACGGTGATGTTGTCCAGCCCGCCCGAGACGTCTTCCCACACGGTCTTGCTGCCGTCCAGGCTCTCGCGGCTCTGGTCCACGAAGGCCAGCTTGGCGGTCTGGCCGATCTCGACCGTGCCCGAATCGGGCTTCTCGACACCCTGGATCATGCGGAACAGCGTCGACTTGCCGGCACCATTGGGGCCGATGATGCCGACGATGGCGCCCGGTGGCACCGAGAAGCTCAGGTTGTCGATCAGAAGGCGGTCACCAAAGGACTTGCTGACGTTCTTGAACTCGATCACCTGGTTGCCCAGGCGCTCGGCCACCGGGATGAAGATTTCGTTGGTCTCGTTGCGCTTCTGGTAATCGACGTCGCTCAGTTCCTCAAAACGGGCCAGACGCGCCTTGCTCTTGGCCTGGCGGCCCTTGGCGTTGGAGCGCACCCATTTGAGCTCTTCCTTCATCGCCTTGGTGCGGGCGTCTTCGGATTTCTGCTCGGTCTCCAGGCGGCGTTCCTTCTGGTCCAGCCAGTCGGTGTAGTTGCCCTTGTAGGGGATGCCGTGGCCGCGGTCGAGTTCGAGAATCCACTCGGCGGCGTTGTCCAGGAAATAGCGGTCGTGGGTGATGGCCACCACGGTGCCGGGGAAGCGCTGCAGGAAGTGCTCCAGCCACTCCACCGACTCGGCGTCCAGGTGGTTGGTGGGCTCGTCAAGCAGCAGCATGTCGGGCTTGGACAGCAGCAGGCGGCACAGGGCCACACGGCGCTTTTCGCCACCCGACAGGTTCTTGATGACGGCGTCCCAGGGCGGCAGGTTCAGCGCGTCGGCGGCCAGTTCCAGCTGCAGATCGGAGTTCTCCGAGCCGCTGGCGGCGATGATGGCTTCGAGCTCGGCCTGCTCGGCGGCCAGGGCGTCGAAGTCGGCGTCGGGTTCGGCGTAGGCGGCGTACACCTCATCCAGGCGGGCCTTGGCCTTGAGCGCACCGCCAATTCCCTCTTCCACCGCCTGGCGCACGGTCTGGTCGGGGTTGAGCTGCGGTTCCTGCGGCAGGTAACCGATCTGGATGCCCGGCATGGCGATCGCTTCGCCTTCGATCTCCTTGTCGATGCCGGCCATGATCTTGAGCAGCGTCGACTTGCCCGAGCCGTTCAGGCCGAGCACGCCGATCTTGGCGCCCGGGAAGAAGCTGATGGAAACGTCCTTCAAGATCTGCCGCTTGGGCGGCACGGTCTTGGTGACACGGTTCATGGAAAAAACGTATTGGGCCATGGTGGTTCTTTGCAGAGAAGGGGCGCCTGGGCGCAGCGAGGCAGTCCGCGCGGGCGGCAACACCTTCCATTATCGCCCGGGGCCGGTCTGGAGCCCTCCCGACGCAATTCAACACATGAATGGGAGCCCTGGACGCAAGTCGTGCGACAATACGGTCTGACCGGGCAACAGTTGGCCCGTCACCAGCGACTTTGCTGGGGTGCCTGTCACACGCTGGCAAGCACCGACTCCGTGAATCCATCTGCCCCAGACTGGCCAGACACTGCCCGCGAGACAGCCGGACATTGACTGGAGTGGCCGATGCCCCCCAGCGCCCTGGAAGGGCGCCTCATCCAAGCCATGAAATTTGAAGAACTGAACCTGGCCCCGGCCATCGTCCAAGCCGTGCACGAGCAGGGTTACGACACCCCCACCCCTATCCAGGTCGAGGCCATCCCAGCCGTGCTGGCCGGCCGCGACCTGCTGGGCGGTGCCCAGACCGGTACCGGCAAGACCGCCGCCTTCACCCTGCCCATGCTCCAGCTGCTGAGCCAGCGCGAGCGCGCCACCAGCCGCTTTGGTGGTGTCGGCATCCGTGCCCTGGTGCTCACGCCCACGCGTGAACTGGCCGCCCAGGTCGAAGAGTCGGTGCGCACCTATGGCAAGCACCTGCAACTGACCTCCACCGTCGTCTTCGGCGGCGTCGGCATGAACCCGCAGATCAACGCCATGAAGCGTGGCGTGGACATCCTGGTGGCCACGCCCGGTCGCCTGCTGGACCTGCAGCAACAAGGCTTTCTGGATCTGTCCAAGGTCGAGATCCTGGTGCTCGACGAAGCCGACCGCATGTTGGACATGGGTTTCATCCACGACGTCAAGAAGGTGCTGGCGCTGGTGCCGAAAGAGAAACAGAGCCTGCTGTTCTCCGCCACCTTCAGCGACGAAATCCGCGATCTGGCCAGCAACCTGCTCAAGGACCCACAGCACATCCAGGTGACCCCGCGCAACACCACGGTGCAGCGCATTTCACAGGTCATCCACCCGGTCGGCCGCGGCAAGAAAAAGGCGCTGCTGGCGCACATCATCAACCAGCACAACTGGAGCCAGGTGCTGGTCTTCACCCGCACCAAGTTCGGCGCCAACAACGTCGCTGAGTACCTCACCAAGAACGGCATTGAGGCCATGGCCCTGCACGGCAACAAGAGCCAGGGTGCTCGCACCCAGGCGCTGGCCGGCTTCAAGAGCGGCGAGATCCGCGCCCTGGTGGCCACCGACATCGCTGCCCGTGGCATCGACATCGACGACCTGCCGCACGTGGTCAACTACGAAATCCCGAACGTCTGCGAAGACTATGTCCACCGCATTGGCCGCACCGGCCGTGCCGGTCGTGAAGGCCAGGCGGTCAACCTCGTGAGCCTGGACGAAGAAGGCTTCATGATGGAGATCGAGCGCTTCACCAAACAGCAGATTCCGGTGCAGATCTTTGCCGAGTTCATGCCTGAACCCGGTGAGAAGGCCGAGCCCATCGCCATGGGCCGCCAAACCATCTGGGGCGGAGCCGGAAAGCCCCCCAGCCGCGAAGTCATGGCCGCCGCGGCCAAGGCTGCGCGCCAGGAAATGATGACCCGCATTCGCGAAAAGAAGGCCGGTGATCCGCAAGGCCGGCCGGCGCGCGGCCAGGGTCAGGGACAAGGCCAGGGCAGGCGCCCGCAAGGTGAAGCCCAGCCCGAAGGTGCCTCCTTCAATGCCGACGGACAGGGGCGTCCGGATGGACGCCGCAGGCGCAACCGCCACGGAGGTCCGAACGGTGCGCCCGCCGGTGACCGCCAGCGCGACAACGCCCAGGCCAACCGCGCCCCGCGCGCGCCCCGCGAAGAGGGTGCCGAGCGTCAGCCTGGCCCGAACGCCCACCTGGGCAGCCTGCGCATCCGTGACCCACGCCCACGCCCGGCAGCCCCGGGTGGCCAGCCCGATCCGCTTCGCACCAGCATCGACTCCATGCGCAGCGGCAACCGCGGCAAGAATGGTGGCGGGAACAAGAAGCGTGGCCAGCGGCCGGGCGGTGCTGGTGGCGGCGGCGCAGCCGATCCGCTGCGCACCAGTTACGGCCGTATCGGCTGATGGCTGGCGGGCCGGCGGCCCGCCATGCCCATCGAGCGAGAGCGCGCTCAGGCGCGCACGAACATCGTCACCAATGGCTCGTCGCCGACCTGACGGCTGCGGTGACCGTGCCGCGCCGGGTCAAAGACTTGTCCTTCGGGCACGGTGTCGGCAGAGAAGAACAGCTGACCCGGCCCGAAGCGACGGAAGCTGCCATCGCGCAACCCGATCTCCATGCAGCCCTGCAACACCACCAGCCATTGGGGGGTGCCGGTGCAGTGGAAGTCGCTGGTGAAGCCCACCGGGCTCTCTCGCCACTGCAGGGCGCTGGCTTTCATCAGGCTCGACAGGCGCGCCGCGGGCGTGCCCTCGTCCAGCGGAACCGCCTCCTCCCTGAAACGCGCCCAGCCATCGGCGTCGGTGTACAGCACCACCTGGGTGTACTGGTTCATCTGTGTGTGCTCCTGCCGGTGATGCCGGCGACCGCTAAGATGATCCCATGAAAACCGACACCATCTCACCCTCCTCGCCACACGCCGTGAACTTCGGTCACCAGGGCCGTGTGGTGTTCATCACCGGCGGCTCACAGGGCATTGGCGCGGCCTGCGCGCGGCGCTTCGCGAGCGAAGGCGCACAGGTGGTCATCGCCGATGTGGCCGATGACCCTGGCCACGCCCTGGCGACCGAACTGGACGCGCTCTACCTGCACTGCGATGTCGGCCACAAGGCGGATGTGGATGCGGCCGTCTCGGCCACACTGAGCCACCACGGCCGCATTGACGTGCTGGTCAATAACGCAGGTATTTTCAAGGCCGCCGATTTCCTGGATGTGACCGAGGCCGACTTCGATGCCGTGCTGCGCGTCAACCTCAAGGGGTCCTTCCTCGTCGGTCAGGCGGTGGCACGCGCCATGGTGGCCGCCGCCGGCGGCAGCATCATCAACATGAGCTCGGTCAATGGCGTGATGGCCATTCCCAACATCGCCAGCTACAACGTCAGCAAGGGCGGCATCAACCAGCTCACCCGCGCCATGGCGCTGGCCCTGGCCGACAAGGGTGTACGCGTCAATGCCGTGGCGCCAGGGACCATCGCTACCGAACTCGCTGCACAGGCCGTGCTGACCAGCGAAGAGGCCCGCCAGAAGATCCTCAGTCGCACGCCCCTGCGGCGCCTCGGCGCACCCGAAGAGATCGCCGACGTCGTGGCCTGGCTGGCCAGCGATGCCGCCAGCTACGTCACCGGCGAAATCGTCACCGTCGACGGTGGTCGCATGGCCTTGAACTACACGGTTCCAGTCTGACTTGCCCTCGCGCGACAGCTGGGTGTCTTCGAGGCTCTGGCTTACTCCAGCCGGGCCAACGACTCGTCGATCAGCGCGTGCAGCGCCACCACGCGCTGTGCACCCAGGCGTTCATTGAGCGACTCCTGGGCGCTGCGCCAGCGGCGCTGAGCCTCGACCCGCTTGGCAAGGCCATTGGCTGTGGCCTGGATGAGCCAGCTGCGCGCGTCGGGACCGCAAGCCTGCTCCACCCAGCCCGCGTCCATCAGCGGCCGCAGGTTTCGTGACAGCGTGGACGCGCTCATGTGCATCAGCCGTGCCAGCTCGACCGCCCGGATGGGACCCAGCGCCGTGATGCTGGACAACAGCGAATACTGGGTGGTCTTGAGTCCGACCCGGGCCATTTCGGCGTCGTAGTGGGCGCTGACCACGCGCAGCAACTGCCGCAGCTTGAAGTTGGTGCACCCCTGTGGCCTGACGGGGCTTGACGCGGTGGAGACAGGTACCATACCGGTAATTGTATCTACAATTGATGCATATGCAACTTATTTGGAGATCCTCCATGGACAAGGAACTGCAACGCTGGCTGGAGCAAGAAAAAACGGTACTTGAGGTGCTGAACGCGGGCCCAGGCCCTGGTGCGGCCAGTCCCGACCAGCTGGCGGGACTGACCGGGCTGCAGCAGATGCAGGCCATGCTCGAAGGCCGGCTGCCGTTCGCATCGATCGCACAGACACTGGATTTCATGATCATCGAAGTGGACGATGGCCGTGCGGTGTTCCAGGGAACCCCAGGGGCCCAGCACCTCAACCCGATGGGCACGGTGCATGGCGGCTGGTTTGCCACCCTGCTCGACTCTGCTGTGGGCTGCGCCGTTCACACCAAGATGCCACCCGGGCGCGGCTACACCACCGCCGAGCTGAGCGTGAACATCGTCAAGGCCCTGACCCCCAAGGTGCAGCGGGTGAGGGCCATTGGCACCGTGGTGCACTGTGGCCGCCAGCTGGCCACCGCCGAAGGCCGGCTGGTCGGACCTGACGGCACGCTCTATGCGCATGCCACGACCACCTGCCTGGTCTTTGACATGCACCACAAGCCCACGGGCGGTGCGACGACATAATCTCTGTCAAACCTCCACCGCTCCCCTCAAGGCAACGACATGCGATTCCTCCACACCATGCTGCGCGTGGGCAACCTGCAGCGCTCCATCGACTTCTACACCCAGGTGCTCGGCATGCAGCTGCTGCGCACCTCCGAGAACCCCGAATACAAGTATTCGCTGGCCTTTCTGGGCTTCGAAGGTGGCAATCCAGGCCAGGCCGAAATCGAGCTGACCTACAACTGGGGCGTCGAGCAGTACGAAATGGGCACCGCCTACGGCCACATTGCCCTGGGCGTGCCCGACGCCTATGCCGCCTGCGAGAAGATCAGGGCCGCCGGTGGCAACGTGACCCGTGAGCCGGGCCCGGTCAAGGGTGGCACCACCGTGATCGCCTTCGTCACCGACCCGGACGGCTACAAGATCGAATTAATACAAACAAAATCAATAACTTATGATGATGGACGCCATTCAGACGCCAAAAACACCGATCCACTGCGCAGCGCGTAGCAGATGAGCAACAAAAGCCCGCACAAGCGGGCTTTTGTTTGTCCGGTGATGGCATGCAGTCATGGCGACCAACTTCCGCTCCATCGGCTTGGTGGCCTCCTTCCCGCCTGGTCGCCCCCCTCGCGGGGATACCACCTGTTTCGGTGATTCGTATTGCGACTTACTATACGGACCTAAGGAGGCCTCGATGGAGCGAGCCACGAAGTCGGTATCAATCAGCTTCCGGGTGTCGCCACTGGTGAAGCGCTGCCTGAAAGAAGCGGCAGCGCGCGAACAGCGGTCGCAGACCAATCTGTTGGAGAAGCTGGTACTCGATTACTGTCGCACTTACTCGCTCGCCTGCCTCGCCGAAGAACCTATATGCAACGACGTGCCCAGGGAGAAGAAGCATGGTCATACAGTCACGAAGGAATAGGCCAACAAGAGCAGACGGAGGATGGGGCCGGTTCTAATGACGTCCCCGTCGAAGCTGTCCATTACTCGGCGCATCCGCGCCCTTGGCCAAGTCACTGAGCGTTGCGAATGCGACGCGTCAACGCTTGTAGGGACGGTGCTTCGCCTTTGGTGCAAGACCGCTTTCCCGGCACTCCCACAGGCCTCCCTACCTTATTCCAAGGTGCTCGCTGCGGAGCCCCAGATTGCGGCTTTCGTGGCACTGCTGGGTCAGCTGAGCTACCTTGAGGCGACGTACTGGCTGAGTTCCGCCTACGCCGTACTGGCCGACGAGGGCTACCGCAAGAACCTGGCAATGTTCTTTACGCCGGCGTCGCTGACCGAGGGCCTACTCGAAGACCTTGCCGCGCAGGGCGTCGACTTTGGGAGTCAGTCCTTCATGGACCCTGCCTGCGGAGGCGCGGCCTTTTTGGCACCGATTGCCTTGCGAATGCGAACCGCGCTGGTTGCGCAGGGATTCACGGCGCTGAAGGTGCTCAAGCACATCGAGAGGCACCTCAGCGGCTGCGATCTGGACAAGACACTGTGTGAGTTGTCCAAGCATTTTCTATGCATGGCGCTGCACGCGGAAATCCAGAAAGCGAACTACGTCCCATCCTTCAACGTCCACACGGCCAACTCCCTGACTACCCTGGCCGCCTGTCTCGGTACGGCGGATGTCGTCGTCTGCAATCCGCCCTACCGGAAGATGACCGCCGAGGAGTTGGAGCCCTTGCGCGACGCGTACGCGGATGTAATCGAGGCCCAGCCGAACCTGTACTGCCTCTTCATCGCCCTCTGCGTCCGCTTGCTTCGGATCAGCGGACATGCCGCACTAGTCACTCCGACCAGTTTCCTTTCCGGGCAGTACTTCGGTCGACTGCGCAAATTCCTTATGCGCAACACCGACGTCGAGCACATTGGCATGGTCAGCGACCGCCAGGGTGTATTCATTGACGTCGAGCAAGAGACCGCCTTGACGGTTCTACGGCGCCGCGCCGAAGAAGACCACACGCAAGTGCGAGCCAACGTCTCCGTCGTCTCGGGGGCGGGCCGATACACGAGCGTCGGTGAATGCACCCTCTCCAACTCCGGCGCCGTATGGCCAATCCCGCGTTCCGTCGACGACGTGACCCTGCTTAAGGCGGCCGCCCTATCCCGGTTCCGCCTGTCCGACTACGGCTACCGGGTGCGCATTGGGGCGTACGTCTGGAACCGCGACAAACGACCCAAGTTCGATTCGCTTCAGGACGCCCGGAAGGCCAAGGCGCACACAGCGATGCCGCTCATGTGGTCGCGGGACATCGTCCCGGGCTGCATCGTTCGGCTGGAGGACACCTCAGCCTATGACGGCGAGCATCGTTTCGTCGACCTGGGCGACAAGGGGCATACGTCCGTAGTCACGTCGCCATGCGTGGTCATGCAGCGAGTGACGTCGAACGACCAGCCGCGGCGCCTTGTGGCGGCTGCAGTGTCACCGGGCGTCTTCGACACATACGGCGGCTTCATCGGTGAGAACCACGTCGTCATCATCGAAGCGGTCAGCGACAAGCCAGCGTTGCCGCCCACTAAGCTCGCCAAGCTGCTGAGCGCGCATGCGGTCGACCGCTACTTCCGGTGCATCTCGGGTGCCATCAACGTCTCAGCGTTTGAGCTCAATCAACTTGCGCTCCCCGACCCGCAGGCACTTCGAGAGGCCCTCGCCGATGGCAGGTCCATGGAGGAAGCAGTGCATCTGGCTTTCGGACTCGTTTCCGAGGGATGACCACACGGCAAGAACTGTTCGGACTTTGTAATGCCTCAATTCAAATCACTGGCCGACCGCCAGGCAGACCAAGCAAAGGCTCGCGAGAAACAAGCCGAACGGGCACGCAAGTACGCCACCAAGCCCGTGGGAGGGAAGCACTCACCAGTCAAACCCCGTGTGGTGCCGCTTCCCCCTCCGCAGCCGCCAGCCCCTGTCCGTCCACAACGGCCTTGGGCGCAGGTCCGCGCCGGCAATGCCCGCCTGACCTACCAATCACGGACTGCCGGGGAGACCGTGGCAGCGCAGCCTTGGACCAAGGAGCTCGTAAGCACCGTGCTTGAGGTAGCCGATCAGGGCGGGGTGGCACTGTGCATGGTATGGCCGGCAAAGGTAACGGCGCTGCCGATATTGCACTTGCTAGCAAGCGTCGAGCGCGTTTTTGCCAAGGACCTGCGCGGCGTGCGCACCTTGCTCTATCCGGGCACGCATGCCTGCCGTGCGCCACTCCATAGCGTGCTCGCCGACCGCAAGGCATTGAGCACCTTCTATCGCAGCTTATGGGTGGAACAACCGAACGGCACACTCGAGCCGGAGTCGTACACGACGTCACCGGCGTTCCTCGGCGCTTTGTGGGCGCTGAACGACTTGACCCAGCACACGCCCGGCGCCCCGAATCCATCCCTCGCGGAGCTCGTCCCGACATTCGTCTTCGACCCAACCAAGCGGGCCTGGGCCACGACAGCTTCCAACCCTCTGGAACGTACCCTCGCCAAAGTCGGACGTCTGGCGCTCCGGCGAGATCTCCGCGAGAGGGTCAGCCAGGAATGGGACATCCCCGAGAAGGCACCCGGCGCTCTCATGGTAATGCACCATACCGCGAGGAAGGAGTCGTGGCGCGCAGCGTTGGCTGCCCAAGCTTTGAAGGGCCCCGGACGCCCAGAAATCTTGCTGCTAGACGCCACGGAGGCGGCTCGACGTACGAACTACGCTGCCGTTGATCGGATTCCCGATTTTCTATCGATTGCACAAGAAAGTGGCCTTTCCGATACAGGTGCCGTGGTCGTGACCGACGACCCCAAGACCTTCTTCATCTTTCGGGCGCAGCTTCGTAGTGCCGTGAGCACGCTTAAGACGCGGGTGTGGGCCGCCGAGTCTGAAGAAGTACTGCTCTCGGCTCACCCGGTCGCTATCGACTGGCAACCCGCTCAGCGTAGCAACTCCAACTTCAGCGTGAGCATCGTCGACCGCGACGCATCTCAGCTTGCGCTGGCATTCCAACGTCTGACCGCGTCGGCAGGCAAAGATGAGAGTCCGGCCTATCAAGCGCTTCTTGAAGCCTGCATGTACGTTCTGCGGCTGTCAAACATGCCGGCGGGATACACCGACCTGACAGCTGCTTCGGCGGAGACCGGCGGAGGCGACTACTGCAGCCAGCAGAACGCCTGGACGCCCGTGAAGCTCCGACTGGCCTCGGCGCTCGACTCCGGCATGTTGAACTCGGTACGCAACGCCGTTGAACGCGCCATCGAGCGTGCTGAGAAGCTCCTCGACGACTGGAATGACGCTACGCCAATGGCGTCCCGCATGCTCTCGGAAGTCCGCAAGCACGCCGTTGCTGGCCGGCAAGGCATCTCCCTGGTGCTGCCGAGCAACCGGTACGTGCGAATGGCGCATCGCTTCTTGCAGCGCAAGCTGGGCGCGGATTGGGCCGCCGCTGAAGGTCGTATCGATTGGCACACGCTCTCTGCCGTGGGTAAGACGCTCACGGGCGACCGCAAAGGCAAGCACTTCACCTTCATCGGCATCAACCCCGACGTGCTCCGCATCCTGTTGACGCATCCGGAAGTGCCGCACGGCACCGTGGCGCTCGTGGCCTATCGTGAGGCCGAGTCCACGCTCACAACGCTCATCAGCATGAAGGAGGTGGATGCGTTCAAGGCCTACCGCGGTCGCATCGGTCTGCTGGCCCAGGAGCTGGAGCGGCGTCTAGCGGAGGTGCCGAACCCACTGGTCATCAACAAGCTGCGTGAGATGCCCCTCACGTTTAAGTTCGACGACAACGGTCACAACGGCCAGAGCGGCGAGCAGGCTTACTACAAGTTCGAGCTTGAAGGTGGTGGCCGGGCATATGCCTCTGGCTGGGTCTATCGCCACGTACCCGATGAAGACCCTCCGTTTCGCCGCGCGGCCGCAAGCGCTATCCAGCCTGATGACTTCATCTTCGACATGAGCGACGAGCTGCGCGCCAAGCTGGAGTCGTCACTGCAGTTGAACGGCGAGGGCGTGAGCTCCGTGGTGGACCCGGTGCGCATGTTGCTCAAGCTGTACCACGACGATGTTCAGCGGCGCTGCGCGCTGATGTTCATGTCCACCAAGCGGTCAGCACTGGCTCGCGAGATTCACGCCAAGATGGTTGAACTGGACCCGAAGGCCGCGGACTGCCGGCCGGGTCGTGTGTACTACTGGCTGGCCCTACAAGCAAAGGACGACACACGGCCCCACGCCTCCAAGGACTCCAAGTACTTCAAGGTCTTCTGCAAGGCCTTGGGTATCAGCGAGGAGGCTGCAGAGCAGCACTGGGGCTTCGTGCGCAATGCGCGGCGTCTGAACCAGTACCTGGGGCGGGAGCTGGTCGCCCGGTACGCAGAGATTCTGTTCCAGCCCGAGAGCGCCGCGACTTACCGGAAGGTGTCCGAAGACGTCATACGGCAACTGCAGCAGGAGGCGTTGCGCTGCGTCTATCGAGTCGAACAGGTTGTGCCGCCACTTGCGCGCGAGGCAACGATCACGAAGGGAGAGACACGTGCCCATTCTCAGTAAGAATCCCCGCAACATCCATCCGGCCTACAAAGAGGCGGTTGTCGACAGCCTGCTCAACGGACTGTCTGCGCGACTCGCCGGCCGAGGCGACTTTTACAAGGTCATTTACGGGGCCAAGCCGAGCGCCGCGTTGATGTCGGAGTTCATCGTGCCGATGCCGCCAGAGGAGCGCGGCGGCGACGAGGAGGCGGACCCCATCCGCATCAGCGCGCATGGCATGGACTTTCAGATCCGTTCAACTGCTGTGGGTCCCACGCTGGGTGTGTCGCTGACTGGCGCCATATACGTCCGCATTTTGCCGACCGAGGATGAAGTGAAGCTCGGCGGACGACTGGAGGCAACGTTCCCCCTGACGCGGGAGGCACGCGCCGACATCCGGAGCAAGGTCAAGGACGCACTGGGCAAGCTCATCGCCGCACTGCCAGGCGGCAAGACGCACCCGGAATGGGCCGCGAAGAGCTACGACGCTCGCAAGGCCGTCTACGAGTCAATGGGGTTGCCGTTCGACAACCGACTGGACCGCGCCCCAGCAGAGGGAGATGCGGAAGCCTTGGGCAGCGAGGGTGAGAACGGCGAAGGCGGCGAGGAAGGCGAGGCACGGCCAGTTCAAGAGGTCGCTGTCGGCCTAACCACTCCGGACGGCCTGGCCGACGACATTCCTCCCCCACCGAAGTGGCTCCGGCTCGAGCTCGCCCTACCCTCCTTCGAGTTCACCCCGGCGACAGCCGAAATCGACGCGAAGAAGGCGACCGATGCCTTGAATGAAGCCATCGCAAAGCAGCTCGTCGACTGGGCCGCCAGCTCCGACCCCGAAACAGGTGGCAAGTTGTGGGGGTACCGGCGCACACGAGTGCGACCGTCTGACGTGCGTAGCTGGAAGGGCTTCCTAGAACGGGTGCGCACCTCGGGCCTGGCGGTCATCGTGCCCCAGATTGAACTGCGTTGGGTTGTCCAAGCAGTTCCAGACCCGGTCGATGCAACTCGCATGACCGTCCACGTGGCGCTGGAGAACTGGACAGCTCCGCTTACGAAGGCGAACTTCAAGGAGCTGGAACCCTCGCTCTTCCACGTCTCGGTGACCACGGCAGTGCCGGCGGCCGACCACCAGTTCCTGCGCCTGGACCGCGTCAAGCCGTCCTACCGCTACAACCAGTACCTCAAGTACCCGGCGCTGGGGTTCAATGGCGGCATCACCCTGACGGTCGAAGGCGAGTTGCACCGCCTGACCACGACGTGGGCACCGCGATACGTGCTGCCTCGAATCATCCCAACCGATGGCGCCGTTGAGCGCAACATCGAGAAACTGTCGCAACCGGGCTGCCTGACCGGCCTGAAGCCATTTATCACGGCTTACGAGGAATGGCTGACCAAGGTCGAGAAGCATCCGGTGAACCAGGGCCTGGACGGGCCGAATGCCGCCGAGCAACTGGCGGCCGAGAAGGAGAAGCTGCACCTGGACGTCGCCGCCTGGCGCCGTGAGCTGGGCGCTATCCGCTGCGGCCTGGACATCCTCGAAAAGTCCCGCGCAAGCTGGAGCGGACCTGGCGTGCAGAAGTCACCGCTCGGTATTCCGTTCGAAGCGTGGGTGTCGATGAACACCGCGATGGCCAAGGTCGCGAAGTCAAAGGGCTATGACGAGTGGCGCCTGTTCCAGCTCGCCTTCATCCTTGCGTCCATTCCGGCTTTCGCGACGCGCATTCCGGAGTTCCACAGCTACTACACGCCCGAGGTTGCCAAGCACGCCAACGCCGTGACGCTGCTGTACTTCTCGACCGGCGGCGGCAAGTCCGAGGCGTTCCTGGGCCTGCTGGCATTCGTGCTTTTTCTCGACCGGCTTCGTGGCAAGCACCGAGGTGTGTCGGCCCTGATGCGCTACCCGTTGCGCCTGCTCACCCTGCAGCAAGCGCGCCGCACCTTCGCGACGATGGGCGCGGCCGAGGAGGTCCGACACGCGCGCGGGCATCCCGGCGAGCCGTTCTCGCTCGGGTTCTGGGTTGGCGGCAGCAACACGCCAAACTGGCATTCCGAGGACGGCTACACCGAAGTGCTCGGCGACGATGAAGTCGCCCCGAGTGCAGAGGCCAAGCACAAGGACATCCAGCCCTACAAGAGCGCCCGTGAGCGCTGGCTGAAGCTGTCCTCATGCCCGTTCTGTGGCAACAAGGACGGCAGCCTCTTGGCGCTGCGCCGACAATCGGGCACGGGTGCCAACGCGATGGGGCACTACTGCACGGCCCCGAAGGACAAGTGCTCCTGGAACGCCCGATTCGCCAAGCCCACTCCGCTGCCCTTCTACATCGTCGACGAGGACATCTACGACTTGGCTCCGTCCGTCCTCCTGGGCACGGTCGACAAGCTCGCTGCCATTGGCCAGTCGCAGGGCACCATTCGCAAGTTCTTCGGGATGTTCGGCTTTGCGCCGCTTGTCGAGACCAGCAGCGAGCGCCTGTACGTGCCGATGAAACCCAAGGACTGGGATGGTCACCCAGGCACCAGCACACGCGCCCTTTTCCCCTCTTTCGCCGCAGGCGAAAAGAAGTTCTTCGACCCGTTTCCGGCACTGCTGATTCAGGATGAGGCCCACCTGCTGGACGAGTCCCTGGGGACGTTCTCGGGTCTGTTCGAATCAGCGCTGGAGGCAGCGCTCGACCAACTCTCGCCGCTGCTGAATGGTCACCTCTCATACGAACCCGAGTCCACGGTCCGTCGAAAAATCAAGGTCATTGCCGCGTCGGCCACGGTCAGCGAGCCGCAGCGCCAGATGCGCAACCTCTACCAGCGCGATAACACGGTCCAGTTCCCTTATCCGGGTCCCACGCTCTACGACTCGTTCTACGCTACGCCCCTCCAGCCAGACGCTACGTCTGACGACACCGAGCGCGCGGCCCTTCCTGCAGGCGACGTGGAGCTGCGCAGCCACTGGGCGCGCGTCTACGCCTCGGTCCTGACCAATGGGCACCGCCATACCGTGGCCATGGCCTCGGTGCTCGGCCACTACCACGTGATGCTCACCGGCCTGTACGAGCGCCTGCGCAGCGAGGACCCGACCAAGGAGAAGACCGCCCGCAACGAGCTGATTCGGTGGGTGTCTCCCGGCCCGCTGCGGGCTCAGTTTGTCCGGCTCCTGGCGAGCGCGGATGCCGCCACATTGCTGACACTGGTGGACTTGCACCGCATCGCACTGACCTACGTCACGAACAAGAAAGGTGGTGACCAGGTTATCGATACCGAAAAGGTTCAGTTCGAGAAGCTTCACCAGGCCGAGGGTTACGCCGACCACGCTCTGAGCTCGAAACTCATCTCGGGAGCGGTATCCGCCGCTGACATCCAGGACATCGTCCGGCGGGCCGAGACCCGCGTTGGCGTCAACAAGCCTTTCCCGGAGCTGAACGACACCCTGCGGTCGGTCATTGCCACCTCTGCCATCTCGCACGGCGTCGACGTCGAGGAGTTCAATGCGATGTTCTTCGCGGGCATCCCGTCGGACATCGCGGAGTACATCCAGGCGTCGTCGCGCGTGGGCCGCACGCACGTTGGTTTCTCGCTGCTGGTGCCTGTGCCGCAGCGGTATCGCGACCGGTTCGTACTCGAGATTCACGACATCTTCCACCGGTTCCTTGAGCGGATGATTCTGCCGGCGGCCGTGGACCGCTGGGCCGAGAAGGCGCTGGTGCGGGTGATGCCTAGCTTCTTCCAAGAGTATGTGTGCGGCATGAACGCCATCGAACGCCTGTGCGAGGCGGACGACGACAAGAAACGCAACAGCCCCACCTTTGCCATGGCGCCCGACGTGCGCGACTTCCTGGCCGTCCCAGCCCACATGAAGGCCACCGAGGCGTTTATGGAGAAAGCGCTCGGGCTGTCCTTCTCGCCGTCGCCTGAAGGGAAGAACTACTACCGCTCCCTGCTCAAGAGCCAGCTCACCCACTACCAACAGGATCTGGGTATCGACCGCCTGGTGAACAGTACTCGCCTAGTTCAGTTCTTTGCTGCGCGCAACAACCTGCTGCGGCCGATGACATCGCTGCGCGACGTGGACCAGCCAGGTCTTATCCACGAGTCGGGTGTCGATGCGTCGTACAAACGCGTGGCAGACGGAATGACGGCGCGGGCGATGACCTTCATCCGGCGAGGCTCCGGCGCAGACATCGATTCGACCGATAGCGCAACAGAAGCGCGGAGCTGAGGGAGAAACAAGATGGCAAAAGCCAAAACAATGAACCGTTCGCGCAACCAGCTCGCAACGGCCTACGCCCCAGAAAGCTTCTTTACCTTCGAAGGCGGTATGGGGGCCTGCATTGCCCGCTCTTCGGCCGGCGAGCCTATCCAGCTCTCGGAGTCGACCATGGACTTGGTGTTCGAGCGGATGAGCGAGCTGGGGCGTGCCTGGTTCAACACCGCCTCGTCTGCGCGCGACGGCGACCCGACGAAACCACGCATCCTCCCCGCGCAATGCGTCGACCAGGTGCTGCTTGACCCGACGAAGACGGAGTTCCAACTGCCAGGGCAGGACCGCTTCTATCTGTGCCGACCCTCACACATGGAGTACACGCCGGCGCCGCTGACGTTTGTGTGCCGGACCTGTGGGATGTTCCAGGACTACGAGACCCTCGCGGAGCTGGACAAGAATCTCGAGAACCTGACGCCCGACCGCTGCCCCAATCCCAAGAAGAAGGGGCAGTGCGACTGGGAGCAGCTCGATGTCGTCTTCGTGCACTGGTCCGGTCACTGGGAGGCGGCCTTTCCGGGCCAGTGGCACTGGAGCGACCGCGATGCCAAGGTCGTCAAGCGTCGCGACAACTGCGTCTGCGGGAGCTACTTGTTCAAGTTGAGTCGGCGCTCTGCTGGCATCGGCGATTGGTTCTTCGAGTGCGCCGCCTGCGACAAGCCGCTGTCGCCAAAGTGGCTGCAGAACGACCGCGACACCCTGCGCATTCTCGGACCGGCAATGGGACCGGACCGACTGACCGAAGTGCGGATGCAGGCTACACCCTATCGCGCTTCGAGCGCGTATTACGTCAAGTCGGATCTGTTCATCGACTTCAAGGATGGGAGTCAGCAGCTGTTGACCCGGCTGCGGCCTGGACGGGAAGCAGAGCTCAAGGACTTCGTGGCCAAGCAGTATGGCTTTGCCGCGCAGCCCATCACAGATGAGGACGTTCAGAAGGCCTGCGAGGGCAAGCCAGAATGCGCCAAGGACCTGGCGGACTACCTGGCCGCTGTGGGGCAGATTCGGGCTGTCGAACCACAGTTGGAGTCCTTCCCCGAGCCAGCACGCGCCGCGATGAAGGGTTTGCTGGAACTTGCCTACAACAACCGCCAGCGCATCCTTGACGACCTGCGCCAGCGAAAGATTCTGCTGCCCAAGGTGGACCTGCCGGTGTCGGTCGTCTCGAACCTTCAGAACAGGCAGTCGACGTTCGCGTCCAAGTTCGACCCATTCCGCCTGGCCGTCGAGCACGCGGCGCTCAAGGGCACGCGCCTGGACGTGGAGACGCGGACCAACGGGAAGAAACCGTATGTGTCCTTCACCCGGCTGGACGAAGACCTGGCGCCGGAGGACAAAGACAAGACGGACCAGGTGCAGACTGCGACGCGTGGCTTGCTCGAAAAACTCGGTCTGGAGGACATGGGCCTCATCCGGGAGTTCGACTTGTGTCGCTTCAGCTTCGGCTACTCGCGGATGGAATCGACGCCCATCCTGCGGGACAAGCGAGGCATGGACATGCCCGTTCGCCTCAACCTGTTCCCACCGGTAAAGCAAAACGACAGCTATCGGTTTCCCGTCTACGTGGTGCAACAGGGCAATGAGGCCATCTATGTGCGGCTCAAGGAAGAACTCGTTCTCGAATGGCTGCGCATCTTGAAGTGCCCAGACATGTTCACGCTGAATCCGGGCGAGAGGATTGGCGCCGGCCTGTTGGGTGCGGCTCAGCCGATGAGTCCGTTCCTGGACAACCTGCCGGAGACCACGACGCCGCCGGCCTACTTCTACCTGTACACCCTACTCCACAGCTACTCACACCTGCTGATGAAGCACGTGTCGGAGTACTCCGGCCTGGACCTGGGTTCATTGGGCGAGTACATCTTCCCGGCTGACCTGGCCTTCGTGATCTACCGCAACGGAACGACGATGGACCTGGGCAACCTGTCTGCGCTCTGGCGCAACGCCGGCCCGGCGATGCTGACCGCCATGCTCGGCGCCAAGGCGACGCAATGCGGGACCGGTTCACTGTGCACGGAGCGCGGCGGCGCCTGCCCTGACTGCGTGATGATGCCGGAGACGTCGTGCATTGCCGGCAACAAGCTGCTCTCGCGGTCGGTTCTGCGGTCCATCGGGGGCAGGCCTCGTCTCGACAAGCGAGGCACGCCGATTCGCGGCTACCTCGACATGGCCAAGCCGTAGGCGTTCCGCGATGGCGACCCAGAGGTTGACCGCGTTCGAGCAGACCGTCCTCGCCGGCCTGGCCGAGAGAGCCGGGCTCGCCGCGACGGTGCTGGAAGCTTGGGCAGAGCTACCCGCCGACTCGATGCAGTCCGCCCGCTCGCTCATCGACGCGGCGCAACTGGGCGTGACCGAAGAAGGTGCGACTCAGGGCCTGCTCGAGCGCTCAGCTCACTTGGGGCTCGTAGAGTCGACGCCCGCGGGATTCAGACCACGCAATGGTGCGCACGAGCGCTTCCCGCGCCTAGCCTTCGCCCTTCATGCCGTGGAGCACTATCGGTCGTCCGTGCATCGCGACGCGACTGTGGCACAGGTGGTGCTCACCAAACCGCCGCGGCCCAGCGTGCTGGAGCAAAAGCTTTCGGCGCTGGGATGGCGAACTGCCGAACTGGAGGCCACTGAGCACGCCTTTCACGGCATGGTTCGAGCGGCCCGGCGACGTGTGGTTGTCATGACGCCGTTCTTTGACAGCACGGGCGCCGCCTGGCTGCAGGAGCTGCTGTCGTATGCATCGCCGGGCGTCCACCGCACACTGATTCTTCGCAGCCTGGAAGACAACACGCGGAAGGACTACCCGTACGGTTTCGACGCCATCTCGCCGTGGCTCAAGGCGCAAGGTGTGCAGGTCTTCAACTACTCGATTCCGCGCATGGAGGGCGGGCGCGAGACCTTCCATGCGAAGGCGGTGCTGTGCGACAGGAGCGCAGCCTACCTCGGCTCGTCTAACGTGACGGCCGCCTCCCTGGAACACTCGATGGAGATGGGCGTGGTGCTAGAGGGGCGAGCAGCCACCGGCGTGGCCGAGGTCATCGATGCGGTCCTGGCGGCTGCAACGCCGTGGATATAAGCCGCGCCGCGTGTGCGAGTTTGCGCGTGGCAGCATCGGACCTGGAACTAGAAATGCCGGGTAAGCCCGGCAGGCTCCGACGACAAGCGCCTCTGCAACTGAACAGCACTCGGCGCTTCCTAACTGCACCACTCGATCAGGCCATTCTTCACCCAGAAGTGGCAGGAGCATGCTCGGTGCTGGTGAACCGAAGGGTAGATCGTCGGCCTGCCCCAGAAGTCCGTTTCGACCGACCACCGGGGCCGTCGATTCGGGTTGAGAGAAAGCGAAATCTGCACTCCACACTCACCAGGGCAGCTCATGCAAGCCCACTTCTTGACGCCGCTGTCAATGACCAACCACAGCTCGCCTGGCGGCACCGGACTCTTGCCCGGATGCTGCACGACAGGTGAAACGACCAGGTCGTAGTGCAGCCACCCTAGTCGGCGCAGCGCGCGCGCAATAAGTCGCTTCATGGTTAGCCGATCACGCCGAGAAATGGGTTGACGTCACCGCGCCCCCAGCTCGCCTGGCTGGCACAGACCGGGCAAGAAGCGACGGGCCGGCAGGTCATGGCCCGATCCTCCACCCGGTCGAAGCGGCGAATCCTGTTGTGCGTCATGCCCTGGGGGCCGCGAAAACTGGTCAGCCCTTGAATCAGTTCATCGACGGCCGCGCAGGCAATGGCCGTGGTGAACGTGACCACGGCAGGCGCGGGGTCGCCGCCGCCGTCCACATACGCTTCCGCCTTGCGCCGCTCAAACTCGGCCGGGTCACTTCGCCGAAGCCCTTCGGCCGCAGCACGGCGCGGATCGACCACCCCCAGACACATGAGACACGGTATGCCGGGGCGAATCGTCGACACACGCCCCGTCATGTCATAGTCCGCGCCGGCGCGTGCCGCGCGCATGCGAAGGCCGACATCGATCAAGGGAATGCCGTAGTAGTGCGCCAGTCGATTCAGCGTCAGGCGTCCCTGATGGTCATCGGTAGAGCCGAACAGAACATCGCAGGAGCGCAGCAAGTCGCGCAGATCGGGATGGCCGACCCACCCCTTCTTGGCGACCACCTGGGTGCCAAGGCCCGCCGCGCGAATCTCGCGCTCGAGGATGTCCACCTTGGCGAGGCCTGCGGCCACGTCGGCGGTGCGCGAGCCATGCACGCGGTTGAGGTTGGTCACGTCGATGATGTCATTGTCCACCAGCGCCAGAAAGCCGACGCCCAGTCGCGCCAGAAGCATCGCGACTGCACTGCCCGTACCGCCACAGCCCACGACGCCGATCCGCAGCCCCCGGACGATTGGATTGAATCCACTGCCGAAGAGTGCGGCCTGCCGCGCCAGGAATTGATCTTCGTCAGCAGCGCCATCCGCGCGAGCGATCTTGATCTGGCCGCCTACCAACGAGATCGATGAAGCTATGACTGTCTCGCCCGGTGCAATCCAGAGCCTGCCCGCCATCGCGTCGTTGCGGCCGAACACTATGCTGGCCAGGCCGGAAACGCCCTTGTTGAACGTTGTCCGGGCAAGCTCCGCCTCGTTGCGATCATCCTGGTCGGAGAAAAACGCCGCCGCGTTCGGATGGGTGTGCACCAATCCCGCGACCAGGCCGCGTTCCTTCGCCGCGCCGAGAACACGCATGAAGCCACGCGTGGACCACGTGACGTGGACCGGGGAGGCCGAGACCATTTCATCGGCCGCGACGGGGATGACCTCGTGCGAGATCAGCCTGGTGCGGGGCTGGCCCGACCACGGGTCTGCGGCGATGTCTGCCCTGCCGAACAGCATATAGGCGGACGCCTCGGACCCGTCGTCCCTTTGCAGCAGCGAGTGCAGGGCCGCCACGTGCGGCTCCAGCAGGACAATGTCCAGAGCAGCCGGCGACATCACTTCGCCTCCGCAAAGGCGTGCTCGACCCGCTTGAGCATGGTGTGCAGGCCGTCGATGCCCGGCCGCCACGCTGTGTTGTGGCGCGACCAGCGCTGCCAGCTGCGACCCTGGAACGCATGTGCCTGGTCGGCGCAGGTCGGGTAACGCCCCACGCTTTGCAGCGTCAGCCAGGGGTCGCAATAGAACATGTCCGGCGCGACATCGGGATACCCGGGCGGCAGGAGAACGAGCACGTCCGCCGCGGCGTGGCTGAACTTTCCGGCGGGCAGCGGCAGCTGCTTGAAGATGACGCCCGTGTGCGCACCGTCGCTCACCGTCTCGAAGACCACGCCGTGGCTGCTCAGATAGCGCTCGTCCGCGTCGGGCAGCGCGAGCAGGCCCTCCGTGGTGTCGCGGATCAGTGTGATGAAGCGCTCGATGCCCGGCTTTCCCAGATCGATCAGGTCGCCGTCGCGGATCAGGACGTCCTGACCGCCGCCGCGCACTTCGAGGTAGACGTCGTAGGTCTCCGGCGGGACGCCGGCCAGCGCCTTGAGCACGCGGCCGCTGATGCTGGGCTTGCCCCACTCCAGCTGGCGGTCGTCGATCGTGAACTTGAACGCGCGGTCGGTCTGGAAGATGACGAAGCGCTCCGCGCCGCGGCCGCGCAGATCGTAGGTTTCGTCCAGACGCAGGTCCTCGAACTCGCCGGAGGTCAGGATCGCGTAGACGCTGTGCTCATCGACCGGTCGCGAACCGGCGGCCTGTAGGATCTGGCGCGCAGTCGGCACCGGATCGGCGAGATCGACGTGACGCTCCTGGAGTTGGTCGTCCAGGACGACGATCCGGTAGAGCGCCGCCGGGCGCAGGTTGCGGCCTTCGCGGATCGCCGCGGCGACATCTTCGACATCGGAGCGGTCGTCGCCGCTGTGCGTTTGGATTTGCATTTGATTGCCTTTCTTGGGGAGCCATCGCCTGCGGGATTGCAGGCTTTCTGGTCCCCTTACTCAGTCAATCGCAGCCCAAAGCCAGACCGGAAAGGCCGGTCAAAGTTTTTCTTGCACCCACGGCCCTCCGGGCAAATTGCCGCAGAGGAAAAAGCTCGGGCAGCGCGGGCAGCTGCGCGCCTCGGGCTTGGCGGGGAACGGCCCGGCCTGCATCGCCTGAAGGAAGGTCTGCAGCTTCTCGCGCCTGGACTCCAGCTTGCGCGACGAGATTTCCATCGGCTGGATAGTTTCGCTGGTCAGGTAGGTCACCTCGACCTGCGCATGCGGCCCATATGCCTGGACGGCAGCAAGTTGGAGAACCGTGTACTCGATGTCATCGAAAGCGTTCGAGCGCTGCTTGCCCGTTTTGACGCGCCGCACCGTGACGCGGCCACCGGCTCCGTGAGCTATGCCATCCGGGCTTACAAGGATCTCGCCCTCGGCCCACCCCAACAAGATCGAAGGCGCCGGCGCGGTCGCGCCACGGCTGCGGCTTTCGATGAGGAAGTCGATGAGCCGCCTGCCGATGCGGCGGTAGTCTTCCGCATATCCATGCTCTGTCGCACCCTTGGAGCCCCATGCCTCCTCGAAGCGCGCTGCCAGCTCATCGACCGTGGGACTTGTCGTCTCGTGCTCCCGCTTCAACCACTCGAACACGTCGCTCACGACGTTGTGCATCTTCATGAACGCAGTTTCGGCTCGCCGACCGCCGAGCCTCAGTACGTGCGTGTACAAGAAGCGGCGCGGGCAACGCTCAAAGAGGTTGACCTGGATGTCGGTCCATTGAGGGCGCCCTTGCCGTGTGATGGATAGCGGCACGCTCGTCGATGTCGGACCGGCTCGCAACGGCACCGGGACCGGACGAACAAGGAATTGGTCGATCGGAGCGACGAACCTAGAGGGGCTACGCGCACGCCCATCAGCCTGCCTGGCGTAGGCATACAGCTGCAGCCTGTCGCGCGCTCGCGAGAGTGCGACGAAAAACAAGCACTCTTCTTCCTCGTCGTGGCCGGCCTTCACCGCTTCGATACCGGTCAACCCCTCCGAACCGTGGATCAGACCATCCGGTGGAAGACAACGCGGCGGCACGTTGTTGCGCGGCAGGCCGGACGTCACCATGCCAGGCAGATGAACGACATCGAACTCCAGCCCCTTGCTTCCGTGGATAGTCATCAGGCGCACTGCGTCGATGTGCTCGGCGCTGCGCGGCAGCTGGCTCAGTCCACGATCCTCTGAGAGTAGCACCAGGCGTCGGATGCGATCAAGCAGCCGAAGCACTGGCACGCCCTGCCCTCTGGGCTGCCGGCGACAGAAGTTCAGGAACTGCCAGATGGCCAGACCTTGCATGCGGCTCTGCGCGTCACCAGCCTTACACAGCGTCTTCGCTAGTCCGAGGCCATCGATCGTCCATCCAGCAAGCAAGGACCAAGGGTTCGTCGATGCGCTCACGCCCGCAAAGAGCATGGACAGGCGAGAGAGCGCTTCTCGACTGCCGTCTGCCAGGCCGTCCACCTCGGCATGCATTGCCAACCAAGCCATCGAGGCTGGATTCGCCAATCGCAGGTGCTCGATGACCCGCATGACATCCTGTAGTGGCATTTGGTGCCGAGCCATGGTTGCCACGCGCACCATCGCGGCCGCCCGTGGGTCGGTCGCAAGCGACAGCAAGGCCAGGAGATCCTTGATTTCCGGCCTCTCGAACAGGCTGCCAAGGTGCAGCGCGGGAATGCCTCTGGCCTCAAGACCTTCGGCAATGGCGTTCAGGCGCGCGTTGGACGCGCACAAAACCGCCTGGCCACCGTAGGCAATGCCATGTTCGCGCAGGGCTGTAATCGACGCGGCAAGCGCGGAGACTTCGTCGTCAGCCGACTCGGCAACGCGAAGCTCTACCGGTTCTCCCTTGGTGCCGCGGTCGGCCTTTAGCTTCAGCGGCAAAGCACCGGCGGATGCTTGCATACCACGCGCGAACTCGGTGAACACATCGACAATGCGCTCGCCAGAGCGATAGTTGACGCCCAGCCGTGCGGCCTGCGCGCCAGGGAAGTCGATCGCAAAGCGAGCGATGTTCGTCGCTGAGGCGCCGCGGAAGCGGTAGATGGACTGGCGTGCATCGCCGACAACCCACAGGTTGCGGCCGTCGCCGACGATTGCCTTCAGGAGCCGGACCGAGGCGCGGTTGACATCTTGGTACTCATCTACCAGCACATGCTCATGGCGAGCACGCAGGGCGTCCCTTACCTCGGCGCTACCCTCGACAAGACGGACCGGCAGCGCAACCAGGTCGCCGAAGTCCAGCAACTGGCGCCCGGTCAGCAGCCGTTCGTACGCCTCGAAGAGCGTGGCAACCTCCAGGCACTTCTGGGCGCGGACCTTGGCGTCCTGGTCGGTTCCCGCTCGGACCGCCATGGACTGCGCGAGGGTTCGATAACCCGCAGCATCGACAACCTCATCCTTGGCGCGCGAGATCGCGCTCAGCATGTCGCTCAAGTCCAGGGACGGATCCCATAGGTTGCGATAATGCTTCAGGTCGAGCTGCGGAAACTCGTCCTCCAGGAGTTCAATTGCCTCCGTCCGGTCGATCAGTCGCGGGTCCGCCGGTAGCGCCAGTCGGTCGTGGAAGCGGCGAACGATGTCTAGGCCGAACGCGTGGAACGTTCCGATCCACATCGCTGCCGCCGCGACAGGATCGCTCGTCGCGATCCTCTCGCACAGTTCATTGGCCGCCTTGTTGGAGAAGGTGAGCACCAGGATGGTGGTGGGGTCGACGCCGTCTGCAAGCAGGCCTTCGATACGGCGAACGAGCGTTCGTGTCTTGCCGGTACCTGGCCCTGCCTGCAGCTGGAACGCCAGGCCACGATGTGCGGCCGCCTGAATCTGGGTGGAGTCCGGAGTAAGCGATGCTGCAACCCCATCAGAGCCAACGGGATGCCGCTCGTCGGCCGGCGGCAGCAGTAGCGCATCCAGCAGCTGTTGCTGCACGACGGCGAGCGGCGCGCCAAAGCGTGTCGCGATCATGAGGGAGCTCAGCCCCTCGTTGACATGCAACTCGCGCAGCACAGAGCGCGGAAGCAGATACTCTCGCGCGAAAAGGTCCATCTTGACCTCACGCCGCTCGCGCGCCCCGTAGTCAAGAACGCGATCGACGCCGACCGGAGCGTCCTCCATCGATCGATCGGGCTCGACGTCCACCGTCACCACGTCCAGCACGCCACCTTCCAGCACGACATGGCCGAGTTCGTGTGCGATGAGGAAGGCGCGTTCGAAGTCCGATCCGCGATCCTCGTAGAGGATGCTTCCAGCCTGGCTGTCGAGCGTGGCTCTGCCTCCCTTTAGTTGCGTATCCCCTACCTGCAGCGCATACACATCCAAGCTGCGACTCGTGGCTTCCCGACGCGCAAACTCCAGAGGTTGGGTCGGATCGCCACCGGCCGCGACGTTCGCACGGTGCAGGCGTTCTGCTTCCCGGCGAGCGGCCTCGGTGGCGTCCATCGCTTTAGTCCGACAACGCCTTCAGCGTCGCCTGCTGTTCTGGCGTGAGCTGTGAAGTCGCGACCGCTTGGCCGAATGTGATCTGTTCTCCCACACTCGGCTTCACGCTGGACCGAAAAGCATGTCCGGAGACCATGCCCGGCGGGCCCTGCAGGTACGCGCCCACAGCTTGCGCTGTGGCGCCCAACTCCGAAGCAAGCTTCTCGACGAATCGGGCGGGAATGGTTGCAGCGCTGATGGCCCGATCGCGCACGCGCATCAGAAAGAGATTGCTGACATCCAGGCTGCGTGCGAGCGACTTGAAGCCGCTCGGATTGAGCTTGGCGAACGGATTCGCCACCTCCGCGGCGGGCTGCTGGACAGCCCGCTCAAACCGTTGCCAAGCCTTGTCCACCAGACTATCCGGCACCACGGCCGCCGAAACATCTTCCGCTGGCGACTGATGACGCAGATCGATCGAACAGTCGATCAGCGCAGTCGCATGCTGCGGGTACTCGCTGATGTAGCGCTCAAGCGTTTCCCGGCCATGGTCGGGCTCCATGGAGAACGCCATCAGCACGGATTCCTCGTCCGCGGGGAAGGGCTTTGAGGTGCTCATACGTCCCCCTGAAGAGCGGCCCTCAAGGTCTTGTACGCTCGGACTTTGCGATTTCTTACGGTCCTCTCATCACACTTCAGCATCTTGGAGATAGTCATCATGTTGGGGTCCTCCGAGTGGGTCTGGAAACCTTGTCGCAACAAGCCCACGACCCGTCTCTGATCATCTGGTAATGCATCAATCGCAGCGTCTAGCTCCAACCGGAAAGCCGGGTCGTCAATTTTTTTGGGATCACCTCCGAGGAAGTCAGCTGCGGCTGCTTCGACCTCAGGAGAAATTTCCTGACCTTCATCGCCGTCGGTGGAGAGCGGCACGGTGACCACTGCGGCCGGCCCGATCTGCCTCAGCACAGTCTTGCGGAACCGGGCAAATGCTAGGTCGAACCGCACCTCAAAGAAGTCCAGCATGGCGAAGCGGCCGTTGCAGTCCTTGGCGATTCGCTCGGCGAATCGGCCCATGACCTCTTCGCGTATGCCCTGCGCCCCGGCCATACGGGCGTCGGAGATCGTCGAACACAGGGATTGCCCGACGCGTTTCATAAGCAGTTCGAAGATCTGCTTGAACTCGCTCCGGGCACCAGCAGCCCAGGCGCGCCGCAGGAAATACGTCAGCGCTTCCGACGGAACATAGCCGTCGCTTTTTCTCGACGTGATGGCGAAAGCCTGCAGGCGTGCCGCAGCATCGAGCGACTCCAGCCTTGCCAGGCAAGCCTCGATCTCCGGTGGTCGCGTAAACGGCGCCCCATTCTTGTCTTTGCTATTCAAAGGCTCCGGCATCGGTCTTCTCCTTGCTCCTCGGTCCTCGCTACATCAAGCTGGCTTTGGGTGCCGCCTTCGATATCACCGAATGCGGATCGGCAACGACACCTGCGGCTGGATCGGCACCAGTGTCTTGGCGTAGGCGCGCAGAATGTCGTTGTAGAGATCGGCGTGCTTCGGCGCTTCGACCGAGAGGATGAGTGCATAGCGGATCTTCTCGGCACCGGTAGCTCGGCCGCCACCGTCGCGGGCGTTGTAATGGATGTCGAACACGGGGTTCTTGAGGCTGGACCCGTAGAATTTCTTGGAGCCGTGGAGCACGGTTTCCCACTTGCCCTGATCAGAGCGGCGCTCCTGCTCGGTGGCGAACTTCTTCAGGTCGAAGAAGCCCTTGGTGTCGGCATTGCTCTTGCCATCCTTGATCTTCTCGTCGTTAGGACGGAAGACAACTTCGAGACCAGCCTTGGTGTACGCCGCAGCATCCTGTGGATCGGTGGGAGATGCGTAGCAGAAGGTGGCCTTCAGGAGGACCTTGCCCGTCAGACCCTCCGTCGGCAGCGGCAAGCTGGCGCGCAGGTATTTGCTGGGTTTTAGCTCGCCCTGATAGACCACCCGGGCCACGCCATCCGGGCAGGTGATGATGTCGAGCGTGTCCTCGGGAATCTTGCCCCAGCCAACTTCGATCGGATCATGCTCGCCGGGATTGGCCGCATGGACTAGCAAGGCCTTGATGGCGAGAGGCGTCAGGTTGCCGCCCAGGATTGCACGGATGCCGACCGCACTGCGCAGCAGGTACGGCGCCGCAAAGCTGGTGCCGAGCTGTGGTGTCAGAACCGGTTTCGCGTTCGGCGCCAAGACGTGGAAGTATTTGGCTGCCGGGTTGCCGCCGAAGGCCATCAGATCCGGCTTGACGACGCCGGGGCTGCGGCCCGGCCCAATCGCGCTGTAGGGCGCGCGAGCCCAATCCGCGCCGGTGTCGTCGGCCGCGCCGACCGCGAGCGCATTCACGCAGTCCGACGGAACTTGCACCCGGCTGTAGCCGAGCTCGCGGTCGCGTTCTCCGTTGTTGCCCACGGCCACGGTCATGAGCGTGTCGCCATCGCTGAGCAGTTCGTCGATGACGGAGGTCCAAGCATGGACCTCCTGATCCTCCACTTCGAGGTCCGGCCCCAGGCTCAGGTTTATGAACTCGTAGGATCGCGACAGCAGGACCTGTTCGATGAGACCGAGCGTGCGATACAACTCCAGCGGGTCTTCGCCGCTCGAATCCTGATCGAGCACGCGCAAATGGTCCACCGGGGCGAAAGGCCTGCCGGCCATTCCATTGGGCTGGATCGGGCCGAACAGCACGGCTGATGTCACGCCAAGGCCGTGCTCCGGGCCGTGCGGGTCATCGTCGGCATCTTCGTCGAGCTTGCGGTACGAGCGCAGCCAGGGACCGATAGGATGGTGTTTTGGTAGCCCCCCATCCAGAATGGCGACACGCGGCTCAGACGACAGAGCCTGCTCGGTGGGAAGGCTGCACCCCACCGAGGGCCCACCGCTGCGTTGCAGTGGGCGAATACCGCGCAACTTGGGCACCGGCCGGATCACCCGGACGAAGGCGAAGCCGGCCAGCCTCTCGACTTCGCGCGGCTTGCCCTCGACCGGCACAAACCACAGGTTGCCTGCGACGAAATCGACTTCAGTGTGGACCTTGACCTCCTCCCGCTTGGCAAACCTCACGAAGGCTTTCTGGATCAGCCCAGGATCTTCGTCCGGCAACAAATGCAAGCCCACCTCGAAGAAGCGATCCTTCTGGCCGCCCAGGCTCACGATGCGCTCGGCCGGCGCGAACGCGGCGAACTGTTCGATGTGAGTCAGGTCATCGCCCTCGTCGGACTGCGCGTCGATAGTTTCCGTCCACTGCGAGAGGTTGCGGAAGGCCTGGCGCTTGCCAGCGACGAACAACTCGGTCGTCGTGGTCTCCTGCGGCTGCCCCTTGCGGGTCCAAGCCTGCGGCTTGACCTTGACGGTGCGGCTACCGATGGACTCCAGCCCCGTGCTACGCAACAGTCCGGTCGGGAAGTAGGAACGAGCGATGAAGCTGGGATTCATCATCAACCGGGCCACGGCGAAGTCGCCCGGACAGGCGTCGGCCGGCAGTTCATCCAGCGTCTGGGCAGCACGGCGGAACTGGGGGACCAACAGTTCTCGCGCCTGCGCGAAGGTGTAGACCTCGGCCTTTCCGGGCATGCGCCGCGGGCCGACGATGTCGTGGGTCAGCAACTCTCCCCGACCGATCAGGAAATTGGTTTGGCTCATGCGTCAGCCTTTCTCCGGAGTACGGTCTTTCGCGCCGCAGGCGTATCGTTGGTGTACTTGCGGATCGTGTCCCGGCTCACGCCCGTGATGTCGGAGACGGTGTGTTGAGACAGGCGGGTCTGCTTGGCCAGCATCACTGCCAGGTCGATGCGGCCCTGCCTGTCGAGCGCCAAAGCGCGCGCCTTCATGAAGTCCTCGACCAGATCGGCATCGGTGGTGGTACCCAGGGCAACGGCGCGCCGGAAACGCTGCACATCGCGCTCGATGTCGCTGAACGAGTACCCGGCGAATGCAAACACCAGGATGTCGATCCAACGGGCAAAGAGGGCGTAGTCCGGCCCCAGGAAGCGCTTGATGGCTTCCTTGACGGCCTGCGCGTCAGGCGCTTTGAACTGGACCACCAGGTCGAAGCGACGCCACAGCGCCGGATCGATCAGTTCCGGGTGATTGGTGGCCGCCAGCAATACGCTGCTGGCAGGCCACTCGTCGACTTCCTGAAGGATCACCGTGACCAGGCGCTTGAGTTCGCCTACATCGGTGTCGTCGCTGCGCCGCTTGGCAATAGCGTCGATCTCGTCCAGCAGCAGCACGCAGGGCTCGCGCTTGGCGAAGTCGATGGCCGCGCGCAGGTTGGCACCGCTTTTGCCCAGCAGGCTGCTCATCACGGCAGTCAGGTCGAGTACGTACAGCGGCACCTTCAGCTGCGTGGCCAACCAACGGGCCGTGAGCGTCTTGCCTACCCCGGGCGGTCCCACAAAGATGGCGGAGCGGGTCGGCGTCAGGCCCATGGCCAGCAGCCGATCACTCTGCCGGCGCTCGGCGACGAGTTGCCCCAAGGCTTCCTCTACATCGTTGGACAGCAGCGGCGCGTCTTTCGTCGACTCGTCTTTAAACACCTTCAGGAGCGAGAGGCGGGATTCATCATCGACCGGTAGGGCTTGAGTCTCCGACCGCGGAGGCGACAGCTTGCGCATGGGAGAGACGCTGCGTGCCGGCTTCGACTTCAGGAACAGCTCGAGTTGCTCGGCCAAGTCGGGCGCCGTTCCACGGTACTTGCGGACCAGCCGCGCCGCGAACAGGCGCACGTCTTCCGTCTGCTCGGCCAGGGCCAGGCGAACCATCTGGGCTAAATCTGACTGTTCTTCCTTCATTTCGCCCACAATCTCATTAACTATTTGATTTATATAAATAAAAACACAAACATCATCGGACTAGACAAATTATCTCACAAATCGAAGTGAAGTTGGCGAACGAAGCCTATGCCAGTCGCGGTGACAGCCTGGTCGTCGACCGATGTCCGGATCGTGCGAACTCGATACAACGTCCCGGCGTCCCGCCGCCGGGCTCGTGGGCTGCGCCCCGGGCTTCGTGCCGAATCCCTGCCATCCGGCTTTGATCCCTGACGTCTCCGCGGCCTGGCCGCTGCGCGCTCCGCTTGCCGGGGCTGTTGTGGTGTGCGGGGGTGGCGGTCTTGCTGTGCCCTTTCAACCTACCACGCCGTTCTCGCCGTCAAGGGCTGCGCGTGCCTTGCACGCTGGCGTCCTGGCGGCCGTCTCT